>Ga0137432_1000266_pt1 | contig 35590 bp, 27 predicted proteins | sample EasRivERMZT820_2_FD_102337 | JGI IMG/M metagenome (GOLD analysis project Ga0137432, IMG submission 102337) | Soil microbial communities from meander-bound floodplain in the East River, Colorado, USA - East River MetaG ERMZT820_2 | ecosystem: Environmental > Terrestrial > Soil > Floodplain ... | reverse complement strand
CGCGTGTTACATGTCAGCGTCGTTGACACACGACATGACGGACACCGAAGACTCGCAGGACATCGAGGCACCGGTGATCACCTGATGCTCATCCGATGCGTCTGCGATGGCGCCGTCGTCCGCATTGCAGCGGAGCGTGCGGTTGCGAGACGGTGCAGGGCGTGACCTGCTAGTCTCTCGTTCATGCGGTGGATCGTGGGAGACATCCAGGGATGTGCCAGGGAGCTGGAGACGCTGCTGAAGCGCATCCACTTCGACGCCGCGCGCGACGAGCTGTGGAGCGCGGGCGATTTGATCAACAAGGGGCCCGACTCGCTGTCCGTCATGCGGATCTGGACGGACATCGGCGGGCGCGGCGTCCTCGGGAACCACGAAGTGGATGCGATCCTCACCTACACGGGGACGAAAAAAAAGAAACGCCATACTCTTGATGCGCTTTTTGCCGCTGATGATGCGGACGCTCTCATGGATTCGCTCCGGCGGCTCCCCGTCATCGTCCCCCTCGCGTCGGCGGGGAAAGGGCCGGACGCCTGGCTGGTTCACGCAGGACTGAAGCCGCGCTGGACCGACCTCGGGCGCCTGGAGGCGCGGATCAACGCGGCGCCCCATGACGACGACTGGCTGCTCGCCGACGACGTGACCTTCGCGATCAACGCCCGGTGCATCACTCCCGCGGGAGAGCTGAGCGACCACACGGGCCCCCCGGAGGAATGCCCGGATCCTTATCAGCCGTGGGACGCGCTCTGGACCGGAAAGGATTTCATCGTCCACGGCCACTGGGCCGCGCGCGGCCATTATCGCGGCGCGCGGACGATGGGGCTCGACTCGGGGTGCGTCTACGGGCGCGCGCTGACCGCGTGGTGCCAGGACGAAGACCGGATCGTCACCATCCCCGCGGCCACGAAATGAGCGTCAAGCGCTTCGGGGAGTCGTGATCGCCGGCCAGTCGAGGACCTGGCGCAGCGACTCGCCGCGCGCCAGCCGCACGAAGATCTCCTGCGCCGCGTGGCGCGGCTCCCCCTCCTTCGGCGCGCGGCGCACATAGACGCCGTCGGGGGAGCAGTCCCAGGCGGAGCAGTTGTCCTGGTGGTAGACCTGCAGGATGACGTCCAGCTCCTTCCTGAGGGTCGCATCGAGGATGGGCACCACCGTCTCCACGCGGCCGTTCAGGTTGCGCTTCATCCAGTCGGCCGAGCCGATGTAATGCTCCGGCTCGCCGCCGTTCTCGAAGCGGTAGATCCGGCTGTGCTCCAGGAAACGGCCGACGACGCTGAAGACGCGGATGTTGTCGGAGAGCCCCGGCACGCCGGGGCGCAGGCAGCAAAGCCCTCTCACGTTGAGGTTGATGGGGACACCGGCCTGTCCCGCCTCGTAGAGCTCCGCGATCAGCTCCTGATCCTGGAGCTGGTTCATCTTGGCCTGGATGCCGCTGGGGCGGCCGGCGCGCGCATGCTCCGCCTCGCGGCGGATCATCTCCGTGAAGCGCTCGCGCATCGACAACGGGGCCACGATCATGCGGCTGTGCGTGCGGTACGCCGTGGCGCCGGTGAGCGCGTTGAAGATCGACGCGACGTCCTCGCAAATCGTCGGGTCGCTCGTCAGGATCCCGATGTCCTCGTAGATGCGCGCCGTCACCGTGTGGTAGTTGCCGGTGCCGATGTGCGCGTAACGGCGTATGCGCGTCCCCTCCTCCCGCACCACCAGCGCCAGCTTGACGTGGGTCTTGAGATCCTCGACCCCGTAGGCCACGTGGACTCCCTCGTTCTCGAGGTAGCGTCCCCAGGCGATGTTGGGGGCCTCGTCGAATCGCGCCATCACCTCCACGAGCACCGCCACCTGCTTGCCGCTGCGGGCCGCCTCCGCGAGCGCCTTGACGATCGGCGAATCGGCGCTCGTGCGGTAGATCGTGAGCTTGATGGCCAGCACCGATGGGTCCACGGCGGCCGCTTCCAGAAGACGCAGCACCGACGTATCGAAGCTGTGATAGGGATGATGGAGGAGGATGTCCCCCTCGGAGATGACCTTGAAGATCGCGCGGGGCGACGGCAGCCCCTCGAGGCGAGGGTGCGTGACGGGGGTGGGCGCCGGATAGTGGAGCTCCGGGCGGTGCGGCGCCTTGATCTCGAGCAGATCGCTCAGGCCGATATAGCTGTGCGTCGCATAAACGTCGTCCGGCGACAGTCTCAGCTCCCGCTCGAGCCAGCGTCTGGTGCGCTCGGGCATCCGCGCGTCGATCTGGAGACGCACGACCCCCGCGAAGCGGCGCGCCTTCAGTTCCTTGCTCACTTGATCGAGGATGCCCCCCGGCCTTTCGTCCGATGCGTCGTCGCGTCCGGGGGAGAAGGCGTCCCCATGGGCGCCCCGCGTGACGCGGAAGTAGTGGACCTGCACCGGGGGGTTATCCGGATAGAGGAGATCGAGGTTGGCGGTGATCACCTCCTCGATGGGGACGAAGCCCGCGCCCCCGGGCAGCGGAACCCACCGCGGGCGGTTGTTGGGAACCTTGATGCGGATGAACCGCTCGCTGCCGTCTTCGTCGTCCGTGAACAGGATCGCGAGGTTCAGCCCGAGATTGCTGATGAAGGGGAAGGGATGCTCTGCATCGACCGCAAGGGGCGTCAGGATCGGAGCGACCGACTCGGCGAAATAGTCCCTCAGGGCGCTCTTCTGGCCACGCTCGAGGGTGTTGTGGTCGTGGATCGGCATCCCGACGGCCTCCAGCGCCGGCAGGAGCTGGCCGGCCAGCAGCACGTCCAGACGGTTCACCTGTTCCACGAGCTCCACACGGCAGGCATGAAACTCTTCGGAGGGGGTCATCCCATCGATCGACGTGCGCCCCGCGGCCGCGGCGGATCGATTGATCTGGCGCTTCAGGCCGCTCATCCGCTTCATGAAGAACTCGTCGTGAAGCATCCCAGCGATGCCGACGAACTTCAGGCGTTCGAGCAACGGCAGCTCCGGATCGTCGGCGAGCGCGACGACGCGGCGCGCGAAGGCGAGCCAGCTCAGCTCGCGATTGAGGTAGGAGCGCGGATCACGATACTGTCCGGTGAGAGCATCGCGCGCAGCCACGTGGGGAATCTCCTGGCGAACTTCGTACGGGAATGAGAAGAATATAGAGCAGACAAACCGGCCGTGTAAACCGGGACGCACAAGTCCCTGTGGATTGGGCACTTGAGATCGGCTAAGATGCGCGCGGCACCATGGTGCACCTTAACGGTTCCCTCCCCGAGACCGTTGCCGCCGTCGATCTAGGCTCCACGAGCTTCCATCTGATCGTCGCGCGGCCCCATTCCGATCAGCTCGTCGTCGTGGACCGTCTGCGCGAGATGGTGCAGCTCGCCTCCGGGCTCGATTCCTCGCGCCGCCTCAGCCAGGAAGCGCGCGATCGCGCCCTCGCGTGCCTGCGGCGGTTCGGAGAGCGGGTCGGTCACCTGCCGCGCGAGAGGGTCCGCGCCGTCGGGACCAACACGCTGCGCAGCGCGAAGAACGCCCGGCGCTTCCTCACGGAGGCGCGATCGGCGCTGGGCCATTACATCGAGACCATCTCCGGGATGGAGGAGGCGCGCCTCATCTTCCTGGGGGTGACGCAGAGCCTCCCCGATCCGGGTCTCAGACGCCTGGTGCTCGACATCGGCGGCGGCAGCACCGAGCTGATCGTCGGCGAGGCGATGCAGCCGATCCTGATGGAGAGTCTCTACCTCGGGTGCGTCACGCTGAGCCGCCGCTACTTCGAGGACGGGGAGATCACCCAGGGGCGGTGGCGCAAGGCCGAGCTGGCCGCGTTGCAGGAGATGGAGCCCTTCCAGGGACGCTACCGGAAGGCCGGGTGGGAGCAGGCGGTGGGGGCATCGGGGACGGTGCGCGCGGTCGATGCGGTCGTCCGATCCCAGGAGTGGAGCAAGGAAGGGATCACGATGAAGTCGCTCAAGCGCCTGCGCGATGCCATGCTCAAGAGCGGGCGCGTCAATGGTCTGGAGGGGATCAGCCCCGAGCGCGTCCCCGTCTTTCCCGGCGGGGTGGTGCTGCTTCTCGCGGCCTTCGAGGCCCTCGGCATCGAGACCATGCAGACTTCCGAGGGAGCGCTGCGCGAAGGGCTCCTGCACGATCTGCTGGGGCGCATCGGCGACAAGGACGTTCGCACCAGGAGCGTCTCTTCCCTCGCGGATCGATTCCACGTGGACCGGGAGCAGGCCTCGCGCGTCGAGCGCACGGCCATGGGATTCCTGTCGCAGATGGAGGCGCCGTGGGACCTCGGGTCGCGCGGCTGCGGGCAGCTTCTGTCGTGGGCGGCGCTCCTGCACGAGATCGGGCTCGACATCGCGCACCAGCAGTACCACAAGCACGGCGAGTACATCATCGCCCAGGCCGATCTGCCCGGCTTCTCACGCGACGAGCAGAGGATGCTGGCGCTCCTGGTCCGCGCGCACAGGAGGCGCTTCCCCGAATCGCTCCTGAAAGGGTTGCCTCCTCCCTGGTCCGATACGGCGGAGAGGCTCGCGATCCTGCTGCGGCTGGCGGTGGCGTTGCACCGCAGCCGCGGTCCCGATCCGCTCCCCGATCTGTCGCTCCAGGTCGAGGAGACGAAGATTCGGCTGCGTCTTCCCGAGGGATGGCTGGACGAGCGCCCGCTGACGCGCGCCGATCTGGACTCCGAGGCCTCGCTGCTGGCGGACGCCGGCTACGCTCTCGAGATCGCTTAGCGATCCCGGGGCGCGAAGCGCTCGAGGGTCTTCGGGGTCACCAGCCAGACGAGGGCCCCGCGGCCGAAGTCCGCGCGGCTCCAGACGTCGATCGGCAGATCGATGCGCGCCAAGGCCGCGGTGGGAAACGAAAGCGCGGCGCCCCCGATCATCTGCCCCGCGAGCTCCGACCAGACCGGCTCGTGGCCCACGAGCATGACGCGGCTCGATGCATCATCGAGATCCCTGATCCGCGCCAGGACCTGCGGCGCGCTGGTGCCGTAGAGGCCATCCTCCAGGATGACCGGACACTCCCACCCGCCGGCCTTGGCCGCCCGCTGCGCGGTCTCGCGCGCCCGGACGGCCGTGGAGGAGACGATCGCATCGGGCGCCTGCTCGAGCCGCGTCAGGAACCAGCCCACCATTGCCGCGGCATCCCGCCCCCTCCCGGTGAGAGGGCGCTCGTGATCCGTCGCGTAGGATGGATCCTTGTCGGCCTTCGCGTGACGCAGGATCAGGAGTGTCTTCACGCGGTGCGCACTGCCGCGCGCGGGCGAGCCCGAGGCGTCTTCTCGACCGGCGCGGCGAGCATGCTTTCGAGCCGATCGCGGTTGCGCGCCGCGGCGAACTCCGCGAAACGCTTCCGGAACCGCTTCCTGAGCTTGTCCTGCCGCTGCTGGAGTCTCTCCTCGAGGCGCCCGATGGCAATGAGGCACTCCACGGGAGCCCCGTCCGTCCGCGCGAGGTCCTTCGCAAAGGGGCGCAGCGCGTCGCGCTGGATGCGCGCATCGTTGAATTCGCCGAGCGTGTCCTGGAGCTTCTTGAGCGGCGCGATGAACGACTCCACGTCCTTGGCGTCGTAGAGATCGTGGAAGAACTCCAGCAGGTAGCGCAGCCGCTTGCACTCGACGCGCAGGCGGTGGAACTTCAGATCGGGCGAGCCCCTCTTCAGCGCCTCGCCCTTCCGGATGACCTTGGCGAACCGCTTCCCGATGCGCTCCGACGCGACCGCGAGGATCGGTCGGGACGCGTCGGGGACCAGCGCTCCTGCCCCCGCGGGCTTCGCCTTCAGGAATTCCCTCCAGTCCCGAAGGAGGCGCAGGTAACGCTCCGAGCGGAGGCCCGCGGTGAGCTTTTTCTGCTCGGCCTGCTGCCGCGCCTGCACGAAAGCGATCAGCGGATCGATGTCGCGCCGGTGCGGCGCCGGCAGGAGCCTCGCGTCGCCGGCAAGCGCGATCCGGAACACGTCCATGTCGCGCGCCGGATTGGTCAGCTCCCCCAGCCAGCGGAAATCGCGGCGGAAGCGCGCCACGGTGCGTCCGGGGAAGACCCCCCGGAGCTGCGCGAGGCAGGTCCGGATCCTGCGCACGGCCACGCGGTAGTCGTGCAGGAACTCGGGGTCGAGGGCTTCGCGCGTTCCTCTCTCGTTCAGCCGCAGCGTCCTGAGCAGGGAGCGCTGGATCCGGCGCGCGGCATCGGCGGCGCGCATCCTGGGGGCGATGGATGCGCGCGCTTTGCCGGGCCTGGCGGCGGCGCGAATTCCTGCCGCTTCCATCGCGGCCTGCATTACGGTTGTGGTGTCGCGCTTCAGGCCGAGGCCGGTCTCCAGGATCTGGCGTACTTCCGCGATGACGGCGCCGGAGCCCGCCGACGGTGTCAGGCGCAGCCTCGGCAGGAGGGGATGGCGTCTCGCGCGCGAAGGATGCAGGGCCTCGATCCGCTCCAGATCGATCCTCAGGATCGTCCTGTTGTTGCCGTCCAGGAGCCGCAGCGTCTCGCCCGATGTCTCGGCCCGCACCACGGCGAACAGACGCCGCACCCCGATGACATTTGCGGCCCGATCGCGCAGCGGACCGGCGGGAAGCTCCTCCGCGAACAGCGGAGGGCGCTGCGCCGCGTGGCCATGACGGACGATCCCCGAAGCGTCCCGCCACACGAGGCTGCACTGACCGGCACCCTCCTTCCATGCGAGAGATGCGCCGTGGTCGTAGAGGCGCCAGTCGAAGGTGTCGAGCCACATCGTCCGAAGTGGCGGGTAGGGCTGGCGGCGGGCCCGGAACCGGGCCTCCAGCAGTTTGAGGGCGCGCCGCCCCGGCGCGTCCGTCCCGAGGGCGTAGTGAGTCGGTGTCCGGTCCATGATGCGAGCCCCGGCCGCGGCGCCGTGCCGCGAGCCGGTTATCTGTTCCTCCTGGCGGATTCCACCATCTTATAACCGATCTCTGTTACAGCAGGGTTCAGCGATAGGAGCCGGGACGGACCCGGGCGTCAGGGGCGAGGACCCGGAAGTACCAATAGAAGTCGCCGAAATAGACTTCGACGAGGTCGTCGGACCACTCGGTGGCTCGCGACCTGCGGATGTCGGGGCTGCCGATGAGGTAGGTGACTCCCCGCGAGCGGACTGTCTCGAGCGTTGCCATCCGTTCGTGACCGATGTTGAGCCCCTCCATGGGGGGCATCGCCGCGAGATCGCGGTCGTTGATCCCCAGCATGTCCAGGGTCCTCAGCCCGGAGTACCACGGGATCGCCCCCGCGGGAGCCACCGCGATCGACTCTCCCTGCGCGGCGTGCCGCGCCAGCCACCGCCCAATGCGCGACCAGTGATCGAGGTAGGCGCTCTCGGCTTCCATGGAGACGATGGAGACGCTGCGTTCGCGTCCCATGAAGCGCAGCGTCGCGTCGAACCCGGAGAATCCCAGGACGGCGGAGACTCCCGCCGCAACCACCAGGAGCCCCGCCGCCGACGCGGCCCGGGCCCTCCCCCACAGAGGTGCGGGCAGCGACGCCCGTGAGGCGAGGCATCGCCAGGAGAAAAGCGCCAGGGAGACGTAGAGAAATGGAAGCACGGGGTCCATGAACCGGAACTCGAAGTGATCCCCGCCGATCAGCGCCGTATATGCGACGTAGGTGGCGCAGAAGGGGAGCGCGAACCCGGACAGATCCCTCGCAACCGACGCGCCGATGGATCGGATCCTGCCGAAGCCGGCCGGCAGCGCGAGGCAGGCCGCCGCGAGCGGGGCCGCGAGGTGGTGCAGCGCGAACAGTCCCAGGTACACGAGCCCGCTTTCCAGCCGCAGGCCGGGGACCTTGGCTCGGAACGAGTTCGGCAGCCAGTCGTCGTAGTAGATCATCCGCCAGATCAGATGAGTTCCCGCGATGGAGGCGAAGACTCCCAACCAGATGGCGAGGCTGCGAAGGTTCTCCTTCCCGCGCCCCGCGCGGGCCGATCGCCAGGGATGCGTCAGGAGGCGGATGACCGGAGACAGCCATCCTTCCGGACGGGTCAGACAGGCCAGGCCTGCGAGGATGGCCGAAAGGGGACGCGGGTTGGCCGCGTCCCGCCGGCGCTCGACATCGAGACGCCATGCCAGCGTCACGATGAGCAGAGAGAAAAAGCGCGTCTCCAGGCCGCCGGTGGCCCACCCTGCATACGAACGGTTCACCGCGAGCATGGCGGGGGCCACGAGCGCCCAGGCCGGCGGCAGCGTCAGCTCGCGCGACCAGCAGTAGAGCGCGGCGAGCAGGAGCAGCGACGCGGCGATCCCCATCGCGGGGATGACCATCTCAGGGTCCAGTCCGGCGCGGATGGCTCCGGCGCTCGCACAGGTCCAGAGGAAACTGGTGTACCCCTCGACGCGCTCGCCGGCATTGAAGACGAGGCCGGATCCTTCCGCGAGGTTGCGCGCATAGCGGAACGAGATGAAGGCGTCGTCGATGAGAAACCATCGAGACTGTGAGTGCCACGCCGCCAGCGCGAGCAGCGCGGGCAACGCGACGAAGGAGGCGACGGTGGCGACGCCTCCGTTCCGTTCCCGCGGTGCGCTGATCACTAGAAGAAGAACGCGGCGCCGATCTCCCAGCGGCGGCCGTAGCTGCGCGTGGCGTCCGTGAGGACGCTCGTTCTGCGATCCGAGGCGCCGGCGCCCTCATCGAGGTCGCGATCCCCGGCATCGACGAGGAGGAAGCGCAGGTCATTGGAGTCGAGGAGGTTCTCACCCTCGATGAATGCCGACGTCTGGACGCGCCCTATCGTGAAGCGCTTCTCGATCCGGCCGTCGACCGTCAGCACCGAATCATTGCGCTGGTCATTCTTTTCCCCGGTGACCGAGTAGACGCGCTGCAGCGTGAAGTTCCCCTGGTCGTCATGATCATCCTCCACGATCCCGATGAAGCTGTAGGGAAGACCCGATGACCACGTCAGCGCGCCTCCCAGCACGAGACCTCCCGTCAGGTGCGCCACCCCCTGCCACTTCACCACGTGCCGCTGATCGTAGCTGAGGTACCCTCCTGCTGCGTCCGAGTATGCGACGTCGTTGCCGGCCAGCGTGTCGAACTCCTCGGCGTCGCCGCGGGCCTCCGACCAGGTGTAGCCGAGCTGCATCTGCCAGTTGTGATGCAGCCTCTTGCGCAGGATCAGCTCCCACGCGGTGTACTCCGACGCATTCACGTTGCCGACCTCGAGGACGCGGTTGAAGTAGGGGTTGTGGACGTAGAGGTCCGGTGCGCCGTTGGGCCTCACGTTCTGCGTCCCGAACTTGTCCTGCTCCAGAGCGCCGCCGTCGCCGCATATGGCGTAGGGGTCCACTCCGAAGGCCTCGTCGAACTGGTCGCACGTGACGTGATTGACGTCCACGTCCTGGAGGAGGTCCTCGCCGCGCCGGCTGATGTACGTCAGGCCGATCGACCACTCGGGCGCCAGCTCGCGCTCGAAGCCTGCCGTCCACTCGATGGTGTAGGGGGTCGTGAGGTCGGGGTCCACCTGGTTGATGCCCGGTCCGAGCAGCGGCTGCGAGGGAGCGCCGGGAGTGGCCTGGACGATCAATGGCGGGCTGTTGAACCGTCGCATGATACCGATGTCCCATCGCGCCGTCAGCGTCTCGGGGAGCTGGCCGTTCGTGACGGCTCCCAGGAAGATCCGATCGTAGAAGACGCCGTAGCTCCCGAACAGCTTCGTCCTGCCGTCCTCCCACGGGTCCCAGGAGAGACTCAGGCGCGGAGCGATGTTGGAGTCCTTCAGCCTGACGGGCTCATTGACCCACTCCTCGTGGCGCGTGTACGGGGCGTTGAGCTGGGCCCCCTCCTCGCCGGCGAGCTCGAGCAGGCCATCGCCGTTCAGATCGTAGGCGAGGGCCGGATGCCCCGGGGGGGGAGGGAAAACGTACGGCATGTTCCCGTCGCGCCGCCCGGGTGTTTGCGTGCTTTCGCACTGGTGTCCCGCCGCGTCGCACCAGAGATCCCAGATCGCCAGAGCCTCCTTGGCCTCCTCCAGCGGATCGAAGTACGTCCTGCCGCTGGTGTCGATGTCCTCGGTGTCGAAGCGCAGTCCGGCGTTGATCGCGAGGCCCGGCTTCGGCTTCCAGCTGTCCTGCGCCCACACCCCCAGCGATAGCCCCTCGGCCGAGAGCGTCGTCTCCGTCGGGCCGTACACGTCCATCAGGAGCGTCCCCACCCTGACGCTCTGGCTGACGTTGTCCCCCGTCGGGCAGTCCCGGATCGAGCATGTCTTGTCGACGGCGACGGGATTGAAGACCGCATCCTCGGCGTAGGATTCGACGGCGGCCTCGAAGCCGCTCTTGAGCGTGTGCTGCCCCCCGATATCCTCGAGCGTGTAGGCGAGGTCCGATCGCAACGTCGTGCGGTCCAGATCCTGCGAATACCTCTCGTTCCAGGGACCCACCTCGTCGTAGATCTCGATGTTGTTGCGCCCCCCCGTCGGCGGTCTCCTGACGAACCGTCTGATCGTCGGGTCTTCGAAGCAGTTGGTAAGCATGCAAGGGTTGCCGACGCGGCGCTCGCTGGCGGTGATTCTGAAGATGTCGACATCGAGATCCCTGTAGTCGCCCGACAGCGGTTGAACGTCGAGCTGTCCGTCCATGTGCGAGAAGATCGAGTTGAGGAGAAGCTGGGGCGACAGGATCGCGCTCCATGTGAGCTGGACCAGCGGCCCGCCGGTGGAGAGGCGGTAGTCGGTGTCCAGCGAGGTGTACGGACCGACGTTGTTACCGGTCAGGGCAAGCGGGTCGTAGTTGACCTGGAGGGCGAGGCGGTGCAACTGGGTCGCCTGCCACGTGAGCTTCCCGAAGGAAAGCCATCCTTCCAGATCCTGGATGGCGTGCCCCCCCGCCGCGAAGATGACGGGGATCTCCTCGTCGATCCCTTCGATCGACGTGAAATACCAGAAATGATCCTTGACCAGCGGGCCCCCCGCGGTGAGATAGACGTTGGTGTCGGTGAACTCCGGCGGAGGGTCCTCGTCATTGGCTCCGTCCCCGTCGAGGAAGTCGGATCGATAGAACAGCTTGAGCGACCCCGCGAAGTCGTTGCCCCCCGACTTGGTGATCGCGTTGCCGAATCCGCCGCTGGCCCTGCCGAACTCGGCCGATGCGCCCGTCGTGATCATCTCCACTTCCTCGATCGACTCGATGTTGACGTTCTGGCCGATGAGCCCCGTGAGGGGATTGCTGACATTGGTGCCGTCCAGGCGGAGCTGGAAGGAGGTCTCACGCGCCCCGTGCACGTTCGGCGTGCCATCGCCATCGGCGTCGGTGACCCCGGGAGCGAGCGTCAGGATGTCCTCGAACTGCCGTCCCACCAGCGGGAGCCCCTCGATGAACTCCGCGTTGTAGGTCGTCCCGGTGCTCGTGGCGGCCAGGTCCACGATCGCGCCGCGCGCTTCGACCCGGACCGTCTCCTGGAGCGCCGAGGAGGCCTCGAGCGTCAGCACGATCCGCACGACGGTGGCGGGGGTCAGCCGCAGCGGCCCCGCCACGACCGTCGCGTAGTCCGGGACGCTGGCTGTAATCTCGTAGCCATCGCCGGGCGGCAGCGATGCGAAGACGAACTGGCCTTCCAGATCCGTCCTCTTGACGGTGGGAGGGAGCGAGAGCGTGGCGTTGGTCAGCGTCAGGGAGACCGCCGGCATGCCGTCCCCCCTGGAGTCGACGACGCGGCCTGACAGCGTCGCCGGTGCCTGAGCCTGCTCGGCGGCCCCCGGGACGGAGGCGCCCAGGAAAGCCACGGCGCAGACCGCGAGCGCCGGCCGGATGCGGCGCGGGACACCGAAGGTCACGGCAGGTAGAACCTCATCCCGATCTGCGCCGTGAACCCGCTCAGATTGATCTCTCCACCCTGCACCAGGAAGCTGCCGGTCGCGTTTCCGAGATTGATGTCGTAGCAGGCGTCGTCGGTGTGACCGTCGTGGTCGTAATCGCCCCTGGTGTTTTTAGCGCAGGAGACCAGCCCCTTGGTGGGGTCGTTGGGATCGACCAGCGGGTTGGGCTGCGAGGGGACATTGCGAAAGTACTTCACCGAGCCGTCGTCGCGAAACGTCACCTCGGAAAAGTGATCGAAGATCACCTCATCCTCGCCGCCGAGGTCGATCACGACCTCCTGCTGGAGGAAGGTGTAGCGCAGGTCAGCCACGATGCTGATGCGGTCCGTCGGGAAGTACTCGAGCCCCGTCATGAGATGAAAGCCGATCGCGTCATCCACCTCCACGGTCATGGGGTTCGTCAGCGGGATCCTTCCCGAGCCTCTCAGCGCGAAGAACTCGGCGGGAGTGATGTCGTCCCCATTCTCGTCATCGAGGTTGGTGATCCGCATGGCGTCCAGTCTCTCGTTGAGCGCCACGACGTCGTCGAGCTCATCGACGTCGGTGAAGACCATCACCGCGCCGGCTCCCACATAGGGATTGAAGGGGCCATCCTGGAGAAACCGCACGACGCCGGAGAGCGAGACGGGGATCTCGGTGAGCGTGCCGGCGGTGATCGGCTCGGTCGTCGCACGCTGCTTGAGACTTACGACGTTATTGAACGAGTTCTCGGACGGGTACGTGTCCTCGAGGTAGGTGTCTATCTTGCCGATCTCTCCCTCGAAGTACGCCACGTCCAGCTGGAGCGTGAAATGCTCGGTCATCCCGAATCCGGTCGAGAGGCCGAAGGAGATCGTGTCCTCGACGGTCGTCTCACGGCTGATGTAGTCGTCGGGCCGGATGTCGAAATCGGCATCCGCATTGGGGGTGATGGAGGCTTCGGTCGTGTGGTAGCCGACGCTCCCCCCGAACCACCATCGGTCCTTGGAAGGGTTGGCGCGGACCACCGCCGCGCTCCCGGCGAGGACCAGGCATAGAACCATCAGGTGGGTGAAACGGCGCATGCGCGTCCCCCGGCGCGAGTGTCGGCACACGGCGGGCGCCTGTGCCGTGCGGATCCGGAATCAGAGAATGCCGAAGTATACGACCAGTGGCCGGAGAGTGCGTGTCCCCGGCTGGCGGCAGGGGCGCCCGCTTTCGGGGGTTGGCGCCGAAAAAGGACTTGCACGATGGCGGATCCCGCATTAGCTTGTTGAGCACAGCCAACCCCCGCTTGTGGCTCCTTGGTCCTCTGAGCCGATCCCCGCTTCGAGCTCGCGTGTTTATTTCCGGGCAGGAGTGCGCGATGAGGTGGGCATGGCTCCGTTTCTTTCTGGCGGTGATGGTCTGCCTGGGGTCAGCCGCAGCTTCGGGGGTCCAGCGGACCGATGCCCGGATGCACGGGAGGCCCGCCCTGAGCTGCTGGCAGTACGGCATTCCCACCCCCGGGCTCATCGCGGGTGACCCCTTCCAGGTCCGCGGCGCCGAGTTCGTGGCGTCCCTGCCGGTCCAGGTGTGCTTCTCTGGGGAGCAGTGCCTCCACTCCGAGGTGGACGCGTCCGGGGCGTTCGTGCAGAACCGGATCCTCAGGACGGCCGGCACCTACCTCGTGACCGTCAGGCAGGCGCGCACGAGAGATCTCGACCGGTGGTTGCTTCGCGCCACCCTCCAGGTCCAGGTCACCAAGTAGGGGTTGCGGCGCTCCGGCGGCCCTGCTCATCAAGCTGGAAACTCCGTTCCGAGATGGCCCCTTTGGGTATATTTATGTGCGATCTCACCATTCCAGGGGTTGCGCAGGGGTGATCGTTTGCTGAGCACGCTCCAGAAGCGTCTCTTTGCGCCGGTAGACATCTCTTCGATCGTCGTCTTCCGGTTCTTCTTCGGCGTCATTCTCCTGTGGGAGGTCCGCCGCTACTTCATGTACGGCTGGATCGACCGCTACTGGGTCGAGCCCGTCGTCCACTTCAAGTACTTCGGCTTCGAGTGGCTGGATCCGTGGCCGGGGGTCTGGATGCACCGGCACATGGCTGTCCTCGGTGTGCTGGCGATCTTCATCGCGCTGGGCATCTTCTACCGCATCAGCACCGTCCTCTTCGCGCTCGGTTTCAGCTTCATCTTCCTGCTCGAGCAGGGTCGCTACCTGAACCACTTCTACCTCGTGACCCTGTTGAGCTGGATCATGGTCTTCATCCCCGCCCACCGCAGCGCCTCGTTCGATGCCTGGCTGCGCCCGTCACTGGCGTGCGAGCTTGCGCCTGCGTGGGCGCTCTGGCTCCTGAGGCTGCAGATCGGGATCGCCTACTTCTTCGGGGGCGTCGCCAAGCTGAACGCGGACTGGCTCAGCGGCGCGCCCGCGAGGGTCCTGATGGCGGAGCGGGCGGACTACGGGAGACTGGGCCCCATCCTGAATCATGAAGTCTCTCTGTGGGTGATCACCTACGGGGGGCTGCTGCTGGATCTCACCGTCGTGCCGTTGCTCCTCTGGAGGCGGACGCGGCTGCCGGCCTTCATTCTCGCGGTGTGCTTCCATCTCATGAATGCGACGATCTTCACCATCGGCATCTTCCCCTGGTTCATGATGGCCGCCACGCTGCTCTTCTTCGACCCGGACTGGCCGCGCGGCAGGATCTTCCGTTCGATCGACGAGCAGGCTCCGGGGCAGCCCTACCGCCCCGCGTCACCCCGGATCCAGCGAGTCGCCCTGGCTCTCCTGGGAGCCCATGCGGCTTTCCAGCTCACCTTCCCGTTGCGCCATAACCTCTACCCCGGGAACGTCAACTGGACGGAGGAAGGGCACCGCTTCTCCTGGCACATGATCCTCAGACGCAAGACCGCGACCGCGACCTTCCTCGTGAGCGATCCCGACTCGGGGGAGACCTGGATGGTGGACCCGGACGTGCAGCTCCAGGAGTGGCATTGGCGCAAGATGGCGACCACTCCCGACATGGCGCTCCAGTACGCCAAGTTCCTCGCTTCGGAGAAACGCAAAGAGGGGCATGCCCGGGTGGAGGTGCGCGCGCACATCAATGCGTCGCTCAACGGCCGTCCGATGCAGCCGCTGATCGATCCCACGATCGACCTCGCCGCGCAGCCGCGCACTCTCATGCCGGCGCCATGGATCGTGCCCCTCGAAACGCCGCTTCCCGACAGCCACGTCCTGTGGAAGCGCTCCGGCGAGGAGACGGACGGCGGTCAATAACCCGGCGGAATTCAGCCGGAGTTGCGCAGCACGTGCCGGAGAGCCTCTTCCAGCGTGGGGTGGAGAAAGACGTAGCCGGTGGAGAGGAGCTTCGCCGGCGCGACGCGCGCGCTTGCCAGAAGGAGCGCGTCGGCCATTTCGCCGAAGACGAGGCGGGCGGCCGTCGCCGGCATGGGAAACACCGCCGGACGCGACACGACGCGCGCCAGTTTGGCCGTGAACTCGCGGTTCGTGACCGGGGCGGGGGACACAGCGTTGGCCGGGCCGGACAGGTCGTCCCGGGTCAGAGCATGCCTGATGGCGCCGACGACGTCGTCGATCGCGATCCAGCTCATGAACTGCGCGCCATCGCCGATCCGCCCCCCGAGGCCCAGGCGAAATGGGGTGAGCATTTTTGCGAGCGCTCCGCCGCGCCGTGAGAGGACGACGCCGAACCTGAGATGCACGACCCTGATCCCGTGCGCGGCGGCGAGCTGGGCAGCCTCCTCCCACTGGCGGCAGACCTCGGGGAGGAATCCCGTCCCAGGGGGTGAGCTCTCGTTCAGGACCTCGTCGCCGCGGTCGCCGTAGTACCCGATCGCGGACGCGCAGACCAGCGCCCGCGGCGGCTGCTTCAGAGAGATGAGCGACGCGCACAGCGAGCGCGTCCCGGCGATGCGGCTCTCGCTGATGCGGCGCTTCTTCGCGGCCGTCCACCGTCCCGCGATGTTCTCGCCGGCGAGATGGACGACGGCGTCATGCCCTTCGATCGCCGCGCGGTCGGCCACGCCGGTCGCCGGATCCCACCGGACGGATCCCGCGCCGCCGCCCGAACGGGTGAGGCGCGTGACCTGGTGCCCATCAGCCGTGAGCGGCCCGACGAGCGCCGACCCGATGAGTCCTGAGGCGCCGCTGACGAGATACTTCATCAGTATTTCAGTCGGAGAAGCCCCGGCTTCCCGCCGTGAGGGAGCACGATGAACAGATCGTCGTACTGGCCATCGGCGATCGCGACCTCGTCCGGGCAGCCCAGGGCCGCGAGGATCTCCGGGATCGTGTTGGAGTGCCCCACGACGACGATGAGATCGCCCGGCGCGCTGGCGCGCAGGCGCTCCACGAGCGCCGCCGTCTCTTTCCCGGGCACGACCACCGGCGTGAGGCCCGCGACCTTCGCAAGCGGGGCCGCGGTGTCGATCGTGCGTTTGTACTGCGTCGTATAGATGGCCGTCACTCCGGCCCCGTCGAGCAGCGTGGCGAGCGCCTTCGCCCGCGCGATCCCTGCCTCGGACAGGGGAGGATCGCTGGAGTCATCCTGCTTGGGGGCGTGACGCACCAGCACGATCGTGCCGTGAGCCTGGTCCGCCGCGGTGAGAGTGAACGCGGCCAGCACGACGAGGAGCGCAATTCCGGTGAGCCGTCTCATGACGGGACATTCTGCGGCAAGGCGGCGCGCTCTTCAACAGCGGAGTTTCGGGGGATGGACGGGCGATCGGCCCCGTCCGCGCGCTTCACCAGCCATTGGCGGCTGTCAGTGGATGGCGAGGAGTGTGGCGTCGCTCTCCGCAGGGGAGTTTTCTCTACTGCGCCAGGAGTCGATGGCCGGATCGATCAGCTCGGGATGATCCGACTCCTCGAGGCCGTAGGCGATCACCTGTTCGATGAGCTGGTTCAGCTTTCCCGAGATCCTGACGATCACCAGCCGATCATCATCATCCTCCTCGATGAGCATGAGCATCCGCTCGAGCTGGCCCTCGTCGTACTGGAAGAGGATGAGGACATCGGCGGAGCCGTCGTCACTTTCGCCATCATCGGACGCCGCGGCATCGAGGCCGTCCTCCTCGCCATAGATCTCGACGACAGGTATCCACCCAGGCCATTGCAGGGAGCTGATCGCGCGGTGCTCGCCCGGGGTGGGATCGATGACCTTGTAGACGCCGAGCTCGACTTTCTTGATCCCCTCGAGCGGAATCTGCTCGTCGGATTTCCCGGCGATCCATCGCGCGAAGGCCATGCCCGAACGGCCGACCGTGACACCGAAGTCCATGTCCAGGTCGTTTCCGGTGGTGTGCTGCACGTCGCGCTTGATGTCGCCCGGGCCGTTGAAGGGGATGATGCACCCCGTGATGAGGAAGGCCTTGGCCACCAGAAGCACTGCCCGCAGGATCCTCGACTTCCGCGCATCGTCTTGCATGGCGGGTTCAACGCGAGGGGGGGCGGGGAGGTTTCATTGGCCACCTCAGCCCGACTCGACGCCCGCCACCCCATGCCTAGATTCCCCACAGCGATACGGCGCCCCTGGGCGGATGATGAGGTGTACGAAGGCATGAAATGGACAGGTTTCATCGGCGCCGCCCTCACGGCCGCCGCGGTCGGGGGTCTGTGGCTCGTGGTCCCGGGGGAGGGAGCCGCCACCAGGAGGCCCCGTAATGCCCCCCAGCCGGTGCCCGGGAAGCCCGCGGCCGATGCGCCCATCGATGAAGCAGCGGCCGGCTGGAAGCTCTGGCGCAGCACGCAGCAGGGGCTGCAGATGCGGTATCCGCCGGAATGGACGATCACCCCCGCCCCCTCCGCATCCTCCGACGGGAAGTCCCTGCGCCTGCCGGGTCTCTTCGTCGCGGGGGTTCAGTCCCCACACGCGCGGGGAGGCGATCCCTTCGGCGGGAGCCTTCAGGTGGACCTGCAGCTCCACGAGGATGTCACGACCGAATCCGAAGAGATCACTACCTGGTATCTCAGGAACCATGGCGACCCGGAAGAGGAGAAGACCGGTCTGGCCGGACTCTTCAGGGTCCCCTCCGGGTCGATCGCGGTCACAGTCGGCCCCTTCGATGTTCCCGCCGGGACCGCGATGCGCAGGTCGATCCGCTTCGATGTTCCTTCGGGTCCCGACGCGTTCGCCATCGACAAGAACGAGTACTTCGTGAAGAGGGGACGCGACGTTCTGCTGATCGCCGCCTTCGCCCCTCATGGCGGGGGCTCCAGCGCGCTTCTGGATGCCGTGGATCGTGTCGTCTCGACCCTCGAGGTCACAGGACTCCCCGAGCAGGGGCGTCCCGCCATGGACCTTCACGTCATCCGGTGAAGGCTGTTTGACGCACCGGGTTCCCTGAAATAGTCTCCGGCGATGTCCTCATGGCGGGCGGGAGCGTGTCTGTTGCTGATGCACGCGCTCGCGGCGTGCGCGCCGGAAACCCCTGCGCCGCATGGCACCGGCGATGCGCCGCCGCCGCGTGGCGCCTCGTTCACCGACGCCACCGCGCGGACCGGCCTTCGGTTCGATCACTTCATCGGTGCCACCGGGCAGTTCCACTTCGCGGAGATCATGGGCTCGGGCTGCGCGCTGCTCGACTACGACGGCGATTCCGACCTCGATGTGTACCTCGTGCAGGGGACCCAACTCGAGCCCCAACGGCCTCCTGCCGATCCCGCCTTCGCCTGGCGGGGCGACGGGCCGCCGCGGGATCGTCTCTATCGCAACGATCTGGTGGAGACCGGGACGCTGCATTTCACCGATGTGACCGGCGCCGCGCTCCCCGAGGAGAGCGGTTACGGCATGGGGGCGGCGACGGGGGACTACGACAATGACGGGGACGTGGATCTCTTCGTGACGAACTTCGGCCCCGACGTCCTCTACCGCAATGACGACGGGGCATTCCATGACGTCACCGCCGTCTCCGGGCTTGCGGATCCGCGCTGGACGACGAGCGCCTCCTGGCTCGACTACGACCGCGATGGATGGCTCGATCTCGTGGTGGTGGCGTACGCGGACTTCACGGTGGCGACGAACAAGCGCTGCTTCCATGCCTCGGGCAAGCGCGATTACTGCGGCCCCGATGCCTATCCGCCGCTGCCGGCGAGGCTCTGGCGCAACCGCGGAGACGGGACCTTCGAAGACGCCACGGGGGCCGCGGGGATGGACGTGGCGTACGGGCACGGGCTGGGGGTGCTGGCGCGCGACTTCGACGGCAATGGCTGGATCGACGTGTACGTGGCCAACGACGGTGACGCCAACCAGCTGTGGATGAACGAAGGAGGAACGTTCACCGATCAGGCGTTGATGAGCGGGGCGGCCCTGAGCGAATCGGGCAAGGCGCTGGCGGGGATGGGGGTCGTCTCGTCGGACTTCGACGATGACGGCGACTTCGACATCTTCGTCACCAACCTCAACGGCGAGACGAACTCGCTCTACAGGAATGTGTCCGACGCGTTCTTCGAGGACGCGACGGCGCGGCACGGCCTTGGCCTGGTGAGCCTCCCGTTCACCGGCTTCGGCGTCGCCTGGCTGGACGCCGACCACGACGCCGATCTCGACCTGATGGTCGTCAACGGTGACGTGACGATGCTCGAGGCGCAGGCGGGCGAGCCTCATCCGTTCCGACAGACCAGCCAGCTCTACCTCAACGACGGCGCCGGGCACTACGGGGATGGGAGCCTTCAGGCCGGCGAGGTCTTCTCGAGCCCCCAGGTGGGCCGCGGGCTGGCCGCGGGGGACGTCGACAACGACGGGGACATCGATGCGATCGTCACCAACAACAGCGGCCCCGCGAAGCTATTCCTCAACGAGCTAACCCAAAAGGGGAGCTGGCTGGAGGTGCGCGTCCTCGACGCTGTGCGCAAGCGCGATGCGATCGGCGCCCGCGTCAGGCTGACGCTCGCGGATGGCAAGGTGCTGACGCGTCCCGTGGCGACGGACGGCAGCTATCTCTCGGCCGGCGACCCGCGCGTCCACCTGGCCTGGCCGGCGGGGACGGCGATCCGCGCGCTCGAGGTCGTGATGCCCGACGGGCGCGCCGTGAAGGTGGAAGGCGCTGCGCCGGGGCGCATCGTCACCGTCAGGGTCGCAACCGGGGGAGCCACGATCGACCAGGCGCGCGGCGGAGGCGACTCTTCAGCTCTGGCGGCCGGCGTCGCCCTCGGAGTCCGGCGCTGATGAGGCATCGGACTCGCCTGCGACACCCGAGGCTTCGATGAAGTCGTTCAGCAGGAAGCGGTCCGCCGGCGGCATGTGAAGGATCTTCAAGGCCGTCTCGAAATGGCCCCTCGGCTTCTCGTTCACCCGGATCACCTCTCCCGCCAGCGAGATCTCGTGCACCGAGCCGGGGAGACTCAGCTGCAGCTGCAGCACGGTTCCCGAGGAGATCCTCTGGTTCGTCCTGAACAGCACTCCGGCCGGGCCGATGTTGATGGTGCGCAGGGGGTGCACTTTCTCCGACACTGCCGCGAAGCGCCCCTCGACGGCCGCATCGACGCGTCCGAAAGACCTGCGGCTCTGGCTGAAGGGGTGCACCTGGTTCTTGCCGAGGGTCTTCGACACGTACAAGGCGCTGTCCGCGTGGTTGACGAGATCGGTCCCATCCCCGGCGTCGGCGGGATGGCTCGCCACCCCCATGCTGACCGTGAGCCGGCCCCCGGGCTGATCCGATGCGTGCTTGAAGGCATGGCTCTCGATCCGCCGGCGCGCCCTCTCCGCGATCTTGATGGCAGCCGACTTCGACGTGGACGGGAGGATGATGGCGAATTCCTCACCGCCGTAGCGCGCCGCGACATCGATCTTCCTGAGGGACTCGATCAGCAGGCGGGCCACCTCCGCGAGCGCCTGGTTGCCGGCCTCGTGCCCGTTGGTGTCGTTGAAGTGCTTGAAGTCGTCGATATCGACCATGACGAGCGACACCGGATGTCCGAAACGCTCGCTGCGGTGGATCTCGCGCGCGAGGTGATCGCGAAAATAGCGGAAGTTGCACAACCCCGTCAGCTCATCCCGGTAGGCGGATGCCTGGGTCTGCGCGAAAAGTGTCAGCTCGATGACCTTGGGGTTCGTCAGCTTCTTGTTGATCTCGAGGAAGTAGCTGACCAGCGCGACGCGCAGATCCACGGCTGTCTGCAGCTTGTCGCGCATGGTGGAGCGGTGCTTCTGGATCGCGTCCCAGTGACGGCGCGCCTCCTCCGGCGTGAACCTGAGGTGCGAGAGGATGAAAAGGAGCTCCACGTACACGCCGCCGCCGTGTCGCTTCTCGAGACGACCGAGCATCTCGAAGAACCGCGGCGAGGCGAGATCGTTCTGCAGGAGCAGGGAATGCACCATCTCCACGAGCTCGATGTCCTGCTCCGTGGCAGCGGCGGGTTGGCTGTCTTTCTTGAGTGGTGCGGTATCCATGGCGCGGCTTGAATGTGGTGCCCCGGGGGGGAAGGGTGCAACCCCAGGAACTGCCGGGGGTTGCGGCCACGCCGAGGGGAGTCTGAGCCCCCCTACCGGGGCTGGGAGCGGGACCGTCCCGTGATCCGGCGTCTCATGATCGGACGCGCCGCGGATCGTCGCGCGACCTCCTCGAACCGGGCGTGACGGAAGGCGGTGGCCAGCCCGGTCCAGGCGAAGGCCGGCGGGTAGTCGCCCTCGGGGTCGACGGGATATCCCTCCACGATGCGCGCCCCCTTGCGGCGCGCATGAGCGACGGCCGCCTCGAGCAACCGTGTGGAAAGACCCTGGCGGCGGAAGGGGGGGAGGATGAAGAAACAGACGATCGACCACACCGGCGCGTCGTCCACGGGCTTGAGGATCCGCGAACGCTCGAGAGACGGGAAGTCGCTCCTGGGCCCCAGGGCGCACCACCCCGCGATCCTGGGACCGACGTACGCGAGGATCCCCTGGGCCCTGCCGTCGCGCACCAGCGCGCGGAAGGCGCGCTTGTTCGCCGCCCCCTGGCCCTCCTGCCAGGCGGAGCGCTTCAGCCGCCAGAACATGCACCAGCATCCCGCGCAGGCGCCTCTGGGCCCGAAGAGCTCCTCGACGTCACTCCACCGGCGCGGCGTCAGAGGCGCGAAGCGTGGGGGTCCATTCACCATGTGAGCGTGCCATAATCGCGCATGCGACCGCGGCATTCCACCCGGCTGCTCCCCGTTACCTGCGCGCTAATCGTCCTCGTTCTTCTTCCTTCGCCCTTGGTCCTGTCCGATATCTCCGTCGATTGGGATCGGAAGGTTGCGTTCCCAGGGCGCGTGACCTTCAGCATGGCGGAGGGGACACCGCTTTCCAATCCGCTGGCTTCCCTCAGGATCGAGCAGGCGCTGAGTGCGATGCTGGTGGAGAAAGGGCTGCGCGAGGACCCTGCCCCCGATCTCCTCGTGATCGTCCACGCTTCGGTCGAGCCGTCCCGAAGTCTCAATCTCGGCGCCTACCAGCAGAATGACGGGATCTGGGAGACTGAGGTGCACACGATCCAATCCATCGACGCCGGGACGTTGCTCGTGGATCTCCTGGAGGCTTCGACGCATCGGTTGATCTGGCGGGGCATGGCGACGGACACCGTCACCAACAACCCCAGCCGCAACCAGAAGCCCGTCCCCAAGGCGTTGCGCAGGATGTTCAGGAAGTTCCCTCCACCTGTCGCGAAGCAGGCCAAGGGTTAAGAAACCGTCGCGCGTCGCTCAGGATCCGACCTTGAACCCAAGACCGAGCGTGTATTCCGTGGCGGTCTGGTCCTCGTCCCGGGCCTCGTACCATCGGAGGCGGATCTGGCCGTTGAGGTACACGACCCTCCCCAGGTCGATCCTGATCCCCGCTCCGCCGTGCGCGGTGAAGGAATCGTCATCGGCCTCGATGGACGAAGGGAAGGTGCCCCCGGGGCCGGTGACCTCGGCGTCCAGCGAGACGAAGCTCCATCCGATGCCGGCGAAGAGCTGCGGGTTGAATGCCTTGTCCGGGATCAGGTTGAGCATGGCGGAGAGATCGAGTGTCGTGTCGCTGAACTCGATGTCTCCCGTGAACCCCAGGCTCGAGACCTCCTCATCGGTGCTGAAATAGCCCACCGATGTGGTGAAGTTGAAGTACTCGGTGACGTTGTATCCGGCCCGCACTCCGTAGACCAGGTCATCGTCGAGAAAGTCGAACCCCGGGTCGCTCGTCCCGCCGTAGATTTCGAACTCCCAGCTCTCGGGGATGACATCCGCGGCCGCCGGACAGAAAGACGCCAGCAGCACGATGACCCACGCAGCAGAGCGAGCACGACATGACATCAGGCACCTCCTCGAGTGCGGACGTTGGCAGGACGGAAGCCGGCGGCTCATGACAACCCGGACCCGGGGCGCCGCGCGTCCGGCCGCTCCTCATCCTAGTAGAATACGTGCAATGAAGAGGTCATGGGTCGATGCCTGATGCCGGTCTGGCCGGCTGGAGCCTGCCTGAAGATCTGCGGCGCGCCGTCTTCGGCGCCGCCGACGAATGGCGGCGCGACGGGAAGGTTCGCCGCCTCCATGCGCGCGACGCGACCCTGTGGACGGGATCCGACGAAGCCCGATGGCTCGGCTGGCTGGAGGCCTCCGCGGACCCTCGCGCCGAGGCGGCGATCGCCCAGGCCGTCGCGCTGCGCGAGAGTGTGCAGAAGGATCGGATCGAGAACACCGTGCTCCTCGGCATGGGGGGCTCGAGCCTCTGTCCCGAGGTGCTGGCGAGGACATTGGGCCGTCGCGAGGGGCCGGGACGTTTCCACGTCCTCGACACCACCGACCCGGTGCAACTCCTGAGCTTCCGGAATCGGATCGATCCTGCGCGCACGCTCTTCATCGTTTCGAGCAAGTCCGGCACGACCCTCGAGACCGATGTCCTGAGACGCTATTTCCACGAAGCTGTCAGTGACGAGCTCGGAGCCGGCGCCGGCGGGCGTTTCGTCGCCATCACCGATCCCGGCTCCCAGCTCGAGGCGATCGCGCGGGCGGATGGATACCGCGCCGTGTTCCACGGCGTGCCTGAGATCGGTGGGCGCTACTCCGCCCTCTCCGCTTTCGGCCTCGTCCCCGCCGTCATGATGGGGATCGACCCCCGCCGGCTCCTGCGCGGCGCCGCCGCCATGGCGGCCGCGTGCGCGCAGGGGGAGGCCATCGAGCAGAACGAGGCCGTACTTCTCGGCATCGTCCTGGGGGTCGCCGCATCGCGGGGGCGCGACAAGGTCACTTTCATCGCATCGCCCAGCCTTCACCCCCTCGGGGCGTGGATCGAGCAGCTTGTGGCGGAGTCCACGGGAAAGCAGGGGAAAGGCGCCATCCCCATCGACGGTGAGTCGACGGCGTCGCCGGATCTCTATGGCGCGGATCGCCTCTTCGTCCATCTTCGCGACTCCAAAGGCGCCGGGGACGATGCGCAGGTCGACGTTCTCCGGGAGGCCGGGCACCCCATCGTGACGATCGCCATCGACGATCCCTACGCGCTGGGAGGAGAGTTCTTCCGGTGGGAGATGGCGGCCGCCGTCGCGGGCTCGATCCTCGGCATCAATCCCTTCGATCAGCCGGACGTCGAGTCGAGCAAGGTCGCGGCGCGCAGGCTGACCGAGGCGTTCGCGTCGTCAGGGTCGCTGCCGCCGGTGACGCCGCTGGTGGAGGAGGCGGGGATCCGCCTCTACGCCGACGCGGCAGGGGCGCAGCGGATGCGCGGCGCGGGCAAGGGGGGGCTCGTGGATCTCCTGACCGCCCACCTGGGAAGGCTGGAGAAGGGGGACTACTTCGCGCTGCTCGCCTGGGTGGCGCGCGACGAACCCAACGAGGCTCTCCTCCAGGACATCAGGCAGATGGTGCGCGACGCCACGCGCGCGGCCACGACGCTCGGCTTCGGCCCGAGGTATCTCCATTCGACCGGGCAGGAGCACAAGGGGGGGAGCGGCCGCGGTGTCTTCCTCCAGATCGCGAGCCAGGATGCGACGGACGTTCCGGTCCCGGGCGGGGCGTGCTCGTTCGGGGTCCTCAAGACCGCCCAGGCGCGGGGTGACTTCGACGTGTTGGTTGCGCGCGGCCGCCGCGTCGTGCGCGCCGATCTGGGGAGCGACGTGCCCGCCGGGCTGGCGCTCCTGAAGGATGCCGTGCGACGCGCGCTGGCTGCGCGCTGAGCACCTGCGAGGTATCATACGAGTCGCTGCGCGTCGCGCTACGAGTCGCGACGCGGTGACGCGGTGAGGACATGAGCGCAGACAGAACGCATCGTCTCGTGCTGCTGCGGCACGGGGAGAGCACCTGGAACCAGGAGAACAGGTTCACCGGCTGGACCGACGTGGACCTGACCGAGAGGGGAGTGCGCGAGGCGGTCGAAGCGGGGCGCACGCTCAAGCATGACGGCTTCGGCTTCGACGTCGCCTACACGTCGGTGCTGAAGCGCGCCATCAGGACGCTCTGGCTCGTGCTCGACGAGATGGACCTGATGTGGATCCCCGTCCATCGCTCGTGGAGACTCAACGAGCGGCACTACGGCGCGCTTCAGGGGTTGAACAAGGCCGAGACCGCCCAGCTGCACGGGCTCGAGCAGACGCAGGTGTGGAGGCGCAGCTACGACATCCGGCCGCCGGCGCTCCCTGCCGACGACCCCCGCCACCCCGGACACGACGCGCGGTATGCCGGCCTCACGCCTCAGGATCTCCCGACGACCGAGTGCCTCGCGGACACCATCCGGCGGTTCCTCCCCTTCTGGAAGGAGACCATCGCTCCTGACGTGCGCGCGGGGCGTCGCGTCCTGATCGTCGCCCACGGCAACAGCCTGCGCGCGCTCGTGAAGCATCTCGACGGAGTCTCCGACGCGGAGATCGTCGGGCTCAACATTCCCACCGGAGTGCCGCTGGTCTACGACCTCGACGACAATCTCACGCCGCTGGGGCATCGCTACCTCGGCGATCCGGATGCCATCAAGAAGGCGACGCAGGACGTTGCCGGACAGCTCGAACGGAAGGGTTAGCGGTGGAGGGAATACGATGAAGCTCTCATGGATCGTCGCAACGCTCGCCATCCTGGCGCTCGGCAGCCTGGGCGCCGGCGAGACACCGCGCATCGAAGATTCGATGCGGGTGGAGGGACAAATTGACCGTTGCGCCCGCGTCCTGGTCCTGGGGATCACCGACGACCCTGTGTTGCGGCGTGAGTTCGAGGATCGCTTCGTCAGCCACCTGAAGGCGCGGCACGTCGATGGCCTCCCGAGCTGGAAGTTCGCCGAAGGCCTCGGCCAGAGCGCCGACAAGGAGCGGATCCTGTCCGCGCTGGCCGAAAGCGGCCTCGATGGGGTCCTGACCATCCGCCCTATCCCTCTGGGAAAGGACGACGACCCGGCGGCCTGGGCTTCGTCATGGAAGACCGCCTGGGGGAAGCCCATGACGATCAAGCAGCTCATCGACGAGACCCTTCCGCTTCCCGAACAGAAGAAGGTGAAGCGCACCGGGGCCGAGATCGCTCTGTGGGAAGTCGCGACACGCGGCCGGCTCTGGAGCGGACGGACCAGCGTCCATTCACCCAGGGAGATCCGCAAGGGGGTCGCGGATCTCGTGCAGCAGACGATCGACGCGCTCATGGACGCGGGCGCGATCTGACGCCTCGTGGAGGGGGTGCCCGCTCCCTTGGACACGGATGACGAAGACACCGTCCTAACCGGGGAAGCCTCATCCCCGCGTCGGGATGCTGCGCCCCAGACCGACAGCGCCTCCGGGCGCTTCCAGTTGATGGGCGTCATCGGCGAAGGGGGGATGGCCACCATCCACGAGGCCGAGGATACGCGCATCGGCCGCATCGTGGCGGTGAAACGGCTCAAGCGCGTGCACGCCCACGATACCGACATGCGCGAGCGCTTCGAGCGGGAGGCGCGCATCCTCGGCGGTCTGGCTCACCCGGGTCTGGTCCCGGTCTACGAGGCGGGGCACCTCGCCGGCGGGGACCTCTTCTTCGCCATGCAGAAGGTCGCCGGGAAGACCCTCGCGGAGATCATGCGCGCCCGCGACGACTCCCAGGTGCGCGATCGTCATGTCCTCCTGCGGCTGATCGACATCTTCGAGAGGATCTGCCTCGCGATCGCCTACGCGCATGGGCGGAGGATCCTGCATCGCGATCTCAAGCCGGCCAACATCATGGTGGACGACGAGTTCGGCGTGGTCTACGTCATGGACTGGGGGCTCGCGAAGCGCCTTCCCGAGCCGGGAGGCGTCCCCGACGAGCCGACGCTCACGGGCGTGGTGATGGGAACCCCCGGCTACATGTCGCCGGAGCAGCTCAAGGGGCTGGCCGAGGCCGACGACTGCCAGACCGACGTCTTCGCCCTCGGGGCGATCCTCTACGAGATCCTGACCGGGCGGCGTCCCTTCCGCGGGGACGGGCTCGTCGATCTGCTCAAGGAAACCGCGCAGCACAATCCTCCTGCGCCCGTAGCGCTCAACCCGGGTTGCGGGCGCGCCTTGTCGGCCGTGTGCATGAAGGCGCTGGCCAAGGATCCGAAGGAGCGCTACCCGAGCGCCCGGGAGATGGCGGAGGACATCCGGTGTTTCCGCGAGTTCCGTCCGGTCTCGGCGGAGAAACCCCGGCTGATCGATCGCGCCGTGAACTGGGTGCGGCGCAACAGGGCGATGTCGGGCGCGGCCGCCGCGCTGCTCGTGGCGCTGCTCGGCACGGGGGCCTATTTCGGGATTGCGGCGTATGTCCGGAGCAGGACGATCGCATGGGCGATGGGCCTCGCGCTGGAGAGGCGGGAGAGCATCCGGGATCTCGAGGACAGGATCAACGCCACGAAGGATCGGATCGCGCGCAGCGCCGATCCCGAGGAACGGCGCAACCTCCAGGAGGTCGCGCTGCCCGCCCTGAGGGGTGAGCTCCAGTCGCGCCACTACGAGATGCGCGGCTACCTTGCGGCGGTGATCGGTTACACCTACCCCAATCCCGATCCGCGCGCCGTGGAGATGGCGCGCGAGCAGGTCTTCCTCCTGGCCAACAGGGGGGTCAGGTCCGGCAACTACCACATGGTCGTCGCGCTCCTCGCGACGATCCTCGCCGGCTACGAGGAGCAGAATCTCCTCGGTTTCACGCCCGCCGAAGCGCGTGAGATCAAGGCGTTGCTCGCCAAAGCGCAGGAGCTCGCGCGCCGCGAGGATGCGGGCCTCATTGCCGACGAAACATCCCCGGATTCCGGCAACCGCTGACGGCGCCACCGCGGCACCGCGTGCCCTTCAGGATCACCTGCTATTCCGCGCGCGCGTTCGGTCGCGCGATCATTTTTTTTCCAGAAAGGCACGACTCGAAAGACGATGAGGCGCGCGCGTCCTTGACGACGTGCAACACGCACTCAATATTGCGACCTCGCACACGACGTCGCGATGCACCATCGCAAGGACCGACGGCGACCCCGCACAGGACCCGGCCCCCGCACCGGCGAGTGACGACGGCGAAACATTCCTACCCCCGCGACCGTCGTTAAATTCCGAATCCAGTAGCCAAGCCCCGCAATCAATCGAACGGCCCCGCCGAACCCGTCGAAGAGGGAGTGGCTCCTATGCCGCACAAGTTCCGCTACGTCTCGATGATCCTCCTGGTCGCTCTCCTGACAGTGGCCGGGGCTGCTCCTGCAATGGCTGCGTCGCTCACGGTGGAATGGGACGGCAACACGACCGACAGCGATCTCGCCGGATACCGCGTCTACATGGCTTCGAGTTCCGCCGTCTTCCAGCTCACGCCGGCCGCGGCGCGCTCTCAGGCGACGACGCGTGACGTCACGACGACGTCCACGCAGTTCACCGGGCTCACGGCGGGGACGACCTACTGGTTCGGCGTCACGGCATACGACACCAGCGGCAACGAGAGCGGCTTCTCCAACATCGCATCCGGCGTGCCGTTGGACACCAGCGCGCCGGTCGTGTCGATCACGAGCCCCTCGGGCGGCGCGAACGTCCAGGGCACCGTCACGATCGCGGCCAACGCCACCGACGACGTGGCCGTCGCCGGCGTCCGGTTCCGCGTGGACGGCGCTGACGTGGGCTCGGAGGACACGTCCAATCCATGGTCGATCTCCTGGAACACCACCGCCGTCGCCGACGGCGCGCACACGCTGGTTGCCGTGGCGCGCGACGCGGCGGGCAACGCGACGACATCGTCTTCGGTCAGCGTGACCGTCCAGAACGACGACGTCACGCCACCGTCCGGCTCGATCACCGCGCCGGCCAATGGCGCGACCGTCTCGGGAACGATCAACGTGACGGCGAACGCCACGGACAACGACGCAGTTGCGGGGGTGCAGTTCCGCCTGGATGGCGTGAGCCTTGGAGCGGAGGACACTGCGGCCCCGTATTCGGTCGCGTGGGATACGCGCACCGCGACCAACGGCGCGCACACCCTGTCGGCCCTCGTGCGTGACGCGTCAGGGAACACGACGGTCTCCACGGGCGTGAGCGTCACGGTGAGCAACGTGGGTCCGACCGTCGCGATCACCGCGCCCGCCAATGGCGCGACTGTTGCCGGGAACGTCACCCTGAACGCCACCGCGACGGACAGCGACGGCGTCGCCGGCGTGAAGTTCCAGGTCGACGGCGTCGACGTCGGGACCGAGGACACGTCCAGCCCCTACTCGCGGTCGTGGAACACCAACAACGCGACCGAGGGGGTGCACGTCCTCACGGCCATTGCGCGCGACACCCAGGGCAACACGACGACCTCGGCGTCGGTGTCCGTCACCGTCGACAACACCGATGGGACGCCGCCCACCGTCTCGGTCACGGCGCCCGCGAACAACGCGACCGTGTCGGGGACTGTCACACTCACGGCGACCGCCTCCGATAACGTCGGCGTCGTCGGCGTGAGGTTCCGCGTCAACGGGGCCGACGTGGGGAGCGAGGACACCACCGCCCCCTACACGATGGCCTGGAACACGAGCACGCTCGCCAACGGCACGTACACCATCACGGCGGTGGCACGCGATGCCGAGGGGAACACGACGACCTCGGCGACCATCACCGTGACCGTGTCGAACAGCGACACGACACCACCAGCGCCTCCTGGGAACCTGCGGGTGCGGCCGTAGGTCCCTTGCCTTGGCCGCGGCGGCTGTTCTAGCCGCCGCGGCCAGGGTCCTGTCGCCCCCCGGCGTCAGGGCCGGCAGCCGCCGGGTGTATCATCGCGGGCGTGCGAAAGCCTGAGCCCGGACCCGACACGCACGTACGCGCGCTGCTGGCCCTGTCCACCTGCAACGTCTCCGACGCGCTCGACCAGCTCGGCCTCGAAGGAGCGCCGCGCGGAATTCTCCCCCTGTGGCCAGGCTGCCCGAAGATTGCAGGGCGCGCCATGACGATGAAGCTCGTTCCCCCGATCGACTCCGGCAGCGAGGAGGGTTCTCCGGTCGAGGGGACCCTGCGGGCGATCGGCGCGGCGGCTCCCGGGAACATCCTCGTCATCGATCACCAGGGACGCACCGACGTCAACTCCTTCGGCGGCATCGCCGCCTGGAGCGCGTTCCATCGGGGCCTGGTCGGAGTGGTCATCGACGGCGTCACGCGGGACGTGGACGAGATGAGGCCGACCGGGTTTGCCGCGTGGGGGCGCGGCGTCGTGCAGCAGTCGATCCGCGGCCGGTGCAGCTTCGGGGGATACGGCGCCGCCGTGACCCTCGGTGGAGTCACCGTCAATCCCGGGGACTATCTCCTCGCCGACGACAACGGCGTGGTCGCAATCCCCGCAGCGCGCATCGGCAAGATCGTGTCCCTGGCCGCGGCGAAGCTCGTCACCGAAGAGCGCATCAAGGCCGCCATCGCGCGCGGGGTCGATCCCCTGCAGGCTCATCGTCAGGGGAAGTACGAGAAGAGCTGATGGCGCGCAACGGGCGGGCCGCGGCAGGGCGCCATCTCCACCGGCTCGGCCTCGGTCTTCTTCTCTTCTCGGCCATCGGTTGCAATGACGCGGAGCGTCCCGCAACGACCGGGTCCGCGAATCCTACGGCGGCTGCTACGGCCGCGATCCCTTTCCTGGACCTGGGCACCCTTCCCGAGGAGATGCGGCGCTCCATGGAGGAGGCGCAGGAGCGCGCCCGGAACGCGCCGGACGATCCGGCAGCCGTCGGCGCGCTGGGGATGCGCTACCTCGCGCACGGATTCCCGGCCGCCGCGGCGACCTGCTTCACGCGCGCCGCGGCGCTCGATCCCGAAGCCGCGCGCTGGCAATACGACCTGGGTCTGTCGCTGGAATCGACCGGTTCTCTCGCGGGGGCCATCGCGGCGTTCGCCGCGGCCGCCCGTCTCGATCCGTCGTATGCCCCGGCTCTGGCGCGCCAGGGATCTCTGCTGATCGAGACGGATCCCGCGCGCGCCGAGGCGCTCCTGCGTCAGGCGACGACTGCCGACCCGCAGGGCGCGGCGGCCTGGTATGCGCTCGGAAGACTGGCGCGGTTGAGAGAGCGTCCCGACGAGGCGGAGCAGCACTTCCGCCGCGCGATAGCAGCCGCGCCGGACTACGGCGACGCTCACTACGGGCTCGCCATGGTCCTGCTGGCGAAGGGGGACAAGGATGGAGCGGCTGAGCATCTCGCGCTGCACGCCTCGGGCGCCGGCCCGCCGACCGCCGGCGATCCCCTGTGGGAGGAGATCGCAAGTCTCGGCGAGAGCGCCGCGGTGCTGCGCGATCGCGCCGAGAGGCTCGCGCAGCGTGGCGCCGTGAACGAGGCGGTCGCCCTGCTGGAGAAGGCGATCTCCCGGGATGTCTCGGGATCCACGTCCAGCATCCACCTCGGACTGGTGCTGGCGCGTCAGGGGAGATTCCAGGAGGCCGCGGAGCGCTTCGCCAACGCGCTGAAAGCGGATCCCGGCAGCGTCGAGGCGCGATCCTCCCTGGGTCTGGCGCTCACCGAGCTGGGGCGCGTGCAGGACGCGTTGCGGGAGTTCGACGTGGTCCTGAAGCAGCACCCCGGCCATGCGCCGTCGCTCATTCACAAGGGGCGGCTTCTCTGCCGCATGGGGCGCGCCCCGGAGGGGATCGCGTTGCTGGCGCGCGGCGTCGCGGCGCAGCCTGCGACCGGGCTCTACCGCCTGACGCTCGCGGAAGCGCTCATCGCGGCGGGGCGTGAGCCGGACGCTGTCCCTCATCTCCAGCGCGCGGTCGAACTGATGCCGCGCCACGCGCGCGCCCGGTATCTGCTCGGCCTGGCGCTCGCGCGATCCGGTCGCTTCGAGGAAGCGCGCGCCGCGTGGCAGGCCGCCATCGACGCGACCCCGAATCTGGCGGAGGCCCATCTGGGACTGGCAGGGGTTGCGTTGCAGCTTCGCGATCCGGCCGCCGCGGTGCCTCACGCCGAGAGAGCCTGCGAGCTGACCGGGTGGACTGATCGCGTGGCGCTGGAGACGCTCGCCGACGCCTACCAGGGAGCCGGTCGCCCCGCGGATGCGGCGCGCGTTCGCAAGCTGATCCCGGCGCGCTGACGCCGGCTCAGGACAGCTTCATTCTCTTCAGAAGGCTCGCGAACCGCGGGTCGTTGCGCAGCGGCGCGAACCACGGCTGCTCCTTCACCCAGAGCAGGCCGATGGCGCGCTGGTCGAACGCGCGATCGAGCGAAGCGAACGCCGCATCGATGTCCCCGAGAGCGACTTCCACGCTCGCCGTCTGGACCGGCGACACGCTGCCGGGCCGCGCGTTCTCGAGCAGCTCGCGCGCCTCGTCGGGGCGGCCGGCCGCCGCGTAGAAATACGCCTGCGTGGGGCTGCGCAGCGACTCGGCCTCCGTGAGGTAGAGATAGTCCTCGTAGGCCGCGATGGCGTCGCGGTGCCGGCCCTGCGCCTGATGGACGTAGGCGGTCACCAGACGCGCGTGGGCTGAGTCGGGGTTCATCGCCAGCGCGCTCTCCGCCTCGCGCATCGCCTCCGGAAGATGGCCCGCCAGGAAGTGCTGCTCGCCGAGATACGCCTTGTTCTCGTCGGACAGCGGGTCGAGGTCGCACGCTGTCTGCATCTCGGCGATCGCGTCCTCGGGGCGTCCCATCGCCATCAGGTACCAGGAGTAGTCCTTGTGCACCTCGTCGTCGCTCTCCGCGAGCTCGAGCGCCCGCTGGAACTCCGCCTCGGCGGCGACCCAGTCCCATTCGTAGTAGAAGGTGACGAAGGCGAGCGTGGCGTGCGCGCTGCCGAGGGAATCATCCATCCCCAGGGCGAACTGGGCGGCGGACTTCGCCTTCGGGTAGACCTCCTTCGCCGGCACGTGCCCCGCGAACGCCTCCATCGCATAGATGCGCGCCAGCGCGGCATAGGCCAGCGCGAACCCGGGCTCCTCCGATCCTTCTCCACCGGCGCCGCGCTGCTGCAGGTCCTTGACGATCGCCTGGTTCGCGTACTCGATGGCGTGGTCGTAGTCCAGCTTCCTGCCGCGACGCATGGAGTCGAGGCTCTTGAGGTAGAGCTGGTAGGCCTCCGGACTCTCGGTGTACCGCCGGCCGATGCGGGACGCGTCGGCGGGGGAGAGCTGCGGTCTGAGGCTGCGCGAGATCTCGCGCGCGATCTCCTCTTGAAGGGTGACGATGTCGGTCATCTGGCGCGAGTACTGCTGTCCCCAGATCTGCGCGATGGTGGAAAGATCGATCAGCTCGGCGGCGATGAGGAGAGTGTCACCCCGCTGCGTGACGCGTCCCGTCACGATGGCGCGCACGTTGAACTGCCGTCCGATCCCTTGAGGATCGATCGGCATCCCCTTCAGGGGGAAGACGAGGCTGCGCGGGACGACGCGCAGGTTGGGGAGCGTGGAGAGGCTGTTGATCAGACTCTCGGTGATCCCGTCGCTCAGGTAGTCCGCCTCGGGGTCATCGCTCGCATTGTCGAAGGGGAGAACGGCGATGGAGTCGATCGCTCCGAGGACGGGAGCGGGGGACCCTGCCGCAAAGTAGAGCAACAACGCTCCCAGGATCAGCCCGGTCCCGGCGAGGGCGGCCCTCAGGACGAACCGCGGGCGGACCCTCTTCGCCAGCGTCGCCGCAACGGGGCTGGCGGCGCGGGCCGCGCGCGCCCCCGACGTCGCCAGCGCGCGGCCGGAATCCGAATCGCGCCTGAGGCGCGTCAGATCCGCGCGGATCTCCGCGGCGCTCTGGTACCGCATATCGCGATCTTTCTCGAGGGCCTTGCCGATGATCTCCTCCATCCTGACGGGGAGATCGGGATTCCGATCGCCGGGAGGCGCTGGCGCGCGGTTCAGGATCGCGTCGAAAATCAGCCCCGTCGTCCCTTCGCCGAAAGCGCACTTGCCCGTCGCCATCTCGTAGATGACGGCGCCGAAGGAGAAGAGGTCCGTTCGCGCGTCGAGGGGATCGCCGCGCACCTGCTCGGGGGACATGTAGGCGATGGTCCCCAGGGTCGCCCCGGGAGTCGTCAGGTCCCGCGCGCTGATCGTGTCGAGACGCGACTGCGCGCGCGACGCCTCGTCGTCGGTGCCGGAGAGCTTCGCGAGGCCGAAGTCGAGGATCTTGACGCGCCCCCGATCGTCCACAAGGATGTTGTGCGGCTTGATGTCCCGGTGGATGATCCCCTTCGCGTGGGCGGCGTCGAGCGCGTCGGCGATCTGGATGGAGACGTTGAGCAGCAGGTCGAGGGGGAGCGGGCGCTCGCCGGCGCGGTAGCCGAGGGTGGTCCCCGCCACCAGCTCCATGGCGATGAAGATCACCCCGGCGTCCTCGTCGATCTGGTAGATCGAGGCGATGTTGGGGTGGTTCAGGGCGGCGACCGCCTTCGCCTCCTGCTCGAAGCGGGTCAGCCGCTCGGGATCGGACGCCATCTCGGGGCGCAGCACCTTGATGGCGACGTCACGGTCCAGCCTGACGTCCCTGCCCCTGTAGACGACCCCCATTCCCCCTTCGCCGATTTTCTCGACGAGGAGGTAGTGGGACAGCTTCTGACCAGCCGAAAGGGGCATCCTGCCTCACTCGATCGGGACCATCCTGGCGCGCAGCGCAGGCCGCGCACGACGGTTGCGACCAGCACGCATCTCGTTATGGACGCAGATGATCCAGTCCGTCCCGATGCCGTGGAGGATACCACGAAGGGACCTCTGTCCCTGCTTGAACGCACGCGGGGGCCGGAGGTATGCATCCGTACCGGGACTCTTGCTGTTCCGGACGTCGGGCTCTACACTGAGGTTCCATACGTGAGATGCAGTCTCAAGTCGAGGGTCGGGGCTGCTCCAGGCATTTGTCATCACGCTGCGCGAAGGACTCGAGGCGTTCCTCATCGTGGCTATCAGCCTCGCCTGGCTGCGCAAAGCGCGCCGCGAAGATCTGATCCCCGCGGTGAGGTGGGGGATCGGCGTCTCCGTGTTCCTGAGCGTGGCGGCCGGGATGCTCTTTCAGCGGGCCGCCAACCAGGCGCTGTGGGAGGGGATCCTCGCCATCGCCGCGGCGGCGATGGTCGCGTCGCTCACCATCCACATGTGGCGCGCGGCACGGCGGATGCGCTCGGACATCGAAGGCCACCTGTCGCGAAGCGCGGAGCGCGCCGGCTGGACCGGGTTCGCCGCGGTGTTCCTGTTCACGCTGCTGATGATCACGCGCGAGGGGATGGAGACCGCCCTGCTGATGTCGTCGCTGCTCTTCCAGGTCCGTTCGAGCGTCGTCCTGCTGGGGGCCGTCCTGGGCATCATCGCTGCCGGCATCATCGCGGGCCTCTGGTCGCGCTACGGCCACCGCGTCGATCTGGCCCGCTTCTTCCAGGTCACGGCGGTCTTCCTGCTGGTCTTCGTCGTCCAGCTCCTGATCTACGGCTTCCACGAGCTGACCGAGGCCGGTGTGCTTCCCAACAGCGAGCAGCTTCACTGGGCGACCGAGCCCTACGGGCCGGACGGGCGCTACGGACAGTTCCTGACCTACCTGCTGGT
>Ga0137432_1000262_pt1 | contig 35834 bp, 32 predicted proteins | sample EasRivERMZT820_2_FD_102337 | JGI IMG/M metagenome (GOLD analysis project Ga0137432, IMG submission 102337) | Soil microbial communities from meander-bound floodplain in the East River, Colorado, USA - East River MetaG ERMZT820_2 | ecosystem: Environmental > Terrestrial > Soil > Floodplain ... | reverse complement strand
CGTCAAACCAGACGACCGGCACTTCAGTGAGGTGGAGCGCCTGCGCGGCCTTGAGGCGCGTGTTGCCGGCGATCACCTCGCCGGAGCGCTTGGCGACGATCGGCTGGCGCCAGCCGAAGCGCTGGATCGAGGCGACGACGTGCGGGACGGCGGCGTCGTTGCGGCGCGGGTTCGCGGGGTTCAGGAACAGTCGCGAGACGGGGACCGATTCGACCTGAAGCGGTTGCTGCGTCGACATGCCAGCTCCATCCATGGTGAGACCAAGGAATGTCGCCGGCTTGGAGTTGGCTTAAGGTCCACCGCCGCGAAACAGAACGGCGCCGGCTTGGAGTTGGCTTAAGGCGACAGCGCCCATGCATAGACGCGGGGCGGGAGGCGTTCCAGCAGAAACCTGTGTCCACGGGACTCGCCGCGACGAGAGCGCGAGTGGACCGAAGCAGCGTCGGACGCGGATGCGAAGAGGGGTCGCGGTGAACTCGCGGCGCACTCGCGGGGACTTCCGGCGAACTCTCGGGTCCTTCTTGGTGAACTTCGTCGTCGTCGCGAGCGGAACCGACTTCCGCCGCGTGTCACCGGCGAGGCGCCGACGTAACTCGTCGAGAGCGGGCACGGTCGAAGTTCACCGGGAAAACGGCCGACGGGGGAGCGATGACGGGAGTACGTGCGTGCAATGGTCGGAGTGGACGAGGCTTACGCCGAATCCGACGTCGCGAGAGGCGCTCCCGAAAGCCCGAAAACGGCGTACGTGCGGTGCACTCTGGTGAACTCGAAGCACGGCGTCGTCGCCATTCGTCGCGTCCTCGTCGTGGCCGATCCGGCTCGCGAATCCGACCGCCGCCGTCACCCCGATCGTGGCTCTCGAGAGGCTCTCGGAGAGTGCGACGACGCGTGGGATTCGAATCGGCGAACCCACGGGCCCGTCGCGTTCGACCGCCGCCGATGACGAGCGAACCTTGGGGGCGCCGCGTCGGCGTCACGTTCGCACAAGTGGCGTTGCGTCCGGTGGATGCGGCGACTTCGACTCGAAGTATTTCGGCGACCACTCAGGCCCACGGTCGCGCGCGCTCGCTGTCGGTGAACCGATTGGCTCCCCGAGTAGGACTCGAACCTACAACCCTCCGGTTAACAGCCGGATGCTCTACCATTGAGCTATCGGGGAGTGGTGACGTGGTCGGAGGTCGTTCGGTCGGTTCTCGGCGGGGTCTCGGCGTGTTCTGGGGGCGGTCGGCACGGGTCGCGCGACCGTCGGTCGGGCTCGAAGAAGGGGCCGGATCGTAGGGATCGTCGGCTCGAACGCAAGCGGACCTTGAGGGGGCGCGCCGGGGGAGCGGACGATGGTGGCGACGGTCCGCATCCGCGTCCTGGTCCAGCCGCGCGCGGCGCAGTCGGAAGCGGCGGGGATGCACGACGGCTGCTGGAAGATCCGGGTTGCGGCACCGCCGGTCGACGGCGCGGCGAACGACGCGCTGATCGAGTTCCTGGCGAAGCGGCTCGGCATCGCGAAGTCCCGCGTGCGCATCGCAGCGGGCGCGGCGGCGCGCCGCAAGGTGGTCGAGATCGAGGGGATCGGCGCCGACGCAATCGCCGCGGCGCTCCGCTGACGCATCGCGTCCGTCGCCGCCGCGCGTATCGGTCAACGGCGCGCGTGAGCAGAGCGTCGGCGGGCGGCCAAGTCGCGAGCGCCCGTGCCGCGAGCGCGTCCCTATATATGAAAAAGGTCTCCATCCGGGCCCCGAAGAGAAAGGCGTGCGCAAGGGCAACGCCCCCGCCCCGGTCACGGCGGGCGCGCACGGAGCGCCCCTCCGCTACGATCCCCGGCCCTTTCGTCCTGCGGACCCCGCCGTGGACCTGAGCCGGCTCACGATCGAGCGCACGACCACGCCGTCCGCAGGGCGTGGCGCGCGGCGGCGCCGCCCGGCGTGGATCGTGCCGCTGGTCGTCGTCCTGGTGCTGGGGGGCGCCGCCTTCCTGTTCCGCGCGCCGCTCCTCGACGGGCTCGACCGCTTCACGCTGCCCGAGGTCGAGGTCGCGATCGCGGTCAAGTCGTCGCCGCTCTCGGCCGGCGCGATCGAGGGGACCGCCGCGAACGGCTACGTCGTCGCCGACCGGCGCGCCGCCCTCTCCGCCGACACGCCCGGCCGCATCGTCGAGCTCAACGTGCGCGAGGGGAGCTTCGTCAAGAAGGGCGAGGTGGTCGCGCGCCTCTACGCCGACGAGTTCCGCGCGGCGCTCGCGCGCGCGACGGCGGAGGTGGCGGCGCAGCTGACGAGCGTGCTGCGCGCCCGCTCCGACTTGGCGGTCGCGCAATCGAATGCCGCGACGCTGCAGACGGCGATCACCGCCGCGCAGGCGAACGTCGACACGGCCGAGGCGACGGTCAAGCAGACCACGCAGAAGCTCGAGCGCGCCGAGAAGATGGTGGCCGACAAGATCGAGAACCAGCAGGCGCTCGACGACGCGCGCGCCGAGCACGACCGCGCCGTCGGCGCGAAGAAGAACGCCGAGGCGCTGCTCGCGACGGCGCAGGCGAGCGCCGTCGAATCGCAGAGCCGCGTCGCCTCCGCGCAGGCAGTGGTCGACGAGGCGCAGGCGCAGCTCCCCGCCTTCGAAGCGGCGCGCGACCTCGCGCAGGCGACGCTCGACAAGACCGAGGTGCGCGCGCCGTTCACCGGAATCGTCGTCCTGAAGGACGCCGAAGTGGGTGAGGTCGTCTCGCCCAACGCGCAGGGGGCGCAGAGCCGCGGGTCGGTCGCGACCATGGTCGACTTCGAGTCGCTGCAGGTGCAGGTCGAAATGCCCGAGCGCAACATCTCCGCGGTCGAGGTCGGGGCGCCGGTGAAGATCTTCCTCGACGCGCTCCCCGACCAGCCCTACGCCGGCAAGGTAGAACGTGTCTGGCCCACCGCGAACCGCCAGAAGGCGACCATCGAGGTGCGAGCGAGCTTCGAGAAGCTCGACGAGCGGCTGCGCCCGGAGATGGGGGTGCGCGTGGTCTTTCTGCCCAAGGGCGGCGGGGCGAAGTCCTCGGCGCCGGTCCCCGAGGGCGTCTTCGTGCCGGCGAGCTGCGTCGTGCGCACCGGCGGGACGGCCACCGTCTTCGTGGTCGAGCGCGGCTTCGTGCGCGCCGTCGCGCTCACGCTCGGAGAGCCGAAGAACGAGCGCTTCCTCGTCGAGAAGGGCCTCACCGGCGGCGAGCACCTCGTCGTCAAGCCGCCGGCACGCCTCGAAGACGGCGACCGCGTGCGCGTGAAGGAGTGAACGGCCGATTGCGTACTGGAACGACGGCGGAGCGAAGGTCCGTCGCGAAGGGGAGCCTGCCACGATGAACGATGCGATGATCCGGGCCCGCGGCGTGAAGAAGACCTACACGCGCGCGGGCGAGACACTGACCGTCCTCGACGGCCTCGACCTCGAGATGGAGGAGGGCCACTTCTACGCCCTGATGGGGCCGTCGGGCTCGGGCAAGACGACGCTCCTGAACCTGGTCGGCGGCCTCGACGCCGCCGACGAAGGCGAGCTGATCGTCGCGGGCGAGAGCCTCGCCGACCTCTCGGGCAGCGAGCTCGCGGCGTGGCGCGCCGCCAACGTCGGCTTCGTCTTCCAGGCGTTCAACCTGATCCCGGTGCTGACCGCGGTCGAGAACGTCGAGCTGCCGCTCCTGCTCTCCCCGCTCAGCCGCGCGAAGCGGCGCGAGCACGCCATGTACGCGCTCACGCTGGTCGGCCTCGAGGATCGCGCGAAGCACCGGCCGCAACAGCTGTCGGGCGGGCAGGAGCAGCGCGTCGCGATCGCGCGCGCGATCGCGACCGACCCCAAGCTGATCCTCGCGGACGAGCCGACCGGCGACCTCGACCGCAAGAGCGCCGAGCAGGTGCTCGACCTCCTGGTCCGCCTCAACGGCGAGCTCAAGAAGACGATCCTGATGGTCACCCACGATCCGCACGCGGCCGAGCGCGCCCAGCGCATCGTCCACCTCGACAAGGGCCAGCTCGGCCGCGTCGAGACGCGCGCCGCGGCGGCCACGTGAGGCGGCGCGCGTGATCTCCTTCAAGCTGGTCCGCCGCAACCTCACGAAACACAAGATGCGCTCGGCGCTGACGATCGCGTCGCTGATGGTCGGCGTCTTCCTCCTCTGCGTGCTGAAGTCGATGGTGGTCGCGCTCGAATCGGGAGTCGCCGGGGCCAAGCGCGACCGCCTCGTCGTGCAGTCGGCGGCGAGCCTCTTCATCGGGCTGCCGCTGCCGTACCAGCAGCGCATCGCCGAGGTCCCCGGCGTGCAAAAGACCTGCAAGTGGTGCTGGTTCGGCGGCTACTTCCGCGAGCCGAAGAACTTCCTCGGCGCCTTCGCGACCGACTCCGACACGATCTTCGACGTCTACCCCGAGATGGAGGTGATCGACGGGTCGATCGACGATTGGCGCAAGGACCGGAGCGGCTGCCTGATCGGCGACCTGCTCGCGCAGCAGTTCGACTGGAAGGTCGGCCAGACCATCCCGATCATCAGCGCGAACTACCTGCCGCCCAGCGGCGACGCGTGGCAGTTCACCGTCCGCGCGATCTACAAGTCGGAGAGCAGCGCCGTCGACCGCCGCACCTTCTTCTTCAACTGGGACTACTTCCAGGAGAGCTTCGAGAAGGTGATGAAGCGGACGCCCGACACCAGCACGATCGTGATGCGGACCAAGCCGGGCGCCGACCAGAACGAGATCATGCGGACCGTCGAGGGGTTCTACGAGAACGGCCCGCAGCGCGTGCAGTGCACGACCGAGGCGGCGTTCCAGGCGCAGTTCCTGACGATGATGGGCAACGTCCCGTTCCTGGTCACCTCGATCGGCAGCGGCGTCCTCGTCGCGATCGCGCTCGCCTGCGTCAACACGATGTTGATGGCGTTCCGCGACCAGGCGCACGACGTCGGGATCATGAAGGCGCTCGGATTCACCGACGGGGGCGTCTCGGGCTTCATGCTCGGCCAGTCGATGCTGCTCTGCATCGTGGGGGGCGGGCTCGGGATCCTGCTCGTGAAGGGGCTCGAGCCGGCCTTCATGGCCTTCCTCGGGTCGGTGTTCCCCGGATACGCCGTGACCGGGCGCACGCTCGCCGTCGCGGCGCTGGTCACGGTGGCGATCGGGCTGGTGGCCGGCGTCGTGCCGGCGATCGCCGCGCGCCGGCTGCGCTGCGTCGAAGCGCTGCGCAGCGTGGAGTGACGGGACCATGCTGGTACCACTGACCTACAACCTCCGCAGCCTGTTCGTCCGCCGGAGCGCGACCGTCCTCACGCTGCTCGGCATCGGGGCGACGGTGACGGTGCTGACCGGCTTCCTCGCGCTGCAGGCGGGTTTCCGCTCCCTCTACACGCAGGGCGGGCGCGACGACGTCGTGATCTTCATGCGGCCGAGTTCCACGAGCGAGGGACAGAGCCTGTTCCTGCGCGAGATCGCCGACCGCCTGATCAAGTCGTCGCCCGAGATCCTCGCGGTGGGGGACGCGCCGCCGGTCGCGGCGATGGAGACGTACTTCGCGGTGCGCAAGCAGAAGGCGCACGGCGCCGGCGAAACCAACGTCCCGATCCGCGGCGTCCAGCCGACCAGCTTCCAGCTGCGCGACGGCCTGCGCATCGTCGAGGGGCGCGAGCTCAAGTTCGGGAGCGACGAGCTGATCGTCGGGCGCAAGCTGATCGACCGCATGGCCGGCTGCAACGTGGGCGACGTGATCGTGCTCAACCTCACGCCGTTCCGCGTCGTCGGCATCTTCGAGGGGCCCGGCGCCTGCGAATCGGAGATCTGGACCGACTTCGACCGCGCGAGCGTCGCGCTGAACATCCCGTGGGCCAACGCGATCCTGGCGAAGCTCCGGCCCGGGACCGATTTCAAGAAGCTCGAGGAGAGGATCCGGAGCGACAAGGAGACGCCGGCAAAGGTGATGACCGAGGTCGACTACCTGAGGAGCCAGACGAACGCGCTCGGGATGATGCTCGGGCTCCTGGGCAGCATCCTCGGAACGGTCATGGGGATCGCGGCGGTGTTCACCGCCATGAACACGATGCTCGCCGCGCTCGCGGCGCGGACGCACGAGATCGGGATCCTCCTCTCGATCGGGTTCCGGCCGTTCTCGATCTTCGTCTCGTTCCTGTTCGAGGCGCTCCTGCTCGGCGTCCTCGGCGGTGCGATCGGGTGCCTCCTCGCCCTCCCGCTCCACGGGATCAAGACCGGCACCACCAACTGGGACACGTTCACCGAGGTCGCCTTCGCGTTCCGCATCACGCCGGAAGTCCTGACGACCGCCGTCGTCTTCTCCCTCGCGCTCGGCCTCCTCGGCGGCGCGATCCCGGCCTTCCGCGCGGCGCGCCTCGCACCGACGGAGGCGCTGCGGCGGAGGTGAATCGGGTCGAGGCGTCCTCTCGAAGGAGCACCCCCATGCGACGAGGTCTTGTGCGGGTCCTTTGCGTCTGCGCGGCCGCGAACGCGGCGGGCCGGGCGGCGGCCGGCCAGGCGGCGGCCGACGGCGGCGCTCCTCCTCCCATCGACCGCAAGCTCGCGAAGGAGCCGAAGTACGTCGCCGCTCCCCGCTACGCGCTGTTCGTCCTCGACGAGGCGGGAAAGTTCAAGGCGTGGGCCGTCTTCGACAAGTCGAGCGCGGACGCGCCTTGGTACGACGTGCTCTACTTCGACAAGAACGGCGACGGCGACCTGACCGCGACTGACGAGCGCTTCGTCGGCGTGCGCGACGCGAAGCTCGCCGAGGCGGGGCTCGAGATGCTGATCCGCGTCGGCGACGTCGCGGTGCCGGGCACGGCGCGCGTCCACAAAGGACTGCGCTTCAGCACGAGCCCGAAAGGGGGCCGCAAGGGCTTCTGGTTCGACATGTACTGGCATGGCGCCACCGAGGTCTCCGGCACCTACGGGCCGGTCGGCATCGACACCGCCGAGTTCGCCGACTCGCCCGCGCACGCCTCGATCGTCACGCCCGACCCGAACGGCGTGCTCGCCTTCGGGCTCTGGATGACCGGGCCGGTCGAACTCGCGATCGGCGCCGCGACGCACCTGCGCCTGATCGCCGGCAACCCCGGCGTCGGTCCAAACGCGCTCGCCGCCGTCGACGAGAAGTTCATCGACCTCGAGAAGGACGAGCTGATCGCGACGGTGGTCGCGAAGGACGCGAAGGGAGAGCTCGTCGAGACGACCACGCGCATCCGCCAGCACTGCTGAGGGATCCTCTACGACGACTCCGTGCGAGTCGATCCGAGGGCGGTCCCCGGCCCCGCGACGCTGCGCGTCGAGCTGCGCTCCACCATGGGCAAGCGCGCCCGCCCGACCGACCTGCCGATCACGCTGGTCAAGAAGTGAGCGCCGGGTGATCCGGCTCACGACGGCATGCGTGGGCCTCGTGGCGTTTGGCGGCATGCAGCGCCCGCTGCGCGCACAGCGGGCGCCGCCACCCGAGCTCCCGCCGACCGTCGCCGAGGCCTCGCAGTTCGAGCGCACCTCGACCTCCGCCGAGGTCGAGGCGTACGTCGACCGCTGCGTCGCGGCGAGCCCGAGGCTCGTGCGCTTGTCGATGGGGAAGACGACGCAGGGGAAGGACCTGCCGCTCGTGCTGGTCGCGGATCCTCCGGTGAAGTCGTTGGAGGCGGCGCGCGCGCAGGCGGCCGCGGCGAAGCGGCCGCTCGTGTTCGTGATGGCGAACATTCATGCGGGTGAAGTCGAGGGGAAGGAGGCGGTGCAGATCCTCCTGCGCGAGCTCGCGCGCGGCGAGCACGACGAACTGCTCGGCGCGCTCACGCTCGCCTTCGTCCCCGACTACAACCCCGACGGCAACGACAAGCTGGACCGCAAGAGCCGTCCCGACCAGGCCGGTCCGAACGAGGGCGTCGGCCAGCGCGCCAACGGCCAAGGGCTCGACTTGAACCGCGACTTCGTGAAGGTCGAGGCGCCCGAGACGAAGGCGCTGTTCGCGGCCGTCGACGCGCTCGACCCGGTCCTCGTGATGGACCTGCACACGACGGACGGTTCCTACCACGGCTACGACCTGACCTACGCCGGGATCATGCACCCGGCGTGCGATCCCGGGCTGCTCGAGTTCACGCGTGCGACGCTGCTGCCGAAGGTGCAGGCGGCGATGAAGGCGAAGGGCTTCGCGACCTTCGACTACGGCGACTTCGACGACAACGCCCATCCGGAGAAGGGGTGGTCGAGCTTCGAGAGCAAGCCGCGCTACGGCACCAACTACTTCGGCTTCCAGAACCGTCTCACGCTCCTGTCGGAGGCGTACAGCCACGCGCCGTTCGCCGAGCGCGTGAAGTCGACGCGCGCCTTCGTGCTCACCGCGCTCGAGTTCGCGCGCGACCACGCCGCCGTGCTGATGCAGCTGCGCGCCGACGCCGACGAGCGCGGCCGCGCCCTCGGCGCGAGCGCGCCGACCGTCACGCTTCCGACGCGCGGCGAGCTGGCGAAGACGCGCGACGACGACGTCCTCGTCGGCGCCGTGCGCGTCGAGAAGGACCCCGTCACGGGCCTCGACCACCTGGTCACGACGCACGAGTCGCACGCCGTCCGCATGCCGGTCCGCGTCACCTTCGAGGGCCGCGACGAGCGGCCGCTCCCGAAGGCGTGGCTCGTCGCGCGCCCGAGCGACCGCCTCCTCGACCTCGTCGCGCGCCACGGCCTCGCGAGCGAGCGCCTCGCCGCCCCGCGCCGCGCGCGCGTGCGCGTCCTCGCGAACGCCCAGCGCACCGAATCGAAGCGCCCCTTCCAGGGTCACCCCCTCGTAACCTTCACCGGCACCGACGCCGAGCGCGAGCTCGAACTCCCCGCCGGCGCGCTCGTCGTCCCGACCGACCAGCCGCGCTCGCGCCTCGCCTTCGTCCTCTTCACCCCGACCTCGGACGACGGCCTCGGCACGTGGGGCGCGCTGAATCTCGAACCGGACGGCGAGGGCCAGCGCTTCGAGGCGCTGCAGCTGCTGGACTGGGCGACCGCCGTCGATGCGAACGAAGCGGTGCGCGCGCTGGCGGAGCGGACGCAGAAGCTCGAGGCCTTCACCGCGATCTACCGCGTCGTCCACTTCGACGCCACCGAGTCAGAGCAACGGCTGTACTACCGAGCGCCCGATCGCGCGCGCTTCGACTCCGTGGGGAAGCAGGAGTCGACCCGCAGCTGGCTGCGGGGCAGCGTGATGTCGACGCGCGGGGTTGATCGCCGAGGTCGCTACGCCATCGATCGCGACCTGGCCGAGTGGAGGATCGAGAACGAACGTTTCGACGCGATGCTGGAACGGGAATTTGCGCGACCCGCCCCTCCTGCCGCCCCACGGACGGGTGGTCCGGGCTTCCGATTGGATTTCGAAGCGCCGCTCGCCGAGGGTGAGGACAGCGGGATCGTCATGACCCTGTTGTGGGCGGAACCGAAGTTCCACCTCCTGGCATGGCTCGACGGCGGTACGCCCGCGAGTCCGTGGCAGGCGGAGGGGGAGGAATTCGTCCGGCGCACCGCGAAAGGGGGAGTCGTCCGGGTCTCGAAGGAGACGGGGTTCCTCGTGAGCCTCACGCATCCGAGCGGATTCGAGATACGCCTGGTTCGAGCCAGCGAAAGTGTCTCCGACGAGGATCTGGCCGTCCCGCGTCGCCTGGCGAACGAAGAGGACCGCACGCCGCAGGACGAGTGGGGATTCCTGTCCGATCGTTTCCAGAGACAGCGGCGCGCGGCGTACGAGGCCGCGTTGCATGCCGCGCCCGATTCGTCGAAGGGTGCCGTGGCCCGCGACGCACGCCTGGGCCGCGTGTTCTCCTTCATCGACTCCCCGTTCTGCGGCCGGATGGACGCCGACCATCGCGACCGATGGGCGCCCTACCTGGAGCAGTTCACCGTAGCGTGTCGCACGCAGCGCTTGGAGGCCGGCGATTCCACGGAGAAGCGGGCCGCCGTGGATGCCGCCATCTCGCGTTGGAGGGCCGAGTACGAGCGGCGGATCGACGAGTTCGGCGAGCAACAGAAGGCGGCGCTCGAAGCGCCGCTCGACGAGGATGCTCCCGAAGCCGCCGGCGCGAACGCCGCGGCCCGGATCGGCGCGATCCTGGCGATCGAGCGCGCCGTCTTCCTCGTGCAGTTCCGCGAGACGGTTCGCACTCCGGCGATCGCCCGTCTCGAGAACGCGCTTCGGACGGCCGAGACGCGGCACTGACGGAGAAGAACTCGAGACCGCTCCGCGTCCTCGCACGCCGTGTCGCGTTCGATGCTCACTCCGGACGGCGGCGTCTACTGTCCGCCGTTGTCGCGCTTCGCCTGTGCCTCCGCGAAGCCCACGCTCTCGAGCACGCCCTTCTCGTCGTTGTGCGAGTGCGTGAACCCGTGCGCCCGCTCCCAGGCGACCGTCTCCTTGCTGCGGAACGCCACGACGTAGGCGCGGCGCCAGCCGTCGGACTTGTTGCCGCCGCTGCCGTGCATGACCCGTTCATTGTGGACGGTGATGTCGCCGCGCAGGATCGGGGCGAGCTTCACGACGTCGCCCTTCACGAGCTCCGTCACCAACGTATGCGACTTCGCGCGATCCCCGTGCAGCGGCCGGTGCTTGCGCAGCTCCTGCAGATGCGTCCCGGGCACGAAGCGCATGCAGCCGTTCTCGGCGGTCGAGGCGTCGATGGCGAGCCAGCAGGTCGCGGTGCGCGTGTCGGGCGTGGTGGTCGGCCAGTAGGCGAGGTCCTGGTGCCAGCCGAAGACGGCGTCGTCGCGGCGCGGGCGCTTGGCGAGGAGCTGGTCGTAGTCGAGCTCCATGCCGGCGCCGCAGAGCTGCTCGGCGATGGCGTGGGCGCGCCGCTCGTAGACGTTGCCGCGCCACTCCGGAAAGTAGCGGCGCGGCAGCATGACGTTGATCAGGGAGAAGGTCTCGACCGGCCGCTCGTAGTCGCCCGACATGTCGCAGAAGTCGCGGCCCGGCACGGCGATCTCGCGGCGCAGGAAGCGCTCGTAGTCCCGCTCGATCGCGTCGACCTCGTCGGGCGAGAGGACGCCGGCGAGGTGGACGTAGCCGTCGCGCTCGAACTTCGCGCGGTCCGTGTCCGCGACCACGTAGCCGTTGCCGTCGCGATGGGAGCCGTCGGCCATGGCGGGCGACCATAGCCGCGCGGCGCCGAGCCGACGAGCGGTACGATCCGCCGCTCCATGGTCGGCCCGGTCCTCGCCCTGCTCGGTCTCTTCCTGCCCGCGCCGGCGGCGCCTCGCGCGCCCGACGACGCGGCGGCGCTGCGCGCGCAGGCGAACGAGATCCTCGAGCGCGGCGACTACCAGTTGGCGCTGCCCGACGAGGGTGACGATCCCGAGGAGCCGCCGTCGTTCCGCGTGCGGGGCGGCTCCGGCTTCTCGATCTCTCCCGCCGTCGTCCTGACGATCGTCGGCACGGTGCTGCTCGTCCTGCTCGTGCTCGGCTTCCAGCGCCACGACGGGACGGTCGAGTCGCGCCACGCCGGCGGGGCGGCGGCGCAGGCGCCGCTCGACCTCGGCGCCCCGCTGCCGCTCGCCGACCTCGACGCCGACGCGCTCGCCGCCGAGGGGCGCTTCGCCGACGCGGTCCACGTCCTCCTGCTGCGCGCGCTGCGCGACGTGGCGCGCGCGCGCGGCGAGTTCGCGCGCGGGATCACGAGCCGCGAGGTGGTCTCTCGCGTCGACGACGGCGCCGCACGCGCCGCGCTGGCCGAGCTCGTCGCCGCCGTCGAGCGCCATGAATTCGGCGCGCGCGACCTCGGCGCCGCCGACTTCGAGAGCGCGCGCGCCGCCGCGACCGTCGTGCACGAGCGCCTGCCGCCGGCCGCGAGGCGCGCCGCGTGATCGACGCGCCGACGCCGTTCCTCGCACGCGCGCACCGGGTGATGCTGGGCGTTGCCGTCGCGTCGCTCCTCTTCGGCCTGGTGTGGGGCGTGGTCGGCGACGACTTCGACCACGTCACGACCAACGGCGCCAACGGCTTCTCGCGCTCGGCGCTCGGCTTCCAGGCGTTCGCCGAGCTCCTGGAGGAGCACCGCGTCCCGGTCGTGCGCAGCCGCTACCACACCGGCGACCGCGTCCGGCCGGGCGACGTCGTGGTGCTCGCCGCCCCCGACGCCGACACCGACGACGAGCACGACGCGGCGATCCTCGCGCAGCTGCTCGAAGGGGGCCACGCGGTCTTGGTGATCCTGCCGAAGTGGCGGCCGAGCCGAAGGGATGAACGCAGCAGCGAGCCGAAGATCGAACACGTGCGCCGCGTCGACGAGGAGCGCGTGACGGCGCTCCTGCACGAGATCGACGCGAATGCGGAAATCGTCCGTAATGACGAGCTGGACGTTTCCGTCAACGGATTCGGCGCCGAGCCCGAGGTCGCCCGGCCGCAGCTCGTGCGCAGCGACGAGCTCCAGCCGCTGGTGGGCGGCGACGCCGGCACGCTGATCGGCGAGCTGCGCCGGGAGTCCGGCCGCCGGGTCGTCGTGAGCGACCCCGACCTGCTCGCCAACTGCGGACTCGGCCGCGGCGAGAACGCCGCGCTCGCGCTCGCGCTCATCGACTCGCTGCGCGGCGAAGGGGGGAGCGTCCTCCTCGACGAGACGCTGCACGGCCTCGAGCGCGTCCCCTCCGTCTGGGGCGAGCTGGTCCGCGCGCCGCTCAAGTACGGCAGCGCCCACGTCGCCCTCCTCTTCGTCGCGGCCGTGCTGGCCGGCGCGCTGCGCTTCGGCAAGCCGCGCCCGCTGCACGGCGGCTGGCGCGAGGGGAAGGAGGCGCTCCTCGAGAACATCGCCGACCTGATGCAACGGGTCGGCCACGTGCGTGTCGCCGTCGGCCGCTACTTCGACACGACCGTCGAGCGGCTCGCCGAGTACCACCGCGCGCCGCGCACGCTCGAGCGGCCGGCCCGCCTCGACTGGGTGGCCGGCCGGCTCGGGGAGACGCGCGCCAAGGAGCTGCGCGCGCTCGCCGCCGCGGCCCACGCCCCGAGCCCTCCGCACTCGTCCCGTCGCTCCGAACGCGCCGCGATGCTCTCGCTCGCCACCCGCATCCACCGCTTCCGCGAAGAGGTCCTGCATGGAGCTCACTGAGGTCCGCGCCGTCGCCGCCCGCCTGAAGGAGCAGGTCCACCGCGTCGTGATCGGGCAGGACGAGGCGGTGGACCTGCTGGTCGCGGCGCTGCTCTCCGAGGGGCACGTGCTGCTCGAGGGCGTGCCGGGCACGGCCAAGACGCTGCTCGCGCGCGCCTTCGCGAGCTGCCTCGCGCTCGAGTTCAACCGCATCCAGTTCACGCCCGACCTGATGCCGGGCGACGTGCTCGGCACGAGCCTCTACAACTTCGCGACGCAGCAGTTCAATCTCACGCGCGGGCCGGTCTTCACCGAGGTGCTGCTCGCCGACGAGGTGAACCGCACGCCGCCCAAGACGCAGGCGGCGCTGCTGCAGGCGATGCAGGAGCGCGCCGTCACGCTCGACGGGCGGGCGCACGAGCTCTCGAGCGCGTTCATGGTGATCGCGACGCAGAACCCGATCGAGCAGGAGGGGACCTACCCGCTGCCGGAGGCGCAGCTCGACCGCTTCCTCTTCAAGGTGGTGATCAGCTACCCGGCGCGCGAGCAGGAGCTCGCGATGGTGCGGCTGCACGGCCACCGCTCGAGCAGCCCGAAGATCGAGGAGTTCGCGCTCGAGCGCGTCGCCGACCGCGCGTTCCTGTCGGAAGCGCGTGCGGTCGTCGGGAAGATGACCCTCACCGATCCGGTGGTCGACTACGTGGTCGACCTCGTGCGTGCGACGCGCGAGCACCCCGAGCTCGCCCACGGCGCGAGCCCGCGCGCCGCCAACATGCTCGCAGTCGCGGCGCGCGCGCTCGCCTGCCTCGACGGCCGCGACTACGTCGTGCCCGACGACGTGAAGCGCCTGGTGCGGCCGCTGCTGCGTCACCGCATCGTCCTCGCGCCGACCGCCGAGCTCGACGGCGGCACGCCCGACGGCGTGCTCGGCAAGATCCTCGACGCCGTCGCGGCGCCGCGCTGACCGATGCCGCTCCCGACGCCGCGCACCCTCTTCCTGCTCGCGGCCGGCGTGCCGCTCTCCTTCGCGCCGCTCGCGCTCGGGGCCGGCGCCTGGCCGCTCGGCGTCGCCGCGATCGCGGCGGTGGTCGCCGCGTTCCTGGTCGACGCGGTCCGCTGCGCGCGCGGCCGCGCGTGGAGCGTGGAGGTCACGCTGCCCGACGGCCTCTTCATGGGGGACGCCGACCCGATCGTCGTGACCGTCGCGGTCGCGCGGCCGGAGGCGGTGCGCGCGCCGCGGCTGCGCGTCGACCTCGACGCCGTCTTCGAGCCGGTCGACACGGTCGATGTCGCGCTCGACGACCGCGGCGGGTCGCGCATCACGCTGCCGATGCGGCCGCGCTCGCGCGGGCAGGGGACGGTCGAGTCGGTGTGGCTGCAGTGGAGCGGGCCGCTCGGTCTCGCGCGCCGCTCGCTGCGCGTGCGCGTCGACCGGACGCTCGCGATCGTCCCCAACGTGCGCGCCGTGCACGCGGCGGCGCTCCAGCTGGCGCGCGTCTCGGTCGCGTTCAGCGGGCGCAAGCCCGAGCGCTACAGCGGCGACGGCTCGGAGTTCGAGGCGCTGCGCGAGTTCACGCCGGGCCACGACGCGCGCACGCTCGATTGGAAGGCGTCGGCGCGCCACCTGAAGCTCCTCGCGCGGGAGTTCCGCGCCGAGCGCAACCACCACCTGATCGTCGCGCTCGACTGCGGCGCGCGCATGCGCGAGCCGATCGACGGCGTCTCCCGGCTCGACCGCGCGATCAACGCGGCGCTGCTGCTCGGCTTCGTGGGGTTGAAGCACGGCGACCTGGTCGGCCTCTTCGCTTTCGACGCGACGCCGCGCGTCTTCGAGCCGCCCGTCGCCGGCGTCGCCGCCTTCGCGCGGCTGCGCCGCCGCACCGCCGACCTCGCCGCCTCGACCGAGGCGACCAACTTCACGCTCGGCCTGACCGACCTCATGGGCCGGCTGCGGCGGCGCGCGCTCGTGATCCTCTTCACCGACTTCTCCGACCCGATCGGCGCCGAGCTGCTGGTCGAGAACGTGGCGCGCCTCGCGAAACGCCATGTCGTGCTGTTCGTCGCGGTGCGCGACCCCGAGCTCGAGCGGATCGCGCGGGCCGCGCCGCGGCGGGAGACCGACCTCCATCGATCCGTGGTCGCGAGCGACCTCGCGCGCGGCCGCGCGCTCGTGCTGCAGCAGGTCGAGCGGCTCGGCGTGCACGTCCTGGACGCCAGCGCGGAAGAGGTCTCGTCGAAGCTGGTCAACCGCTACCTCGAGATCCAGCGCCGGGAGCTCGTCGCATGAGCGTCGGACTGCTGCGCAGCACCCGCTTCAGGAAGGAGCGCGAGCGCCACTGGCGCGAGCTCGCGCGCATCGTCGACAAGGTCGAGCGCGGCGGCGTCTCCCAGCTCACGAGTGGCGAGGTGGCGCGCCTGCCCGGCCTCTACCGGCAGACGCTCTCGGCGCTCTCCGCCGCGCGCGCCATCTCGCTCGACCGCAACCTGCTCGACTTCCTCGGCAGCCTCGCGGCGCGCGGCTTCTTCGCGGTCTACGGCACGCGCCACCGCTTCTTCGAGAGCCTCGTCGGTTTCTTCGGCACGCACTTCCCACGCGCGTTCCGCCGCCATTTCCCGCACTTCCTGGTCGCGGTCGCCTGCCTCGTGCTCGGGGCGTGGATCGGCTGGTCGGTGACGGACTCCGACCCGGAGCGGTACTTCAGCATGATCGACCGGAGCATGGCGCAGGGGCGCACGCCGTCCTCGTCGCCCGACGAGCTGCGCCGCTTCCTCTACGACACCGACGAAGCCCACCGCGGCTTCCTGCCCGCTTTCGCGTCGTTCCTGATCGCCAACAACGCGCGCGTCGGGATGCTCTGCTTCACCTTCGGGATCGCGCTCGGGATCCCGGTCGTCGTGCTGCTCGCGATGAACGGGATGCTCCTGGGCGCCATGACGCAGATCCACGTCGCGAAGGGGCTCGGCGTCGACTGGTGGGCGTGGGTGTCGCCGCACGGCGTGACCGAGCTCTCGGCGATCTGCCTGTGCGGCGCGGCCGGGCTCGCGCTCGGCCAGGCGACGCTGTTCCCGGGCGAGCTGTCGCGGCGGGACGCGCTGCTCGCGCGGGGGCGCGAGGCGGGCACGCTGGTCGGCGGCGCGATCGGGATGCTCGTCGTGGCAGGGCTGATCGAGGGGATCGTCCGGCAGACGGTCCACCCGATCGACGCCCGCTTCGCGATCGCGGGCGGGACGGCGCTGCTCTGGAGCGCCTACTTCCTGCTCGCGGGGCGGCGCGTCGCGCCCGCGGAGGCGGCGCCGTGAGCCCGCTCTCGAATCCGGCCGACGCGCGGTTGCGGCGGGAGTTCGTGACGCCGGAGGGGCTCTCGCTCCCGCTCGACCTCGCCGGCGCGAGCGACCGCCTGGTCGCCTTCGTCCTCGACGGGTTGATCATCGCGGCGACGCTGCTCGCGCTGCTCCTGCTCGGCTCGATGCTCGGGGTGGGCGGCGCGCCGCTGGTGATCCTCGCCGTCTTCGTCCTGACGCACTTCTACTTCACGATCTTCGAGCTGCGCTGGCAGGGGCGCACGCCGGGCAAGCGCGCCGCCGACCTGCGCGTCATCGACCGACATGGTGGTCGCCTCACGGTCGCCGCGATCTTCGTCCGCAACGTCACGCGCGAGGTCGAGGTGGTCCTGCCGATCGTCGTGATGCTGTCGCCCGGCTCGCTGATCCAGGACGCGCCGCCGCTGGTCGGGCTCGCCGCCTTCACGTGGCTCCTCGTGCTCGGCTTCTTCCCGCTGTTCAATCGCGACCGGCTGCGCATCGGCGACCTGATCGCGGGCACGATCGTCGTCCACGCGCCGCGCAGCGTGCTGCTGCCCGACCTCTCCGAGCGGCCCATCCTGGCGCCGCGCGGCGCTTCGGCGCCGGCCGCGGCGAATGCAACGAACGCGGCGGGCGCGGCGGGCGGCGGCGCGAGCGTGGCGGCCGGCGCCGCGGCCGCGCGCGCGGCGGCCTACCCGTTCACGGCCGAGCAGCTCGACGTCTACGGCATCTACGAGCTGCAGGTGCTCGAAGAGGTGCTGCGACGCGACCGGCCCGACCGTGCGGCGGTGCTGACGCTGGTCGCGAGCAAGGTCGCGAAGAAGATCCGCTGGGAGGGGGGCGTCGCCGATCCGGCCGCGTTCCTCTCCGCCTTCTACGCCGCGCAGCGCGCGCGGCTCGAGCAGCGCCTCTTGATGGGCCAGCGCAAGGAGCGCAAGTCCTCGTGAGCGGCGGCGCCGTCGCCGTCAGGTGAAGACGGAGCGCAGCTCCTCGGCGTCGGGGCCCTCCTTCGCGCGACGCAGCTCGACGAAGTGGACGGTCGTGACGGTCGCGACGCAGAGGTGGAACCACGCGGTGAGCGCGACGCGGCCGAACTCCGGCGCGCGCTGCAAGAGCGTCGGCTCGATAATGATCCACTCGTCGAACCAGCGTACGTAGAGCAACGGGAGCACCGCCTCGTAGACGACGAACCCGAAGGCGATCCCGAGCAGCACGAGTCCGATGGTGGAGAGCTGGCGACCGACGACGAGGCGCTCGCTGCGCCGCCATGCGGCGATCAGGCCGCGCCGCTCGAGCGCCGCCGCCGGCACCGCGAAGAGCCACCGACCGACCACTGCGGCGGTGAGCGGGAGCGAGAGCGGTACGACCCAGAGATAGGTCCCCGTCGTCGACCCGAAGTCGCCGAAGGCCGTCGGGAACCAGAGCATGGCGAGCGGCAGGATCGAGAAGGCGAAGCCCGTCGCCAGCGCGACGGGGAGGACGCGGACCCCGGCCGCGAGGCTCGCGAGCGGGCGCGCGGCGCGACCTCGCTGGATCTCGAATGCAGCGGGCGTCACGAACGCGGTGGTCACCAAGATGGGCGCCATCCCGCCGATCGTCCGGAGCAGGATCGACAGGAAGAGGAGCACGCTGCGCGGCGGGAGGGGGTCGTCGTAGAGCCAGGCGGGCATCTGCCCGAAGAGGTGCGCGGCGCTCGCGGTGTCGGTCGCGATCGCGATCGCCTCGAGCGCCACGCCGACGAGCAGCGCCAGCGGGTAGAGCCGGAGGAAGCGGACGTGGGCGAGCCGCAGACCCAGCCCGAGCGACCGCAGCGCCCCCGTCGGCCGTGGCTCCGCGAGCGGCAGCTCGCCCGCGCTCACCCGAACACCTCGACCAGGTGCTCCCCGCCGCTGCTCTCCCGCGCCTCGCGCAGCTCGTGAAAGATCACGGTCGGCACGACGCAGGTGAAGCTCGCCAGGAGGAGACCGCTGGCGACGTCGAGGAAGAGCGCGGTCGAATCCGACGCCGGCAGTTCGATCGCATCGTGCAAACCGAGGGCGAAGAGTCCGGCGAGCGACAACAACAGGATGTAGGCGAACGCGATCTTGAGCCGGAAGCCGCGCGTGAGGAGCCAGCTCCTTCCGATCGACGCGATCACGCCGCGCCGCTCGGCGACGGCGACGGCGATCGGCCCGCACAAGTAGACGCGCACCAGGAATATGAATACGGCGATGCCGACGTCCCACGGGAGCGACTCGCTCGCGAGCAAGTTCTCGGGGCCGGGCCGGGCGCGCGCCGCGGCGGACGAGAAGAGGTCGAGCACGTCGCTCGCGCCGTTCGGAGCGTTCAGGATCGCCGTGATCCCGAGCACCGTCCCGAGCCGCCGCGCGCCCGCGCGGAGCGAGGCGAGCAGCGTCGGCCGCTCGCCGCGCAGCCGCTGCAGCACGAGCACCACCGCACACGCCTCGGTGGCGGCGGAGCCGGCGAGGTCGAGGAGCGGCAGCGCGCGCCCGACCTCCCCGCGCCAGGAGTCGGGCCGCGCGGCGCCGCTCGCGACGATGCGCAGCGCGATCAGCGGCGCATGCGCGAGCGCCGCGATCACCAAGAGATGCGACAGCGACCGGACCCAGACGCGGAACGCGCCGCCGACGATGTCCGCGACGCGGACCTGCAGGCGGCGCACCGGGCTCAATCGAACGCCTTGGCCAGCTCGTCGATCCCGAAGCCCTCCTTGGTGCGGCGCAGCTCGTGGTACTGCACGATCGGGAAGACGCACTGGAGCGAGCCGACGACCCAGAGGACGGCGCTCATCACGGCGAGGCGGATCGTCAGGTTCGCCTGCATCAGCGCGACGACGATCACCGGCGTGACCAGCACGAAGATCAGGAAGCCGAAGATGAAGTTCGAGCCGAAGATCGTGAGGCGCCGGCCCGAGGTGAGGCGGGCGCTCCGGCCGAGCGCCGGGAAGACGCCGAGCTTCTCGACGACGGCCGCCGGCATCGCCGACTGGAACACGAGCGCGAAGACGAACTGGCAGACGAGCGAGAGGGCGCCGACGGTGAGCACGAGCCCGAGCGAGCCGGCGTCGGCGCCGCCGCGCCGCAGGGCGAGGAGCTCCTGCGCGGACTGCTGGCCCATGAAAGCCAGGGCGATCTGGGGCACCGCGAAGATCGCCGTGATGCCGAGCGCCGCGCCGATCCGCCGGAAGCCGAGGGCGACCGAGCGGCCGAGGTCGGCCGGCTCGTCGCGCAGCCGCTGGAAGACGAAGTAGATCGCGAAGACGCCGACGAATGCCGGGAGCACCAGGTACTCGAGGCTTTGGAACGCCTGCCCGAGGCTCGTGGCGGTCGCGCCCGCCTCGTGCGTCTGGAAGTACCACAGGACCGCGAAGCGCGGCACGTGGACGAGCGCCGCGACGGCGAGGAGCCTCGGCAGCGTCGAGACCCAGATGCGCATCGTCTTGCCGACGATCGACGACGCGGTCAGCGCGTCGGCCTTGCGATAGGGGTTCCACGGGACCGCGGGCCGCGCATTCGGGACGGGGGGCGGGAGCTCGGCCATCGATTCACCTCACTGGAAGACGCTCGCGAGCTGGTCGAGGCCGATCCCCTCCCGGCTCTCGCGCAGCTCGTGGTAGATGACGGCGGGCACGACGGCGGGGAACGATCCGAGGACGGCGGTGAAGAAGAGGCGCACCAGGACGCCCGACATGCCCGACTCGTTCCCGAACGCATCCAGGACCGCCGTCACGAGCGCCGTGAAGATCCACCAGACGAGGAGGCAGACGAGCCACACCACGAAGATCCGCCCGCGCTCCCCTTTCGTCAGGCGCGCGCTGCGTGCGAGCGCGCTCCACGGTCCGAGGGGCTCGACGACCACCGCAGGGATCGCGACGCTCCAGGCGACGAAGAGGACGAGGAGCGGGATCAGGAGGAGCACGAAGAGCAGGAAGAGGCGCGTGAGGAAGATGATGACGAAGGTGGCGGCGCCGGTGACGAGGCTGGTCGATGCGACGACGCCGAGGATCGGCAGCAGGCGGCGAAGCGCCGCCTGGACGGTCCGGAAGACGTTGGGCTTCTCGCCGCGCAGCCTCTGGAAGACCATCAGTACCACCGCGCCCTGGATCGCGACGACCGTGGCGGCCGTGACGAGGGCGACGAGGAGGCCGATCGCGAGAGGCGAGGCTCCTTTCGCCGCCTCCGTTCCCGCGAGCAGCGCGAAGAGGCCGATCTCGGGAAGGAAGACGAGGAGGCTCACGATCGCGAGCTGCGGGAGCGTCGTCAGCCATATGCGCAGCGAGTCGCGCACGACGAGCGCGATCGGGAAGCGGCGCGACGACGACGCGAGCGCGGGATCGACGGCCAAGGGCAACCCCCCTCGGAGTGGCGCGGGATCATACGGCGCGCGCTACGCTGCGGGGCGATGCCGACGAACGCGCCGCCGGGTCTTCCGCCCAACATCATTCATGGCGCCGTGCTCTCGATCGAGCAGCTGGGCCTCGGGCCGCGCACGGCGCCGCTCTGCGAGGGCTTCGACCTGGTACTCGCGCCGGGCGAGCTGCACGCCCTGATCGGCCGCAACGGCGCGGGCAAGACGACGCTCCTGCGCGCGATCCTGGGCGAGGTGGAGTTCCGCGGCTCGATCCGGCGCGCCGCCGGCCGCGTCGGCTCGGTGCCGCAGGCGTGGCGCTTCGAAGGCGTGCTCGCGCTGACGGTCGGCGAGTTCCTCGCGCTCGCGCGCCAGCGTGCGCCGCTCTTCCTGGGAACGACGCGTTCGGCGCGCGCGGCGGTCGATGCGGCGCTCGCGGCGGTCGACCTCGCCGGCTGCGAGCGACGGCTGGTGAGCGAGCTCTCGGGCGGCGAGCTGCGCCGCCTGCTGCTCGCGCACGCGCTCCATCCGCGGCCGGCGCTGCTCCTTCTCGACGAGCCGACCGAGGGGCTCGACGCGGCGGCGCTGGCGCGCTTCGAAGGGCTGCTGCGCGCGGCGCTCGCGGCGGGGAGCGCAGGGCTCCTCGTGAGCCACGACCTCGCGCTGGTGCGGCGGCTGGCGACGGCGGCCACCTGGCTCGACGGGGGCGTGCGGATGCGCGGCGCCCCCGACGCGGTCGCGCGCGCCTTCGCGGAGCGCGAGCTCGCCGGCGTGGACGGTCGTCCGTGAGCGAGCTCCTCGCCTATCCGTGGTTCGTGCGCGGGCTGATCGCCGCGCTGCTGCTCGCGCCGCTGCTCGGCACGCTCTCCCACGTGGTCGTCGCGCGCCGCCTCGCCTTCCTGTCGACGGCGCTCGGGCAGGCGGCGCTCACGGGGCTCACGCTCGGCCTCGCGCTCGGCGAGCCGATCGACTCGCCCTACGGCGGGATCGGCGGCTTCTGCCTCCTCTGCGCGCTCGCGCTGGTCTGGGTGAAGCGGCGCTCGACGCTGCCCGGCGACACGCTGATCGGCGTCTTCGCCGCCTTCACGCTCGGGCTCGGCATCTGCCTGCTGGTCGCGGTCACGCAGCGCTTCAACATCCACCAGATCGAGGCGGTGATGTTCGGCAGCCTGCTCACGGTGACGACGCGCGACCTGGTGCTGCTCGCGGCGCTCGGCGTCGCGGCGCTGCTCGTGCTCGCGCGCCGCTACAACGAGCTCGTCCTCGACAGCGTCGCGCCGCCGCTCGCGCGCGCCGAGGGGATCCCGGCGGCGCGCCTCGACTACCTCTTCGTCGTCCTGCTCACCGCGGCGATCGTCGTGAGCCTGAAGATCGTCGGCGCGCTGCTGATCGAGGCGCTGGTGGTGATCCCGGCGGCGGCGGCGCGCCCGCTCGCGCGCTCGCTGCGCGGCCAGGTCGGCTGGAGCGTCGCGATCGCGCTGCTCGCGACGCTCGGCGGCCTCTTCGTCTCGGTCCGCTTCCCGGTGCCGATCGGGGGGGCGATCGTGCTCGTGCTCGCGCTCCTCTTCGGCGTCGCCTTCGCGGTCGGACGGCGTCCGCGCGGCGGCGCCGGCGAATCTTCGCGCTGAGCGACGCAGCGCTATCGTCCCGCGCCGGGAGTGATCGGGGCGCGGGCGAACAGCCTGCTGAAAAAGTCGTCGCGAGCCCGGCGAGCGGTTTTTGAGTCGGAACGAGGAGGACGTCCGAAGCCAACTCGAAGGCAGAGTTGTCGAGGACGTCCGACGTCGCAGCGACTACGCAGTTTGTCGCTGCGCCTGAGTACACCCAAGTGCCGGCTCGAAAGACGCCGCCTGGCGACACGAAGAGTTTTTCAGCAGGCTGTCAGGGAGACGCGACGATGGGGGCGATCCGCCACGTTCGGGCCGGCCTCGGCGCGCTGCTGCTCGCCGCGTTCGCGTGCGAGCGCGCGCCTGCCGGCGGGGCGGCGGGCGGCGACCCGCAGGCGAAGAAGAAGTGGTTCGTCGGCGCCTCGATCGACCGCCTGAGCAACGACTACTTCGCCAAGATCAAGCAGGGCATCGAGGCGCGCGCGAAGGAGCTCGGCCTCGAGGTCTCCGTCCAGGACGCGCGCGGCGACGACGCGACGCAGCTGCAGCAGATCGAGAACTTCACGCGGCAGGGCGTCGACGCGCTCCTGATCGCGGCGGTGAACGACGACGTGCCGGCGCTCGAGGAGGCGGTCACGCGCGCGCGCGCGAAGGGAATCAAGGTCGTCGCGCAGTCGCAGCGGCTGAAGACGGCCGACGTCTACGTCTCGATCCGGCAGCGCGACTACGGGCAGTTCGGCGGCGAGATGGCGGGCGCCTGGATCCGCGACCACGCGCAGGGCAAGGCGCTCGTCGCGCTGATCGGCAATCCGGAGCGGCCGACCATCGCCGAGCGCGTGCAGGGGCTGAAGGACGGCGTGAAGAGGATCGCCCCCGGCGCGCAGGTCGACGTGACGATCGCCGCTCCGAACGCGGAGAAGGCGCGCAGCAACACGGAGGCGGCGCTGCAGCAGAACCCGACGCTCGCGGTGCTGGTCGCCTTCAACGACGACAGCGCGATCGCCGCCGCCAACGCGATCGTCGCCAAGGCGGGGAGCGACGCGTCGAAGGCGAAGCTGCGCTACGCCGTCTTCGGACTCGACGCGATCCCGGCCGCGCTCGACGCGCTGCGCGACCCGGCGAGCCCGTTCCGGGGCACCGTCGACATCGATCCGTTCGGGAACGGCAAGGTCGACGTCGACTGCGCGGTCGCGCTGCTCGAAGGCAAGCCGATCGCCGGCGCGGTCGCGGGCGAGGGCGGCCAGCTCTACGTCCCGGTCGCGATGAAGCCGGTCACCGCTGATTCGGGCGCCGCCGGGAAGTGACCGACCGCGTCGCCGCGCGCCTGGTCGACGTCTCGAAGCGCTACGGCGGCGTCGCGGCGCTCGAAGGGGTCTCGCTCGAGCTCGCGCAAGGCGTCTGCCACGCGCTGGTCGGCGAGAACGGCGCCGGCAAGTCGACGCTGGTGAAGCTCCTGTGCGGCGCGACGGCGCCGAGCGCGGGGTCGATCGAGATCCTCGACGACGCCGGCGCGGCGCGCCGCTTCGAGCAGCTCACGCCGCGCCTCGCGCAGCAGCTCGGCGTGCGCGTCGTCCATCAAGAGTTCGCGCTGATCGACGCGCTCACGGTCGCGGAGAACGTCCACTTCGGGAGCGAGCCGCGCCGCTTCGGGATCGTGCCGGACCGCGCGGCGATGCGGCGGCGCGCGCGCGAGCTCCTGGGCGAGCTCGGCGTGCCGCTCGACGTCGACCGCAAGGTCGCGTCGCTCTCGGTCGGGCAGAAGCAGGTGGTCGAGGTCGCGAAGGGGCTCGGCGCCGCGGCGCGCATCTTCGTGCTCGACGAGCCGACTGCGCCGCTGACGCCGGTCGAGGTCGAGCGCCTCTACGCCGTCGTGCGCCGGCTGAAGCAGCGCGGCGTCGCCGTCCTCTACATCAGCCACCGCCTGCAGGAGGTCTTCGACCTCTGCGAGGCGGTCACGGTGCTTCGTGACGGAAGAAAGGTCCACCACGGCCCGGTCGCGGAGCTCACGCGGCGCGACCTCGTGCGCGCGATGGCCGGCCGCGACCTCGGGAACGTGGACGAGTCGGCGCCGCCGCACCTGCCCGGACGCGCGCTCGGCGCGGTGCGGCTGCGGGTGCGCGGGCTCGCGGCGCGGGCGCCGGGGCGGACCGCCCTCGAGGCGGTCGACCTCGAAGTGCGCGCGGGCGAGGTGGTCGGGCTCGCCGGCCTCGTCGGCGCCGGGCGCAGCGAGACGCTGCGTGCAATCTTCGGAGCGGGAGAGCGGCGCGCAGGAACGATCGAGGTCGACGGACGGCCGGTCGCGCCGCGCTCGCCGGCGCAGGCGATCGCGGCCGGGATCGGCCTCGTGCCCGAGGACCGCAAGGCGGAGGGGGCGATCCTGCGCCGCTCGGTGCGGGAGAACGTGGCGCTCGCGGTGCTGCGCCGCTTCGCGCCGTTCGGCGTGCTGCGGCGGAGGAAGCTGCAGGAGCTGGCGGCGGCGCTCGTGCGGCGGCTGCGCATCAAGACGCGGTCGACGGGCGAGCCGGTCGGCGCTCTCTCGGGCGGGAACCAGCAGAAGGTGGTGCTGGCGCGCTGGCTCGCGACGCGCTGCCCGGTCCTCCTGCTCGACGAGCCGACGCGCGGCATCGACGTCGGCGCGCGACAGGAGATCTACCAGGTGCTGCGCGAGCTCTCGCGCGACGGCCACGCGCTGCTGGTCGCGAGCTCGTCGCTGCCGGAGCTGCTCGCGCTGTCCGACCGCCTCGTCGTGATGCGCGACGGCCGCGTCGTCGGCGAGCTCGCGGCGGCGGAGGCGACCGCGGAGGCGGTGCTGCAGAGGGCGGCGCGATGAGCGACGGGACCGTCGAGCAGCGCGAGCGGAGCCGGGCGCGCCTGCGCGACTTCGGCATCTACGGCGTCCTCCTCCTGCTGGTCGCCTTCTTCGGGACATGCACGCGGAACCACGCCTTCATCCAGCGCGCGAACCTCCTCGACGTGCTGAAGCAGTCGTCGGTCCTCGCGGTCGCGGCGATCGGCATGACCTTCGTCGTGCTCACGGGCGGCATCGACCTCGCGGTCGGGAGCGTGATGGCGCTGGTCGGCGTGCTCGCGGCGCTGGCGGTCCGTCACACGGAGCCGGGGACCTTCGGGGACTGGCCGTGGCTCGTCGTGCTGCCGGCCGCGCTCGCGTTCGGCTTTCTGTGGGGCGGCGCGACCGCCGCCTTCATCACGCGGCTCGCCATCCCGCCGCTCGTGACGACGCTCGGCACGATGGCGGTGGGGCGCGGCGTCGTGCAGTGGATCACCGGCGCCGAGGCGGTGCGCGGCGGCGCGCCCGACGGCGACTGGGACGCGCTCGTCTGGCTCGGCCAGGGGTTCCTGGGCCCCTCCGAGTGGAACCTCGCGGCGCCGGCCGCCGTCGCGAGCGCGGTCGCGCTGGTCGGAGCCTTCCTGCTGCACCGCACGACCTTCGGCACCTACCTCTACGGGATCGGCTGCAACGAGGAGGCTTGCCGGCTGTCGGGCGTCGACGTGCGGCGAGTGAAGGCGCTCGCCTACGGCTTCGCCGGCGCCGTCTTCGCGCTGGCGGGCGTGATGAACTTCGGCCGGATGGGCTACGCGCTGCCGGCCGCGGCGAGCGGCTTCGAGCTCGACGTCGTCACCGCGGTCGTGCTCGGCGGCGTCTCGATCACGGGTGGCGAGGGGCACGTGGCGGGCGTGATCGCGGGCGTGCTGATCCTGGGTGTGCTCGAGAACGGGCTCATCATGATGAACCTGCAGTTCTACGAGATCGCGGTGATCAAGGGCGCCGTGCTGCTCGCGGCGGTCGCGCTCGACCGGAGCCTGCGCCGCCGCGGCGTGTGAGGCGGCGAACGGCTCAGCGCTGGCGCAGCGGCGGCGGCTGCGCGGTGACGCCCGGGATCACGAGGCGCGGTCGCTGCGCGTCCGTCGTCTTCACCACCTCCTGCCAGGTGAAGTCGACGATGCGCAGGTAGGCGTAGCTGCCGCCCGGCGTGAACGACGTCGGCGTCGAGAGCAGGAGCTCGTCGACGCCGTCGGCGTCGAGGTCGGCGACCAGCGCGGCCGCCGCGGCGAAGTCGAGGCGCAGGTGGGCGGCGCCGTGGCCGGGCGAGAAGACCAGCCCGGCCGGGTCGTCACGGTCCGCGGAAAGAAGCACGAGCTCGTCGGCGCCGTCGCGCGAGACGTCGGTGAGGCGGCAGATCGGCGCGCCGCCGCGGTGGGCGAAGGGGGCTGGCAGCGCGATGCGGCGCGGCGCGCCGAGCTGGCAGGCGTCGTAGAGGTAGAGCGCACCGCCGCCGGCGTTGGCGAGCACGGCGAGCTGGCGCGCGCCGCGGGCGCTGAAGTCGCCGAGCTCGAGCGCCGCGCCGAAGCCGGCGTCGGACGGGTTGCTCGGATCGAGCCGCTGCGGGTCGCCGTCGGCGCGGAACGCGAAGGCGCCGCCGGCCGCGCGCGAACCGTCGGAGGCCATCGGAGCGCCGGCGAGCAGAGGCTGCGTCGCGTCGGACGCGGAGGCGGCCGGCAGCGCCGCCAGCGCGACGCCGAACGGCGAGCCGGCGTCGCCCGCGTCGCGCGTCTCGCTGCGCGTGAAGTCGGGGCCGTAGAGGCAGGTGAGGCACTCGCCCGAGCCGCCTGCACCGTCGCCGGGCGCCGCGACGGCGAGGTCGAGCCAGCCGTCGCCGTCGAAGTCGCCCTGCGCGAGCGTGGCGCCGAAGCGGGCGCCGGCGGCCGGCGTCTCGGCGCGCAGCCGCACGAAGTAAGCGGCGTCGACGGGACCGGGGTAGTACCAGACCTCGCCCGCCGACTCGGCGCCGGGCAGGTCGCAGCGCGGGTCGCCGACGGCGACGTCGATCCAGCCGTCGTGGTTCCAGTCGCCGGCCGCGATCGAGCGGCCGAATTCCTCGTGGTGGGCGGTGCCGTCCTCGGGATCGGTCCAGGGGAAGAGGGCGCCGATCACCTCGAAGGTCTCGAGCGCGCAGACCAGGACGACGCCGAAGTCGGTCGGCGCCGTCGCCGGCGAGCCGATCAGGAGCTCGTCGAACCCGTCGCCGGTCAGGTCGGCGCGCACGAGCGCGGCGCCGTAGTCCTGGAACGTGTCGGAGAACTCGGCGAGCTCGATCACGGCGACGTAGGGGACGCTCTGCGGCTCGGTCAGCTCGACGCCGCAGCCCGCCGCGAGGAACGGCACGAGCCAGGCGAGTCGCGACGCGTACGCCATGTCCGACGCCCCCCCGATCGCGCGGGCCGACGCGGCCGGCGGATCGAGATCGACGATCGACGCGCCGGCGCGCCCGGCTCGCGCCGCCGGCGCCGCCGTGCGCGCGACGCGACGACGATTCCGATGGCGCGTGCGAAGGGATTGCGCGGTGGCGTGCGCGCGCGAATACTCCGGCCGCATGGCCGACTTCCGCTCGCGACTGCGCGACCCGGCGCCGCTCCTGCTCGACGGCGCGACCGGCAGCGAGTTGCAACGCCGCGGCGTCGACACCCGCCTCCCGCTCTGGAGCGCCTCCGCGCTCTGGATGGCGCCGCAAGCCGTTGCGGCGCTCCATCGCGAGTACGTGGCCGCAGGCGCGGAGGTGGTGACCGCGAACACCTTCCGGACGCGCGAACGCACTCTCGCGCAGGCCGGGCGGAGCGACTCGGCGCGCGACTGGACGCGGCGCGCGATCGAGCTGGCACGCGCCAGCGGCGCCCGTTTCGTCGCCGGCTCGCTCGCCCCGCTCGAGGACTGCTACTCGCCCGCGCTCGTCCCCGACGATGCCGCCCTGGCGGACGAGCACGGCGCTTTTGCCGGCGACCTCGCCGCCGCCGGCGTCGACCTGATCCTGTGCGAGACGATGAACACCGTCCGCGAGGCGTGCGCTGCGGCGCGCGCCGCCGCGGCGACCGGCCTGCCGACGATCGCGAGCTTCGTCTGCGGCACCGACGGCCGCCTGCTCTCCGGCGAGCGGGTCGCCGACGCGGCGGCGGTGCTGCTCGCGCTGCCGGTGGTCGCGCTCGCGATCAACTGCACGCCGACAGGCTCGGTCGCGCAACCGCTGCAGGAGCTCCTCGACGCGGCGCGCGGGCGCGTCCCGTGCGGCGCCTACGGGAACGTCGGCAAGACCGACGCGATCGAGGGGTTCCACTGCACGGGGGAGTTCGACGCAGAGGCGTATGCAGCGGCGGCGATGGGCTGGGTCGAACAGGGGGCGTGGTTCATCGGCGGCTGCTGCGGGACGGGGCCGGAGCACATCGCGGCGATGAGGAAGCGGCTCAACGTCCGCTCCAATCCCAACTGATCACGGCTTCGATGACGTTCCCGCGCCCGCTCACCACGAGGCTCTCGCACACCGACCGCACCAGCTCGAGTCCCCGTCCGCACAGGCGCAGCCGCTCTTCGGTCGCGGACTCCTTGGCGCGCGCGTGTGCGAGGTCGAAGCCCGGGCCGCTGTCCTCGACGCGGATGCGCAGCCGGCCGCCGTTCTCGCGCGGCTCCTGGCGCAGGCGGATCTCGACGAAGCCGTCGCGCAGCTCGCGCAGCGCCGTCGCGCGCCGCTCGAGGTAGGCGTCGAAGCCGGGGGCGTCGCGCTTCTGGTGGGAGTCGAGGCGCAGCACGCCGTGGTCGACGGCGTTCGACCAGAGCTCCTGCAGGACGAGGAAGAGCGTCGTCCGTTCGTGGATCGGGCCGCGCAGCTCGGCGACCTGCTGCAGCAGGAGCGGGAGCGGGTCGAGCGTGGCGAGCGCTTCGGCTTCGAGGCGCAGCGAAGTCGACCACGGGAGCGCCGTGGAGCGCGCGGCGGGGTCGGAGCGGGGGGTGGGAAGCGGCTCGACGGGCTCGACGGGGCGGCAGGCGACGACGGCGAGCGTCAGGTCGTCGTCGAGGGCGCGGTCTTTCCGGTGGAGCTCGACGGCGGCAGCGATCGCATCGAGCAGCTCCCCGTCGCCGGCGCTAGTGCCGGCGCGGACGAGCTGCGCGAGCCGCTCCTCGCCGAACGGCATGCCGTCGGGAGCGCGCAGGTCGAGGAGGCCGTCGGAATGGACGAGCAGGAGGTCGTCCGGGTGGATCGGTGCGACCTGCGTGGAGGCGTCGAATCGGGCGGGCGGCTCGATCGCGAGCGGCAGGTGGCGCGAGGGGAAGCGCTCGACGACGCCGGCGCCGGTCCGCACCCGCAGCACGTCGGGGAGGCCGCCGTTCCAGAGGGTGAGGCGGCGCCGCTCGAAGTCGAGCTCGAGGAGCGCGGCCGCCAGGAAGAAGCTCGGCGGCAGCAGCTCGCGCAGCTTCGCGTTGAGCTCGGTCGCGATCTCCCCGATCGCGAAGCCCTTCGCCGTCATCGTGCGGAAGGTGTCGGCGGCGGGAAGCGCGCCGATCGCCGCCTGCAGGCCGTGGCCGACGAAGTCGCCGAGGAGCAGATGGAGCCGTCCGCCCGGATGGCGCGCGGTGAGCAGCAGGTCGCCGTTGAAGCGGCCGGCCGGGACGACCAGCGTCCGCACGCCGGCGTCGGGCGCGAGCCCGCGGTGGACGACGCTGCGCAGGACGCGCTCGGCCACCTCCTGCTCGCGCGCGTCGCGGTCGGGGGCGCGCGGGAGCACGTCGGACGCGCCCACGCGGACTACGCCATCACGAAGAGCTTGTGGAAGTTCGCGATGGTGAGCACGCGCTCGACGTGCGGGCGCGCGTTGCGGATCGAGACGCGCCGCGTCGTGCGGCCGGCGTGCTCGCGCAGCAGGAGCAGCATTCCGAGGGCGGAGCTGTCGACGTACTCGGCGTGCGCGAGGTCGACGACGTAGCGGGCGGCGGGGGCGGCCGCGTTCTCGTAGGCGAGCCGGAAATCCTCGTGCACCGTGAAGTCGAAGCGGCCGTCGACGGAGATGGTGAGCTCTGCGCCGTCGCCCGAACGGCAGGTGTGCACCGACATGCCGGACTCCACGAGAATCGGCTGCGTGTCGCTTCCGCCATCGAATGTGGAGGCGGCCGCGCTTGACGCGGGATTCCACGGATCGGGCTACGATCGACGGTTTCCCGACCCGCTCCGAAAAAGGTGCCGACCCGAATGGCCGCCACGCGCCGCCCGCTGCGCGAGCTCCTCCACTCCTGGATCCCGTTCGGGCTGCACGAACGCAAGCCGCGCCACTACCTCGAGATGGTGCGCATCGCGTGGGCGAACCGCCGCCGTCTCGGGTACGCCTGGCGCGTCCTGAGCCACGGCGTCTGCGACGGCTGCGCGCTCGGGACGGCGGGGCTCAAGGACTGGACGCTCGACGGCACCCATCTCTGCCTGGTGCGGCTCAACCTGATGCGCCTCAACACCATGGAGGCGTTCGCACCGGAAAAGGCGTCCGACGTCGCCGCACTGTCGAAGTCGACCTCGCGCGAGCTGCGCGAGCTCGGCCGCATCGGCTGGCCGCTGCGCCGCCGCCGCGGCGAGCGCGGCTTCACGCGCGTCTCCTTCGACGAGGTGTGGCGCGAGGTCGGGCCGAAGTGGCGGGCGTTCGAGCCGCGGCGGACGGCGATGTACGTGACGAGCCGCGGCGTCACCAACGAGGTCTACTACGTCGCGCAGAAGGTGATGCGCCGGCTCGGCAGCAACAGCGTCGACAACTCGGCGCGCCTCTGCCACGCGCCGAGCACGGTGGGACTCAAGGCCGCGATCGGCCACGCCGCGACGACCTGCAGCTACCGCGACTGGTACGAGGCCGACCTGATCGTCTTCTTCGGGAGCAACCCGGCCAACGACCAGCCGGTCGCGATGAAGTACCTCGAGGGGGCGCGGCGGCGCGGCGCGCGCGTCCTCCTGGTCAACGCGTACGCCGAGCCGGGGATGCAGCGCTACTGGGTCCCGTCGACCGCGAGCTCGGCGCTCTTCGGGACGAAGATGAGCGACCGCACCTACCTCGTGAAGGTGGGCGGCGACCTCGCCTTCCTCACCGCGGTCGCGAAGGTCGTGGTCGAGCGCGGCTGGCACGCGCCGGAGTTCATCGCGGCGGCGACGACCGGGTTCGAGGAGCTCCGAGCGCTGCTCGCGCAGCAGTCGGTCGCGGAGCTCGCGGCCGCCGCGGGGGTCACGGCCGCCGACGTCGAGGAGTTCGCGCGCGAAGTCGGCGCGGCGAAGCGCGCCGTGCTGGTCTGGTCGATGGGGATCACCCACCACGTCGAAGGCGCCGACGCCGTGAAGGCGATCGCGAACCTCGCCCTCCTGCGCGAGTTCGTCGGGCGGCCGGGCTGCGGCCTGATGCCGATCCGCGGCCACTCGGGCGTGCAGGGGGGCGCGGAGATGGGCGCCTACTCGACCGCGCTGCCGGGCGGTGTCGCCATCGACGGCGACTCGGCGCGCCGCTTCTCCGAGCTGTGGGGCTTCGACGTCCCGCACGAGCCGGGCCTCACCACGGTCGAGTACCTCGAGGCGGCGGGGCGCGGCGAGCTCGACGGCCTCTACTGCATCGGCGGCAACTTCCTCGAGACCCTTCCGCAGCCGGAGCGGGTCGCTGCGGCGCTCGCGAAGATCCCGCTGCGCATCCACACCGACCTCGTGCTCACGAGCCAGATGCTGGTCGAGCCGGCCGACACGGTCTTCGTCCTGCCGGCGCGCACGCGCTACGAGCAGCGCGGCGGCGGGACCGAGACGAGCATCGAGCGGCGCGTGATCTTCTCGCCCGAGCTGCCGCGCGACGGGATCGGCGAGGCGCGCAGCGAGTGGGAGATGCTGCTCGACTTCGCGAAGGCGGTCCGGCCCGAGGCGGCGGCGCAGCTCGACTTCGCCGACGGGGCGGCGATCCGCGCCGACATCGAGCGCGCCGTGCCCGTGTACCGCGGGATCGCCGCGCTCTCTCGGGAGGGCGACCAGTTCCAGTGGGGCGGGCCGGCGCTCTGCACCGAGCGGCGCTTCGCGACCAGCGACGGCAAGGCGCACTTCCAGGCGGTCGCGCCGACCGCCCCGGAGCCGCGAGCCGTCGACGGGAATGGTCGGACCTTCCGGCTCGCGACGCGCCGCGGCAAGCAGTTCAACTCGATGGTGCAGCACGACGTCGACGCGCTCACGGGCGCCGCGCGCGACCACATCTTCATGAGCGCGGCCGACGCCGCACGGCTGCGGGTGCGGCGCGACGATCCGATCCTGCTGCGCGGCGCGGTCGGGACCTTCCGCGGGCGCGTCTTCATCGCCGACGTCGCGGTCGGGACGCTCCAGGGCCACTGGCCCGAGGTGAACGGGCTGCTGCCGGCGAACGTGCTCGAGCCGAAGAGCCTCGTCCCCGACTACAACGCCGACGTCGAGGTCGAGCCGCTGCCGCGCTGAGGCGGCGGCAGGTCAGGTCGCCTTCTCGAGCGCCTTCAGCAGGGGCTGGAGCTGCCCGACCCGCAGCCGCGCGAGGAAGTCGATCGCGGTCGCCTTGAACTTGCGGTAGGGGTCGAGCGGCTGGAGCGTCGACGTCGCGAATTCGCAGAGCTTCGCGTCGCTCCATTGGAGCCGGCGCTGCTGCTCCTGGACCTTCGCGAAGAGCTCCTTCATGGCCGGGCTGCGCAGGTCGTGGGCGGCGGGTTCGGGCATCGGTTCGCACTCGCTCGGTGGCGGGGAATGGGCGCGCGAGTCTACTCGCCGAGCTCGTGCAGCCGCAGGCGCAGGCGCGGGACGAGGCCCTTGTGGAGCGACCCGGCGCGCGGCGGCGCGAGCTCGCGGCCGAGCAGCGAGCGGACGGAGAGGAGGCCGTGCGCGCTCGCCGTCAGCAGGAGGTCGGGGGCGGCGAGGAGGTCGCCGACCGTGAGCGCCACCTCGCGCACCGGCACGCCGAGCGACTGCGCCGCGCCGAGCAGCGCCGCGCGCGTGACTCCGGGCAGCGCCCCCTCGGCGATCGGCGGCGTGCGCAGCCCGGCGTCGTCGAGGACGAAGACGTTGGCGGCGGCGGCGCCGGCGACGCGGCCCTGCCCATTGAGGAGGAGCGCCTCGTCGGCTCCGGCGGCGAGCGCCTCGTCGCGGGCGGCGTGCGCAGCGGCGCGGTCGGACGTCTTGTGGCGCGAGCGCGGGTCGTGCTCGTCGCGCGGCGCCGACGCGACGATCAGCCGCAGTCCGGCGGCGAGCGCGTCGGGCCCGAACGGCTCGAGGAACGGGTCGCCCGTGACGAGCGCCGCGCGCGGAGCGGGCGGCGCCGCGCCGGCGCTGCGCGCGAGGCGCAGCTCGACGAGCGCCTCCCGCGTGCGGGTCGTTTCGACGAGCTCCCGCACGCACTGCGCGAGCTTCGCCTCGAGATCGGCGCCGGCCGCCTCTCCGACGAAGCCGAGCTCGCGCGCCGACGAAGCCATTCGCCGGACATGCGCATCGATGCGGGCGGACCGGCCGCGCCGCACGCGGACCAATTCGGCGAGTTCGAACCCAGCGAAGGGCGCGCTCATGATCGAAGACGCGGGCGCGCCGGCGTCAGCCGCCGCGGGTGTGCATCTCGAGGTGGGGATCGCTGCGCAGCGCGGCGACCTCCTGGAAGGCGCGCCGCTCGCCGCTGTACGCCGCGCGCAGCCGCTCCTCCGCGCCGCGGTCGTCGCGCTTGCGCCACGCCGGAGCGAGGAGCTCCGCGATCGCCTCGGGCGAACGCCCCGCGCGCAACGGCGCGCGCAGGTCGATGCCGTCGGTCGCGTAGAGGCAGGCGTACCAGCGGCCGTCGGCCGTGATGCGCGCGCGATCGCAGCTCCCGCAGAAGGGCGCCGTGGTCGACGCGATGATCCCGAAGATCGTCCCGTCGGGCAGCCGCCAGCGCTGCGCCGGCGCCGAGCCGTCGGTGGGGAGCGGCTCGGGCCGGCCGCGCGCTGCGCCGATCCGCGCCAGCATCTCATCGCGCGGGACGACGTCGCTCGCGCGCCAACGCGTCGCGCCGCCGACGTCCATGTATTCGATGAAGCGGACTTCGGCGCCGGCCGCGCTCCCGAAGGCGAGGAGGTCGACGAGCTCGTCGTCGTTCACGCCGCGCATCACGACGGTGTCGAGCTTGGTGCCGGTGAAGCCGGCGGCGCGCGCCGCGGCGATCCCAGCGAGCACCAGGTCGTGGCCGGTGCGCCGCGAGAGCGCCTCGAACCGCTCCGGCCGGAGCGTGTCGAGGCTCACGGTCACGCGGCCGAGGCCGGCCTTCTTCAGATCGGCCGCCTGCTCGGCGAGGAGCAGCCCGTTGGTCGTGATCGCGAGGTCGTCGATGCCGGGACGGCGCGCGAGGAGGGCGACGAGGCGCGGGAGGTCGCGCCGCAGGAGCGGCTCCCCGCCCGTCAGCCGCAGGCGGTGGACGCCGAGCGTCGTGAAGACGGCGACGAGGGCATCGATCTCCTCGAAGGTGAGCAGGTGGTCGCGCTCGAGCCAGACGTACTCGTCCTCCGGCATGCAGTAGCGGCACCGGAGGTTGCAGCGGTCGGTGACCGAGAGGCGGAGATTGCGCAGGGGACGGTCGAAGCGATCGGTGACGAGCGGCATGGATGCGGGGGATTGTAGGTGGAAGACGTGTGCCTGGGGCCCTTGACCGTTCGTACAGCGTTCGTTAACACGCTCAGGCTTCACGCCCGACTTCCGCGAACCGTTGGCGAATCTTCACCGCTCCGTCCTTCTTTCGCGAGGCCCCCCGATGTCTCACCCGCTGTCGAAGAAGCAGCTGGAAGTGCTGAAAGCCTTGGAAGGATTCGCGCGCGCTCGGGGCCACATCCCGAGCGTGCGAGAGCTCGCGACGCGGCTGCGCAAGTCGCCGACGACGGTCTTCCAGCACCTGAAGGCGCTCGAACGACGTGGGTATCTGAAGGGCGACGGGTCGGCGCACGGCTGGCGCCTGCTGCTGACTTCCGAATTGCCGGCGATCGAGCCGGCCGTACCGACGCTGCGCGTGCTCAGCGGGTCGGGCGCCGCCGCGGCGCCGGTGCGTGCGCGTATCGCGCGCGAGCCGCGCCTCGCCGACGACGCCGACGACGCCGACGAGGGCGAGGCGATCGAGGCGGGGGAGAGCATCGCCGCGGGCGACGTCCCGGCCGGCTGGGTCCGCGTGCCGATCGCCGGCACGATCGCGGCCGGCCTGCCGATCGAGGCGATCGACGAGGGCGTCGAAAGCCGCATCTTCCCCGAGGAGATGGTGCCCGAAGGCGCCTTCGCGCTGCGCGTGAAGGGCGAGAGCATGATCGACGACCACATCCTGAACGGCGACCTCGTGATCGTCCGGCCGCAGGATGAAGTGAACGACGGCGAGATCGCGGTCGCGCTCCTCGACGACGGCTCCGCGACCCTCAAGCGGGTCTTCCGCGAAAAGGGCCGCGTCCGCCTCCAGCCGGCGAATCCGACCATGGACCCGATCTACGCGGAAAACGTGCGGATCCAGGGCCGCGTGGTCGGCGTCTGGCGCTGCTGCAGCTGAGTTCGTTCGTCTCCGTCCGACAGGAAAGTAGAGCGGACGTCGAGAGCGGGGGTGAAGAGGCCGCGGGGAGGAAGGCTTCGTGGCGGATCGGGGTGCCCTCCGCCGCCAAAACCAACTGAGCAGAGGCGGCTCCGGCGGTCTGCGCGGCCTATGGGACCGTCGATTTCATCTGATCGGGAGAAGACGGCCGCTTG
>Ga0137432_1000260_pt1 | contig 35932 bp, 40 predicted proteins | sample EasRivERMZT820_2_FD_102337 | JGI IMG/M metagenome (GOLD analysis project Ga0137432, IMG submission 102337) | Soil microbial communities from meander-bound floodplain in the East River, Colorado, USA - East River MetaG ERMZT820_2 | ecosystem: Environmental > Terrestrial > Soil > Floodplain ... | reverse complement strand
TGGTGGTCCTGTGGTATACTCGCGCCCGCTCCACAAACCCTAAAAATCCGAGCAGACAGGGGGCCCCGCAGTGGCACGTGATGCAGCAGTGGTCTACAAAGGCGCCAGGAGCTGGTCCGAGAAGCACCCGGAGATCCAGAGCGAGACCGAAAGCGAGCTGCGCGAGCTCATGGCCTCCGCCGAGCCGAAGATCCGCAACCTCCACCAGCAGACCCTCGGCGTCCGCCTGCGTTACCGGGACAGCGTCGTCAGCAACCTGCCCGGCGAAGCCACCGACGTCTACTACGTCGACGGGGAGAACTACAACGAGAACTGCCACATCTCCGTTGGCTATCGCGGCTTCGCATTGGAGATCGGCCTGGTCCTTCCGAACCACGCGAAGTCGAGACAATGGGAGCGTTTCAACAGCCTCGCCCGCGACAAGGACAAGTTCCTCGAGATGCTGCGCGCCGTCCGCGCGGAGGTCCCGGAGCTCTGGATCCACCTGAGGCACCGCCATGACATGGGCGGCCAGAAGGTCGTCGAAGACGCCGAAGGGTACTTCAAGGTCGACACGATCTTCGGCTTCGATGTCCCCGAGGCGGAGAACCGCTACTTCAAGGCTGCCTCATCCTGGTACGTGCTCATGAAGGAGCTCATGAGCGAGCGGCTGCACCATCGCTTCAACCTCGAGATCCGCCTCTTCGTGCCGTACTACACGGAGCCGGGGGATCCGCGGCGTCAGTACCGCGAGAAGATCAAGCCCTACGCCGCGACCCCGGAGTCGGGCGCGTTCACCGAAGAGCTCATCCGCGTCGTGAACGTCTATACGCCGATCTACAGCTTCCTGCTGGGCTGATACCACCGCTTCACCAGCCGCTTGGCGGCCCCCACCGGCAGGTCGAGCGCCGTCACGAAGGGACGAAAGAGGATGTTCGGCTCCCAGCGCAGCACCGCCGGCGGTGGCGCGTCCATCCCCACCAGGTAGATCGGGCGCTCGTTCCTGTTGGTGTAGAAGTCGAGCCGCTTCCAGGATTGCCCGCTCCGGGCGAGCTCGCCTTCCAGCCGATCGGGCGCCCCCGAGTAGTCGGTCCAGATCGCCATCGGCGCCCCCGGCGGACCCGCGAGAGCGCGCAGCTCCGGCGCGTCATCCTGGGACCCCGCGAAGCGCAGCGCACCGGAGAAGGCGTGGCGGTGGACCCCCTCGGGGATCGTGGTGTGGATCGCCTCGAGCGGCAGACTGTCGAGGTACTGCGCCGCGGCGGTCATCCCGGAGTCCTCCTCCATCAGGCGCACCACGGGGGTGATCCAGATCATCCCTGCCACGACACACAGAGCGATTGCCATCGGACGCGCTCGCGCGAGGCGCTGCCCCGCGAGCAGCGCGAGGAACGGCACGAAGGTCATCACGTACTTCGGCTGAGGATCGCCGAAGATCGTGAAGGTCCCCGCGAGGACGGTGAGGGCGCCAAGCGCGCCTGTTGCCGCGGGCCCCGCGGCGGAGATGCAGCGCGCCGCCGCCGCGATCGTCAGGACGGGACCCGCGGCGAGGAACGCCGCCAGAGGAAAGAAGAGCACGCCGCAGCGCAGCGACATCCAGGGGAGCGCTTCGAGGAAAGTCGCATCGGATGTCTGGCTCCAGAGAAAGGGGAGTGCGAGATAGACGGCAACACCGGCCGCGAGCGGCAGCCATGACGCGCGCGCGGGGCGTCGCAACATGAGCGCGCAGAGGATGAGGATCGGCAGGAGCAGGATCGCGGTGGACTTGACCAGCAGCGCCATGACGAGCCAGAGGGTCGCCTCGACGCGGGCGCGCGGAGCGTCACTGCGGCACCAGGCGTGAACGCACAGGAACGAGAACGCGGCGAGCGGCACGTCGGTCAGCAGATGCATCGAGAACCACGCCGCCAGCGGGCAGGACGCCAGCAGCAGGGCGCCCGTGAGGGCCGCGCTGCGGTCGTCGCGCCTGACCGACCACCAGAAACCCAGCACGAGCGCCAGGTCCATGAGCAGACCCGCGGCCAGAGCCACCTCCCGCCCGTGCGCGAACTGGAAGCCCGCCGCCCCAAGCAGGTAGATGAACGGACCCTTGTAGAACACCGCCGGTGTCCCGGACCAGAGGAGGAACGACTCTTCCAGGTACTGGGCCTCGTCGAAGGCGAGAGTCGAGGGGGCCTCGAGACTCACATGGGCCATCAACCGCGACACGGCCCAGCACAGACCCACGAGAGTGATATCGCGCGCGGTGCGGCTCACGGACGAGGATGATGATACATTAGCCGCCGCGATGCCATCCTTGATGGCGGTCCAGCGGACGTCCCTGATCGCGGCCTTGGCTTCCGCACTGGCCGCCGCCACGCTGGTCCTCGGGATCTCCGTTCCCACGACCGCCCTCGGCCTCGTCATCCTCCTCGCGGGGCTGACGGCAGTCATCCGTCCCGAGATCGGCCTTCACGTGCTCGTGATCAACGCCATGGTGGGGCTGACCCACGTCGTGGAGATGCCCCGGGTCGGCCCTTTCTCCCCGCCGGTCCTGATCGAGGCGCTGCTGGTCGCCGCGATCCTGTTCCAATCAGCCTTTCTCGGACGCCGCATCCCGATAGGATCGCGCCAGCACCTGCTGCTGGGGCTGCTTGCGGTATGGATCCTGGTCTCTCTGCTGAGCGGCGTCTCCGTGGGGCCGGAGAATTTCAGCCAGTACAGGAACCTCTTTCTGGTCAGGCTCGTGATGTTCGTCCTCGTGACCGTCATCATGACGTCGTCCCGGCACCTCGAGAGGCTCGTGAGCACGCTGCTGGTCGCGAACGTCGGGCTGCTCATCACGGCGGCCCTCGTGCGCAGCGGTGCGTTCGGAGAGGAGCGGATCACGATCTCACAGAATTTCGAACGCACCGGGGCGCTGGTCCAGAACCCCAACGAGCTGGCCTTCACCCTGACCACGATGCTGACGCTGGCGATCATGACGTTCCTTCGCGCGCGGAGCCTGCTGGTCAGGACGCTCGTCCTCGCGCTCGCCGCGGCCGATCTCTTCTTCATCATGGCGACCCTCTCGCGGTCGGGGTTCATCTCCCTGTGCGTTGTGCTCGCGTTTCTGGTGTTCAAGCTCACCAGCAATGTCAGGGCGGTCGCCGTCATCCTCGTTCTGGTGCTGTGCGGGGCGCTGATGGTCCCCGACGCCCTGTTCGAGCGGTTCGGGAAAATCGATCAGGTGCGGGACGTCGATCGATTCCAGATCATGCGCGTGGGGCTGGCGATGTCGATGGATCACCCGCTTCTGGGGGTGGGGCTGGGCAACTACGTCCCAGTGTTCTCCACCTACAACGTCTCGAACATGAAGCGGGAGGCGCCGGCCCACAACATGTACCTCGATCTAGCGGCACAGATGGGGATCCCGGCCCTGCTGCTCTATCTGACGGTTCTGGCGATCACGTGGCGGGGGCTCTGGAGGATGGAGTCGCGCATGCGGGCCGAGGGGCGCACGCGGAGCTTCCCCTTCCTGCTCAATCTCGCGATCCAGGCGTTTTTCGTGAACCTCATGGTCTTCGGACTCTCAGGGGACGTGGAGTTCGACTACGGCGCCTTCATCATGCTGGGCGCGGCCGTGACGCTCCTCGCTCAGGAGCAGGGCGCAACCGCGCGGCTTGGTGCCTCGGGGCGGAATTGAACCACCTACGCAGGGATTTTCAGTCCCTCGCTCTACCGGTGAGCTACCGAGGCACCTGCCGTGTCGGTTGCGGCCCGCGCGGTCGTTGCGAGGGCGGGGGTTGTGAGGCAGCCGGAGTGCGCGCTGCCGGCGCGCCGTTGCCGCCGTCCTGCGCCGGTGACTTTTCCGGCTGACTGGTCGCCGCAGCCGCGACCGCCGCGGACGTCTTGTCGGGGGGCCGGGGGAGCCCCATCGCCTCGCGAAGCTTGACCTCGATCGCGTCACGCACGTCGGTGTTCTGCTTGAGGAAGATGCGCGCGTTCTCGCGCCCCTGGCCGATTCTCATCTCTCCGTACGACCACCACGTGCCGCTCTTCGTCAGGAGCCGATTCTCCAGGCCCCGATCGAGCAGATCGGCCTCGCGGGAGATCCCCTCGCCATAGACGATGTCGAACTCGCACGTGCGGAACGGAGGCGCCAGCTTGTTCTTCACGATCTTCGCCTTCGTGCGGTTCCCGATCACCACCTCGCCTTCCTTGATGGCGGCGACCTTCCGGATGTCGATGCGGACCGAGGTGTAGAACTTCAGGGCGCGGCCCCCGGTGGTTGTCTCCGGGTTGCCGTACATCACCCCGATCTTCTCGCGGATCTGGTTGATGAAGATCAGGCACGTGTTGGTCTTGCTCACGACGCCGGAGAGCTTGCGCATCGCCTGCGACATCAGGCGCGCATGGAGCCCGACATGGCTGTCGCCCATCTCCCCCTCGAGCTCGGCCCGCGGCACGAGGGCGGCCACCGAATCGATGACGATGACGTCGAGCGCCCCGGAGCGCACGAGCACTTCGGTGATCTCCAGCGCCTGCTCGCCGCTGTCGGGCTGGCTGACGAGGAGATTGTCCACGTCCACGCCGAGCTTGCGGGCGTACTCGGGATCCACCGCATGCTCCGCGTCGATGAAGGCCGCCATCCCGCCGCGCCGCTGCGCTTCCGCGATCACGTGCAGCGCGAGCGTCGTCTTGCCGGAGGATTCAGGACCGAAGATCTCGCTGATGCGCCCCCTGGGCATCCCGCCGACCCCGAGAACGCCGTCGAGGGAGATGCACGTCGTGGAGATCGAGCTGACGGCCTGAACCTCGCGGCTTCCCAGCCGCATGATCGCGCCCTTGCCATGGTCCTTCTCGATCTGGGCGAGGGCCGTCTCGACGGCCTTTGCCTTGCCGTTTTCTTCTTGTGCCATGCTGTCTCCTGAGGAAACCGGGCGGGATTCAGGCGGAAGATCGAGCGCGGATTGTAGCGCAAGGGGCCGATAGTGACAACATCAGTAACCACTGCAACTTCCGGGTTGACACTCCCTCAGGGGGGACGTATTATCGCGTTTTCGCGCCTGACCGATACGACCCCGGCCTACAATGTCCACGGGCGACACGTGACACGATATCGCGCATCACACTTCTGTTTTCTCATGGCCGCGCTGGGTGGTGCCGCGCTCGGGGTCCTGAGCGTGGGGTGCACCGCCCCCAAGCATCAGGCGGTCGCCCTGCATGCCGAGCCGACATCCCCCCCGCCCCCGGGCGCCGTGAGCCTTCCCGGCCCCGCTGGCGACGCCCCCTCCGACCCTTCTGAGAACGAAGACGTCGACCTCATCGTCGCGAGGGCCCAGGGAGAGTTCGACCTCGGGGTGGAGCTCCTCAACGCGGGTGATGCCGAGCAGGCCAGAGAGCACTGGGACCATGCCGTGGAGGCGTTCCTGAACGGCGGCGTCTCCATGCAGCAGGAGCCCCGGCTCCAGCAGGCCTTCGATCGCATCCTGGAGGACATCGCGGCCCTCGAGAAGGGGATAGTCGACGCCCCCGAAGGGGATTCGGAAGCCGAGCCCGCCCCTGTGGACGACCTTCTCGACATCAACCCCACCATCACCCCGAAGAAGGCGGAGGACAAGCGCGAGAAAATCACCCGCCGTTCCGGGGAGAGCACATACGACATCCCCATGGTGGTCAACGACAAGGTGCTCGCCTGGGTGGACCTCTTCCAGAACAACAACGTCTACCGCAAGTCGTTCATGGGGGGTTTCGAGCGCTACGGTCTTTACGAGCCGATGATCCACGGCGTGATGAGCGAGGAAGGGCTTCCGTTCGACCTGATCTACCTGGCTTTTCTGGAGAGCACGTACAAGACCAACGCCTACTCGCGGGCTCGCGCCAAGGGGATCTGGCAGTTCATGACGACGACGGGCCGGCAGTACGGCCTGCGCATCGACCGGTACGTCGACGAGCGCTCGCATCCCGAGAAATCCACGCGTGCCGCGGCGCGGTACCTCAAAGACCTCTACGCCACATTCAACGACTGGCATCTCGCGATGGCGGCCTACAACACAGGAGCGGGCAACATCCTGCGTGGCCAGCGTCGGTCCGGCAAGAAAGACTACTGGAGCATCGCCGCGACGCGCTACATGCACCGCGACACCAAGAATTTCGTTCCGGCCATCCTGGCTCTTGCCCTGATGGGCAAGAACCCCGACAAGTATGGCTTCTCGGACCTGGAGCATTTCGCGCCGCTGGAGTACGACACGGTCACTGTGGAGGGGCCGGCGCGCCTCAGCCTCATCGCGCGCCTGGCGGATGTCTCCGTCGAGGAACTCCGCAACCTCAACCCGCATCTGCGCCGCGATGTGACCCCGCCGGGGCCCGCGGGCGCCCCCGGCAGCGGCTCCTACGAGGTCATGGTGCCCAGGGGAACGGGAACGCAGGTGGCGGAGGCCTATGCACTGCTGCCGCGCTCCGAGAAGATCGCCAAGCTCGACAGCGAGCACACCGTGCGCCAGGGCGAGACGCTCGCATCCATCGCGGCGCGTCACGGCGTGAGCGTCAACGAGCTGGCCAGGGCCAACGGGATCCGCAACCCGCGCAACCTGCGCGCGGGGGCGCGCCTGGTCGTGCCACATGGCGGCTCCGACAGCTATGCGCGCGAGACGCGCGCCGCAAGGCGGGATTACGACACGTCAGCGCCCTATCACACCGTGCGGCGCGGCGAGACCCTGTCGGCCATATCGCGGGCCTACGGAGTCTCCCTGGGCAGGCTCTATTCCTGGAACTCCATGGGCTCCGGCACCATCCTCAAGCCGGGGATGAGAATCCGCGTCCAGCCCGGTTCTGAGCAGTCCGCACAGCCCGTGCAGACCGCGCAGGCCGCTCAGCCCGTGCAGACCGCGCAGGGGAAGCTCTTCTACCGCGTGAAGCCCGGGGACAACCTCTTCCAGATCGCGCGCCGTTACGGGACCACCGTCAGCAACATCAAGGCGTGGAACAAGATCGACGGCGACACCATCCGCACCGGGGAAACCCTCACCATCTATTCAGACTAAGAGTCTGTTCGGACTGAGGGGTCCGTTTTTGGCCGTGGGGGGGCATGTTCTCGCTGGATCTGTCCGGGAAGACCGGACTCGTCTTCGGTGTGGCCAACCACCGGAGCCTCGCGTGGTCCATCGCGCGCGCCCTGCATGAGGCAGGGGCCCGGCTGGGATTCACCTACGCGGGCGAGCGCCTCAAGGACAAGGTCCTGTCGCTGACGGAGCCCCTGGCGGGCTCATTCACCATCCCCTGCGACGTGACGCGCGACGAGGACGTCGCCGAAGCCTTCCGTCAGACGCGCGAGCGGTTCGGCCACCTCGACTATCTCGTCCACAGCATCGCCTTCGCGAACAAGGAAGACCTCGAGGGGGCCTTCCTCGACACCTCACGCTCCGGTTTCCACGTGGCCATGGACGTCAGCGCCTACTCGCTCGTGCGCCTCGCGAAAGAGGCCGTCCCCCTGATGGAGGGGCACAGAGGCGCAATGGTCGCATTGACCTATAATGCGTCGCAGCGCGTGGTCCCCTCCTACAACGTGATGGGGAGCGCGAAGGCCGCCCTCGAGCACTCGGTGAGGCAACTGGCCTTCGAGCTTGGCCCCAGGGGGATCCGCGTGAACGCCATCTCGGCCGGGCCGGTGAACACGCTTTCGGCCCGCGGCGTGGCCGGTTTCACGGGCATGCTGCAGTCGGCGCGCGAGAAGGCGCCCCTCAAGCGGGACATCGAGCCCGAGGAGGTGGGCAAGGCCGCGCTGTTCCTGCTCTCGGACATGAGCAGCGGCGTCACGGGGGAGATCCTCTACGTCGACGCCGGATACAACATCATGGGAACCTGACGGCATTATTTGAATCTGACGGCATTATTTGAATCTGACACAAGGGAGGACGGAATGAATCGGCTGTTGTTCACCTCTACCGGGCTGCTCCTGGCGGCGGCCCTCACCTGCACCGGCATCGAGGCCGCTTCCTGGAAGGAGACTCCCGGCATGTACGCCGTGATCGAGACCACCCACGGGACCATCGTGGCAGAGCTGTTCCCCGACAAGACCCCCAAGACGGTCGAGAACTTCGCCGGGCTCGCGATGGCGACCAAGGAATACACCGATGCGAAGGTCGGCGGCAAGGTCAAGAGGAACTTCTACGACGGGCTCACTTTCCATCGCATCATCCCGAACTTCATGATGCAGGGGGGCGACCCGGAGGGCTCGGGGCGCGGCGGACCAGGCTACCGCTTCGAGGACGAGATCGTGCCGGATCTGAAATTCGACAAGCCGGGCCGTCTCGCCATGGCCAACTCCGGGGGAGGCAACACCAACGGCAGCCAGTTCTTCATCACCCAGGTCCCCACGGAGTGGCTCAACGGCAAGCACACGATCTTCGGCCAGGTCGTCGAGGGGATGGAGAACGTGGACAAGATTTGCGCGACTCTCGGCGCCGGCAACGGGGCCCCCAAGGAGCCCGTGATCATGAAGAAGGTCCGCATCGAGACGGTCGGTGCCAAGGCGACGGAGAATAAGTAGCGCGCTTCTCACGCTCATCGCGCTCCTCGCGCTGCCCGCACTGGTGCGCGCGGTCGAGATCGAATACCTCGGGCATTCCTGCTTCGTCCTGACCTCCGCTGAGGGGAAGCGGCTGCTCATCGATCCGTTCGCGACCAATGAATGGCCCGGGCTCAGCTTTCCGGTGGTCCACGCGGACTACGTCCTGGTGACTCACCCCCACTGGGATCACGACGCGTGGCGCTCCGTGAGAGGCAAGGCGAAGCTCGAGGAGAAGGAGCGCTTCAAGGAGGGGGGCTTCGTGGCGCGCGCCCTTCCCGGGCGGCACGCGAAGATCGGCGGGGAATCGATCGGCTGGCGGAACACCGTCTACGCCATCGAAGTCGACGGTTTGAGGATCTGCCATCTCGGAGACAACGGGCCCCCCTCGGCCAGCCCCGATCTGGCGGCGGCCATCGGGCCCGTGGACATCCTGTTGCTTCCGGTCGACTCCGAGCAGCGCGTCCTGACCTACGACGAGGCCCGGCAGTGGATCGAAGCGCTCGCGCCGCGCGTCGTGATCCCGATGCACTACCGGATCCCGGGGCTGGCCCTGGAGAACGTCGAGGGGATCGGCACTATCGACGAATGGCTGTCGAGGCTCCCCGAAGGGGTCCCGTGGGTGCCTCGCCCGATCCAGGCGATTGTCGCGCCCGGCGACCTCCCCGCGTCGCTGGCCGTGTGGGTTTTCACGCTCAAGGGGCAGGAGCCGATCCAGGTCGTCGCCGGGGTCGTGAAGGCGGCCGAAGAGCGCGACAAGGCGGCGCTCGCTCTTTCGCGCGGCGATCACGCCACCGCCCTGGAGAGCCTCCTTGCGGTGGCCCTGGCGGACCCCGCCGACGCTGAGACGCGCCAGAAGATCGGCTTTCTCTACCTGAACGACAGGCGGCCCGATCGGGCGCTGGAGTTCTTCGGGCAGGGGGTTGCCGCGGCCGGGGCCGGCAACCCGCGCGTGAAATCCCTCTGCTGGCTCGGCAGCGGGATGGCGCTCGACGCGCTGGGACGGCGCGCGGAGGCGACAGCGGCATATAAGGAGGTCATCGCGCTGGGAGTGAACGACGACCAGCAGGTGGACAATGCGCGCCGCTGGATCGAGCGCCCTTACGAGGCCGACTGAGCCCCGGCGCTCGAAACGTGGTCCGTGAGCTGGCGTCTCACGTCGAGCATGTATTCGTAGAAGTGCTTGTGCAGAACCGCCATGGTGATGGCTTCCTTGATGGCGGACGGCCGGAAGGCCAGGGTCTGCGCGAGCATGGACAAGGTGAACCGCCTGCGGAGGGGCGATGCCAGGACGATGCAGTCGCGGACAAACCGCCACAGGATCTTCATGTCCCCGTGGTTCAGGTAGAGGCGCTCCTTCACCTGCCGTCCCCGCGTCAGCATGTAGTCCACCGCGCGCCTCTTCATGTTGTCGAACTCGTAGAGGCTCTCGATCAGCCGGCTGTAACCTTCGTAGAGCTGACGCGTCGTCATCGCCAGGGGGATGATGTTGGTGCGGATGAACTGGTCGCCGGTGCTGTGGCTGATCAGGCGCTGGTCCTTCGCGAGACGATCGTGCAGCGGCGTCTTCGGGACGGCGTTGAGCATGCCGGTCATGGAGACCGGGATCCTCGCCGCCTGGATGAAATCGAACTGCTCCTTGAAGATGGCGTCGTCGTCGTTGTCGAACCCCACGATCATCCCGGCGTCCACGCGGATGCCGTAGGACTGGACTTTCAGCACTGACTCCAGGATATCCCCGCGGACGTTCTGACGCTTCTTGGTCTCGATGAGCGACTCGCGGCGCGGCGTCTCGATCCCGATGAAGATGCTCTGGAAGTTGGCGTCGCGCAGCAGGGTCAGCATCTCGTCGTCCTGCGCGACGTCGAGACTCACCTCGGTGTTGAAGTCGATCGCGAAGTCATTGTCCTCGCCGAAGGCCTGGATGGATCGCAGCAGCGCTTTGGCGCGGCGCTTGTCCCCGATGAAGTTGTCGTCCACCAGGAAGATGCGCTCCACGCCGAGCCGCTCGAGCTCGCGGATCTCCCGCATGACCTGGTCGATCGACTTGGCCCGCGGACGCCGTCCGAAGATGGTGATGATGTCGCAGAACTCGCATTGGAACGGGCAGCCCCGGGCGAACTGGATGCAGACCGTGCGGTAGGCCGAGAGCTTCAGGAGGTCGAACCGCGGCAAGGGCGCCTTCGCCATGTCGCTCTTCTCTTCCTGGTGGTAGCGCGCCTGCGGCGTCCCAGCCTGGAAATCCTCGAGGAACTTGGGCCAGGTCTCCTCGGCCTCGTCCATGAAAACCGTGTTGGCCACGTCGGCCAGATCGTCGGGGCAGAGTGAGACGTACGGCCCGCCGACGACGACGAACTTCCCGCGGCGCCTGAACTCCTCGATGATCTCGCGCATCCTGCGCCTGTGGATGATGTAGCCGGTCACCCCGATGATGTCGGCGTCCACGTCGAAATCGATGGGCTCCACGTTCTCGTCGCACAGCGTGATGTCGTGTCCGGGGGGCGTGAGCGCGGCGATCGTGGGGAGCGCGAGGTTGGAGAACATGCACCGCGCGTCCACCATGTCGAGGATCCGATCGAAAGTCCAGAACGATTCGGGGTTTTGGGGGGCTACCAGGTGAATTCTCATGGCGCGCTATCCTAGCACGATGAGTGATACTGCCGTCGGGGGGAATCGGCTCGCCGTTGATGTGCGCCATGTGACGCACCATTTCGGGCGGCGCGCGGCGCTGGACGGCGTCGATCTGAGCGTCCGCGAAGGAGAGATCGCGGCCATGCTGGGGCCCAACGGCTCCGGCAAGACGACACTGTTTCGCATCCTCGCGACGCTCGCCAGGCCGCAATCGGGCGCGCTCTCCATTTTCGGTCACGATCTGTCGGCCGCACCGGATGAAGTGAGGAAGTGCCTCGGCGTGGTGTTCCAGCAGCCGGCTCTCGATCCGATTCTCACCGTCGAAGAGAACCTCAGGCACCATGGCCGTCTCTACGGACTGCGCGGCGCCGATTTGACGCGAAGGTGCCGCAACGCGCTGGCCTCCCTCGAGGTCGCTGACCGCGCGCGCGATCGCGTCGGGACGCTGTCGGGGGGACTGAGACGGAGGGTCGAGATCGCGAAGGTCCTGACGCACGATCCGCGGCTGCTCCTGCTCGACGAGCCGAGCGCGGGCCTCGACCCGAAGGCGCGCGCGGGGCTTCTCACCATCCTCCAGGACCTGCGGTCCCGTCTCGGCACGACGGTCCTCATGACGACGCATTTCATGGAGGAGGCCGACCGCTGCGACCGGGTCGCCATCATGGACGCGGGGAGGGTGGTGGCCTTCGATGAGCCGGGGCGGCTCAAACAGCGCGTCGACGGCGCCGCCGTTGCTCTGCGCGTCATGACGCATCCGACGCTGGAAGACGTCTTCGTCAACCTCACGGGGCACGGGTTCGACGAGATGTCCGCATGACCGTCCTGACGCTCGCCATGCGCGAGGTCATCCGTTTCCTGCGCCAGAGGAGCCGGGTGACAGGCGCGATCCTCCAGCCCCTCGTCTTCTGGCTCCTGCTGGGGTCCGGTCTGAGCGCCTCGTTCCGGCCAGGCCCCAATCCCGGGGAGGGGACCTACGTCGAGTACTTCTTCCCGGGAATCCTCGCGCTGGCCGTGCTCTTTTCGGCGGTCTTTTCCACCATCGCGGTGGTGGAGGACCGGCGCAGCGGCTTCCTTCAGGGGGTGCTCGTGGCCCCCGTCTCGCGCTTCGGCGTGGTGGCCGGGCAGGCGCTCGGCTCGACCATCCTGGGGGGCGTCCAGGCCGCGCTGCTGCTCGCCCTGGCCCCCGCCGCAGGGGTCCCCCTGACCTGGCGCGCCGCGGCCGCGGCGATGGGGGTTCTGGCCTTGCTGGCGTTCGCGCTCTCCGCGTTGGGGCTCGCCCTGGCCTGGAGAATGAGCTCCACGCAGGGGTTTCACGCCATCATGAATCTCGTGCTGATGCCGCTGTGGCTGCTGTCGGGAGCGTTTTTCCCGGCGGCGGGGGTCCCCGGGTGGATGGGGGCCGTGATGGCCGTCAATCCATTGACCTACGGGCTGGCCCTGCTGCGGCGCGCCCTCTACATCGACGCGCCCGGCCCCTGGGAGGCCGGCCTGCCTCCCGTCCTGGGGAGCCTCGCCGTCATCACCCTCTTCGGGCTGGCGGCCCACATCGTCGCGGCCCTCCAGGCGCGACGGGAGCAGCCTGCCCAGTAGAGTATGAGGCTCAGTAGAGCATCAGGTAGACGATCACTCCCGTGACGCTCACGTAGAGCCAGATCGGCAGGGTCCACCGCGCGATGCGTTTGTGGGTCGCGAAGCGGCCGCGCAGCGCCAGGACGATCGTGACGGTGGCCAGCGGCAACACCGTCGCGGCCAGGATGACGTGCGAGATGAGGATGACGAAGTAGACGACACGGATCGTTCCTGTTCCCTCGAAGGGGACCGACCCCACGCGGGCGTGGTAGACGAGGTACGAGACGAGGAAGAGGGTAGAGACGAGAAACGCGGCGCCCATGAAGACCTTGTGCGCCGTCACGCGACCGCTCTTGATCATGAGCCATCCGATGACCAGGAGGACGCCGCTTGCGGCGTTGAGGGTTGCGTTGAGCGCGGGAAGATCCGCGACCGTCATTCTCCCCTCAGATCGGCCAGGTCCGAAGCGATCTTCGTCGCGGCGTCTTCCTCCGTGCCATGGTAGTAGCCGCGGATGTACCCGTCAGGGTCCACCAGCACGAGCCGGTCGCTGTGCGTGACCAGCTCTCCCTCCGCGGCAGGCGAGGGCGCCGCCGCCGAGACGCTCAGATGGAACCCGCTCCCGATGAGCCCGTGCAGCGTCTCGCGGGGGCCGGTCAGGAAGAGCCATTGCTCCGGCGCTCCGCCCTGCGGAACCGCGCCTTCGGCATAGCGGGAGAGGACGGAAGGGGTGTCGTAGTCCGGGTCCACGCTGAAGGAGACCAGACGCACGTCGGGGAGGCGCTGCGCGAGCTCGGCCATGCGCGTGGTGAGCAGCGGGCAGACGCCCGTGCACCGCGTGAAGATGAAGTCGGCGACCCACCACGAACCTTCGAGATCGGCGCGGCTGATCGTGCGCCCGGAGCGCTCCGTGAGCGAGAATTCGGGGATTCGCGTCGCGTCGTCGTCGCGCACCGGAACCCGGGAGTTGAAGGCCCCCGCGGCGATGGCGGCAGCCAGCGCGATCGCCAAGCCTCCCCACACCAGAATGGAGAGGGTTCGGCCGGACATGGCGACGCGCTAGTGAGTCGCGGGTGCGGTGGTGGCCGCGCCCGGCGTGGCCGCCTGGAGGTTCCGATCGGGATTCGAATCGGGCAGCAGCGAGAACATCAGCAACGCGCAGAGGATCAGTGGGGTCACGGCGATGAGCGCGAGGGTCTTCTTCTCGAACTTGAGATGCATGAAATAGAGCGCGACGAGCCCCGCCTTCCACAGCGCCAGGATGACCAGAACGATGCCGATGAGGAACCGCGGGAGGTTGAGGAGCACGACCCCGACCTCGGCCGCGGTGAGGACGGCCAGGACCACGATGATCCCGAAGTAGTTCGGCTCGGTGTGGTGTGCCATCTCTCCCCTCTAGAGCAGGTAGACGAACGTGAAGACGAGAATCCAGATGAGGTCGACGAAGTGCCAGTAGAGCCCGGTGACCTCCACTTCGTTGAACCCCCACTTGCCGGACCTGGCCATGAAGAGCGTGACGAGCAGGTAGATGACGCCCGCCGTCACGTGCATGCCGTGGAAGCCGGTCAGGATGAAGAAGGTCGTGCCGAAGAGCGGGCTGCCGAACGGGTTCCCCGTGAGCGTGAGCCCTTCGTGCATCAGATGCGACCACTCGTAGGCCTGCAGGCTCAGGAAACAGGCGCCCCCCAGGGCGGTGAGGGCAAGGTACATCGTCGTGCGCCCCGACTCGTTGCGCCTCATGGCCGACAGCGCCTTCACCATGGTGAAGCTGCTGACGATGAGCAGGAAGGTCATGAAGGCCGTCAGGCTGATCCCGAGGACGGCCATCGGGTGCGGCCAGTTGTGGCTGTAGTAGCGCAGGGCGCCGTATCCGGCGAGCAGCCCGCCGAAGGACATCGCGTCCGCGGCGAGGAAGATCCACATGCCGAGCTTGCCCCACGATTCGGGGGTGAGCGGCGACTCCGCGGGATCCGCCGGGTGAAGGTGCTGCTCCATCGTCGTCGCCACACTCATGCGTCCGTTCCCTCCGAACGTCCCTTGTCTTCGCCAGACGCGTCATGCGCCCTGGCGCGCAGCTTCCAGGCCAGCCAGCCGGCCACCGTGGCGAAGAGCGCGAATGGCATCGAAGCCATCAGGATGACGCTGCGCGAGATGCTCTGCGCGAGCGGGTCACCATTCTCCTGCAGGCTCGAGCCGCACATCGAGCAGCCCTGAGCGAGCAGATCCCCCGTTGTGGCCAGCGCGATCATCGCGACAAGCATCGCGGCTGCTGCGCGCCGCAGGTTCCACTGAAACATCGGCGGAGTATAACACCGTCCTCAGAACAGGTAGACAAGAGGAAAGAGCACCGCCCAGGCGGCGCACACGAAGTACCAGTAGATCGCGAGCACGTCCACTCCGGCGGCCCTGGTCATCGAGAATCGGTCGCCACGGAAACGCAGGGCGACTGCACCCAGCCATCCGACGGCCGCGGCCACGTGAACGCCATGGACTCCGATGAGGGTGTAGAAGGTGGCGCCGTAGAGGCTGCTGCTGGCGGTCAGCCCGTGAAAAATCAGCCGCATCCATTCGGTCCCCTGGATGAGCAGGAAGGCCGTCCCCAGGCAGGCCGTTGCGATGATGGCGATCCGGAGGGTGCGAGGCTCCTTGCGTGTGTGCGCGACCGCGGCGCGGCGCATCGTCCACGCGCTCGCCAGCAGCACCATGGTGTTCGCCCAGGTGATGCCGAGGGGGAGACGCGGCTGTCCGGGCGGCGGCCAGGGGTCGGCGCTCGCGCCGCGCAGCACGATGTAGGCGCCGATCAATCCCGTGAAGAGCATCGTCTCGGCGGCGAGCAGCATGACGATCGCGACGCGCGCGTTGCTCACCGGGGTGCCGCTTCCGGCGGGCGGGGGAGGCGGGCCGCCGCCGAACTGCGGCGCCGGTTCCCCTGCGGCGCGCGATGCGGCCGGCTTCACGCGAAGAGTCTCTCGCCCACCAGCGCGGTCATCACGGCGGGAACGTAGAGATACGAAGCCAGCAGGAGCCGGCGCGCGCTGCGCGGCGTCGGGCGCGCGGCCATCGCTGCGCACTGCCCCAGCATCAGCAGACCGCAGCACGTCGCCGTCGCGAGGGTGACCCAGCCGGCGAGGCCGATGGCCGTGGGGATCAGTCCCACGCAAAGCAGCGCCATGCAGTTGAGCAGGGCCTGCCGCCCGGTGCTCCCGCGTTCGCGGTCCACCGTGGGGAGCATCCGGATGCCGGCGCGATCGTAGTCCTCGCGGTAGAGCTGGGCGATGGCGAGCGCGTGGGGGAGCTGCCAGAAGAACAGGATCGCGAACAGGGCGATGGCGCCCGGCTCGATCCGCCCCCGCGCCGCCACCCAACCGGTCACGGGAGGCAGCGCTCCGGGGAAGGCCCCCGCGACGGTGCAGAGCGCGGAGCGCCTCTTGAGCGGCGTGTAGAGGAAGAGATAGCCGATCACCGTCATGGCGGTGACCAGCCCCGCCAGAGGCCGCGTCATCAGAGTCAGCCAGAGCGTCCCCGCGGCGGTGGTGGCCGCGCCGAACAGGAGGGCCTCGGCGGGGCGCATGCGTCCCGCGGGAAGGGGACGACCGCGCGTGCGGCTCATCAACGCATCGAGGTCCCTCTCGAGATACTGGTTGAGGGCCAGCGTCCCGCCGGCGACGAGCGCCGTGCCCAGCAGCGTGTGAAGGAACCTGAGAGCGGTTTCGGGGGTGAGGGCCGTCGAGCCCATCATGAAGCCCACGGCCGTCACCACCAGGATCATGAGCACGACTCTGGGCTTCGACAGCGCCAGGTAGTCGGACGCCGCCGCGAGCGACTGCGCCGGGGCGAGCGCGTGCGCGGGGCGGCTCATGCGGCGCGCGCCTCTTCCATCGCGGGGATCACGGGAGCCCAGGCTCGCAGGGTGAGCACGAGGCTGGTGCCGAGCAGCGCGGCGCCGGTCGCCACGTGAGCCGTCGTCGGCAGGACCGCCTTGGCCGACAGGACGGTGATGGCGCCCAGGGCGATCTGGATCAGCGCGAGAGACGCCATGAGGAGCGCGGGCACGCGCAGCGGGGAGGGCCTCGAAGCGCTCCTCAGCACGCGCGTCACGACCGCGCCGACCAGGATGACGACCACGAGGGCCCAGACCCGGTGCGCGAAGTGGATCGCCACTTTCGCGTCTCCCAGCGGTGGAACGACGCGTCCCAGCGCCAGCGGGAAGTCGGGGATCGCCAGTCCGGCCCCGGTGTGCCGCATCACGGCACCCAGGATGAGCTGCAGGAAGACGGCGATCGTCGCCGCCGTCGCCAGGGAGCGCGTGCTGCGGCGCAGCGATGCATCCGCATCTCCCGGCCAATTCCGGCCCGTCACCACGGCCAGCGTCACGACGAGGCAGAAGAACGCCTGCGCCAGGCAGGCGTGCAGCACCGACACGGCCGGCGGGAGGAGGAACAGGACGGTGATTCCTCCGAGCACACCCTGCAAGATCACCGCCGCCAGCGCCGCGGCGGCGAGCCATGCGATGAACCGCCGCTTCTCGCGCAGGAAAATCCAGACTGCAAGCGCCGTCATCATGAGCCCGACGGTCGTCGCCACCATCCGGTGGCCGTGCTCGTAGAACACGCCGCCGACCATCGGAGGGAAGAGCTGGCCGTAGGAGAGGGGCCAGTCAGGGACCGCGAGGCCCGAGCCGGTGCTCGTGACCAGTCCGCCGACGAAGATGAGGACGAGCGTTGCCGCGGCGGTCAGAACCGCGAAACGATGAATCCCTCGCGACCGCACGCTGCGCTCCACGCCATCTAGTGATGCGCTCCGCCCGCGAGCGCCGTGCCGAGGTTCCGGTTCTGGGGGAGGTAATCGACGCTCTCCTCCGGAATCTCCGGCGAGCTGTATTCGTAGGGACCCCGGTAGACAGTGGGGAGGTCGCCGGGCCAGTTGCCGTGGATTCCCGGCGTCGGAGAGACCCACTCGAGCGTGTTCGCGTGCCAGGGGTTCTGCTCCGCCCGGCGACCGCGCGCCAGGCTGAGGAAGAAGTTGATGGCGAACACGATCTGGGCCGCACCGAGCATGAAGGCGCCGTACGTGATGATGACGTTCCAGTGCTGGATCGGCTTGATGAAGTCGTAGTAGGGAGGGTTGGCGATGCGCCGCATGTGCCCGCCGACCCCGATGATGTGCATCGGGAAGAACGTGAGGTTGAACGCGGCGAAGGTCAGCCAGAAGTGCACCTTCCCGAGCGTCTCGTTCATCATCTTGCCGAACATCTTCGGGAACCAGTAGTAGATCGCCGCGAACATGGCGAAGATGCTGCCGCCGAAGAGGACGTAGTGGATGTGGGCGACGATGAAGTAGGTGTCATGAATGAAGACATCCACCGGCGTGGAAGCCATGTAGACGCCGCTCAGCCCGCCGATCAGGAACATGGCCACGAAAGCCAGCGCGTTGAGCATCGGTGTCGTGAAGTGGATCTGGCCGCCCCACAGGGTGCCCAGCCAGTTGAAGACCTTGATGGCCGAGGGAACGCCTATGACCATCGTGGAGATCATGAAGCTCATCCCGAGCGCGGGGTTCATCCCGCTCTGGAACATGTGGTGTCCCCACACGAGCCAGCCCAGAAACGCGATCCCGATCATCGAGAACGCCATCGCCTTGTAGCCGAAGATCGGCTTGCGGGCGAAGGTGGAGAGCACGTCGGAGGCCACTCCCATCGCGGGGAGGATCATGATGTAGACCTCGGGGTGCCCGAAGAACCAGAAGAGGTGCTGCCACAGCAGCGGCTGGCCGCCCCCCTCGGGGAGGAAGAAGCTGGTGCCCGCCAGCCGGTCCAGCAGGAGCATCCCGAGAGCCGAGGTGAGCACCGGCAGCGCGAGCAGCAGGAGGATCGCGGTGATGAACAGCGACCAGATGACCAGCGGCAGCCGGAACCACGTCATCCCCGGCGCCCTCATGTTGATGATCGTCGTGATGTAGTTGATCGAGCCCATCAGCGACGAGATGCCCAGCACGATGAGGCTGATCACCCAGAGGTTCTGGCCCCAGTCCACACCGGTGTAGGCGGGGACCGCCGACAGCGGCGGGTAGGAAGTCCACCCCGCGGCGGCGTGGCCCCCCGGGACCAGGAATCCGCTCAGCATGATGAGGCCGGCCAGCAGCGCGAACCAGAACGAGAGCATGTTCAGCACGGGGAAGGCCATGTCCCTCGCGCCGATCATCAGAGGGATGAGGAAGTTTCCGAACGACCCGATCAGGATCGGCATCACGACGAAGAAGATCATGATCGTCGCGTGCATGGTGAAGGCGGTGTTGTAGAACGCCGGGCTCAGGACGCCGTCGATGATGTAGACCCCGTCGTTGATCCATCCCAGGCCGGGGACCGGCTGGTTCGGCCACGCGAGCTGGGACCTCACGATCATGGCGAGGCCGCCGCCGACGATCATCATGAAGAGGCTGACCCAGAGGAACTGCTTGCCGATCATCTTGTGATCGGTGGAGAAGATGTACTTCCCCCAGAACCCGGGCTCGTGATGCGCGTGGTGCGCGTGCTCCGGTGCGGTCTGCATCATTGGCCCTGCATCTCCTGCGGGAAGGCCTTCTTCTCCAGCACCCACGCGTCGAAGTCCGCCTGGCTCAGCACGCGCAACTCACCCTTCATCTGCGAGTGTCCGAAGCCGCACAGCTCGGCGCAGGGGATCTCGTAGCTTCCTTCCTTGGTGGCCTCGAACCAGGCCAGGATCTCGCGCCCCGGCAGCGCATCCTGCTTGAGCCGCATCTGCGGGACGAAGAAGCTGTGGATCACGTCCTTGGCCGTCAGGATCAACTTCACCGGACGCCCCACGGGGGCCCGCATGAGGTTCTCCTGGCTGTAGTCATCCGGCGTGCCGAAGCGGCCATCGAGGCCGGGGTAGGTCATCTGCCAGTTGAACTGGCTTCCCTGAACCCGTACCACGAGGGACGTGTCGGGGATCTCCTGCTTCATGGCGCTCCAGACCGACCCGCTCATCACGCCGATCATGACGAACACGGCGGTCGGCACGATGGTCCAGATGATCTCGAGCGTCACGTTGCCGTGCGTGTACACGGCGCGCCCGCCGGGGCGCGCGCGGTACCGGATGACGAACCATAGCATCGCGGCCAGAACGCCCACGCACGAGATGGTGGTGATCCAGTAGATGACGTTGAAGATGAAGTCGACGTCGCCGCCGTAGGTGGAGACGTTCTCGGGGAGCCAGCTCAGCACGGCGCGCAGTCTATCGCTGTCTTCGAGAGCCCGTCAAGGCGCCGATGAGAGCTACGGCATCGAGAACGACGCATCCGCCGTGCCTCCCGCGGCCACGGTCACGCTCGCCGACTTCTCGCCGTACTTCGGGTGCCAGGCCTTCACGGTGTGCGTGCCCGCGGGAACGTCCGCGAGAGAGAAGCTGCCGTCCGCACCCGTGACGGAATAATAAGGATGTCCCGCAACGAACACCCAGCCGCTCATCCACGAGTGCACGTCGCACTTCATGTGGACCGGGCCTGTCTTGTCCATCGTCTTGGGCGTGCTCATCCCCTGCATCGGCTGGGCCAGGTTGAACAGGGTCTCTTTGTCGTTGTGGTACGCGTGGATGTTGTGGAGGATCGGGTCGCTGTTGACGATGTTGAGCGTGTCGCCCGCCTTGACGAGCTGGATGGCCGGCGTGTAGACGCAGTTTTTCTGATCGATCGTCCCGCCGTCCATGGAGCCCCAGTCCTTGCCGCTCGCGATCCCGTCGATCCAGACCACGGCGTTGCCGAGGCCGCCGCCGCTGACCTGCACCGTCTGGAACTGCTTCTCGGTGCCGCACACCGACGTGTCCTTGGTGATCTCGAGAGTCTCGGCCGCCGGTGCCTCGCCCGTGAAGGCGACCTTTCCGCTGACCGAGCCGCCGCCCGAGACGGCCGCGACGGTGTATCCCGCCGCTCCAGCCGCGGGCGCCGCGGCACCAGCTGCGCGCTGGCGCGGTGCGGACTTCTCCGCTCCGCCGCCGCAGGCGACGAGCGTGAGGATCGTGATGATCGCGAGGGGAGAAAATCGAATACGCATCTGAGTGTTGCCTCCTCAAGAAAAGTTGGGCGCGCAGTATACCCTACCGGGAGAAGCACCTCTCGGCTATAATCCGCCGTCAGTCGTACACGGAGGCACTCACAAATGACGATGACAACCCGCGCCACGGCCGGCCTGGCCGCGACGCTGCTCGTCCTGGGCCTGGCCGCGCCGGCCATCGCCCAGGAAGTCGATCTGACCGCTCTCTACAAGGATCTCGCCAGCAACAACAACTATCCCGTGGCGCAGGGTCTCAAGCGCGCCACGGCGGACGTCAGCTGCAACGTTATGCAGCAGGTGGTCGGGGCGTTCCCCGAGGCCGCCGGCGCGCCCGTCAAAGTGACCTACTCATGGTCGCGTCCCTCCGAAAGCGCCTGGCCGGAGAAGAAGCTCGAGGTGACGGGGATCCCCGCCGGCCTCGCGGACCTCTCCAAGCGCGCCGACATGATCTTCCAGGAGCCCAAGGACTTCGTCATCGAGGACCCCGTCTACTGGACGATCGCGCAGACCACGGCGACCGCCAAGCAGGACGGGGGCAAGATCACGGTCACGGGAGCCGGCGCCCAGATCACCAACCTGCGCGTCGATATCGATCAGGCGACCCACCAGGTTCAGAAGATCGTGATGAAGGTGGGGGACGCCGAGTACACCTTCGAGATGACGCGTGAGAAGGTGGGAAGCCGTTGGGGGGTGAAGTCGCTCGTCCTGACCAACCCGCAGGCCACCAGGCTGATCACCTACGAGTACGCCGAGGTGAACGGCTTCTGGCTCCCCAAGAAGATCTCGATCGAGTACAAGGGGACCACCGAGCCGACGTTCGTGTACGAGTTCACGAACTGGCGCGTCGAGGCCCAGCCGGTAGCCTCCTAGCCCCCGTTCGGGTCGGCGAACTTCACGTCGATCGGCTCGCTCTTACGTTTCTGCTCTTCGGCCTTGTCCGCGGCCAGCCCGCTGGCATACCATCCGAACGCAAAGACCAGCCTCACGATGAGCACCGCCACGACGATCGCTGCGGCGATCGCGAAGATCATGATCGCAGGGGAAGTTCGCGGATTGCGTATCAGCACGCCATCATTATGACCCGCAAGCGTCCGCTCACGCACGTCGACCGGGCGGGGAGAGCCCGCATGGTGGACGTGGGGGAAAAGCCCTCCACCGCCCGCGAGGCGGTCGCGACGGGCCGGGTCCGGCTGTCCGCCGAGGCCTTCGCCCGGGTCCGGGAGAACCGGCTCGCCAAGGGGGACGTCCTGACGGTGGCGCAGATCGCCGGGATCCAGGCCGCCAAGAAGACCTCCGAGCTGATCCCCCTGTGCCATCCGCTCCCCCTGGACGCCGTGGACGTCAGCCTGACGCTGGATGCGCAGGGTTCGTCGGTCCTCATCGAGGCCCGCGCCCGGTGCCGCGCCGCCACGGGGGTCGAAATGGAGGCCCTGACGGCCGTTGCCGTGGCCGGATTGGCCGTCTACGACATGGTCAAGGCGGTGGACCGGTCGGCCATTGTTACGGACATCAGGCTCGTCAGCAAGACGGGGGGGCGGTCAATACGGTCACGTTGACAGGCCGGGGGGGGATACCCTTATATTTCGTCATCCCATGGCGAATCCTCTCCCGCGAGCCCTCGCAAACGAGTGGCTGAAGGACCTCTGTCTGGGTCTGAGAAACCTCTCCCACTACGGGGTCGAGCACCCCCGGGGGAGGGAGTACCTCCAGCGCGCCCACGAGTCGCTCCTGAGACTGCTCGACGGGCGCCCCCACGTGCGCCTGACCCGGGACGACGGAAGGCTCCATCTCGGCCCGATCCTGCTGGACCAGGAGTTCGGGCTCGCCGATCGGCTTGCCGATGACCTCGCCCGCCACCGGATCAACAACATCGTGTTCCGCGAGTCGGTGACGGCCTCGGACCTGCTCGCCATGATGGCGTGCCTCCTGCAGGAGCCCCGCCGCGATCAGCGCGGAGATTTCGCCCGGAGACTGCGCAAGGAGGGGGCGCGTGGCATCCGCGTCAATCGCGTGCACCGCGACCACATGACCGACCCCGCACAGGGCGACCTCGTGGGGTTCGTCGAGGAGCTCGCGCGCGGCCGGTGCGAGATAGCGAGCGTCACGAGAGTGCTGCTGCGCGCCGGCGCGGCGCTGGCGCGGGCGATCGAGGAGGCCGCGGAGCGTCGTGAGCCCGAGCCGGTCGAAGGCGACGTCGGTCTCGCGGAGTTCACGGCGGAGATCCTCGACCGCGTCGCGGATCGCGCCATCGAGGAGCACGAGAGGAGCCGCGAGGAGGTGTTCGAGGCGATCGGGCGCTGTGCCGTGGCCACCCGGCCGTCGATCCACGAGATCCTGTTTCTCGACAAGGCCGGCCCGCGATCGGTGCGGAGGAACATCATCGCGGCCATCGAGTCGCTCCCTCCGGACGCCATCGGAACTCTGGTCGGGGCCCATCACCCGTCCCCCGGCGGCGACTACCGGCGCCTCGCCGCGATGCTGTCACGCACGCGCCCTTGGAGGGTGGACCGCGAGGCGTGCATCAGGGCCATCGAGGAGAGCCTGACGGCGGCGGGCGTGCCGTCCGACGCGATCCGGGACCTCGGCGATCGTCTTCAGTGGGGCGATCTTCCCGTCCAGAGGCGCCTCGAGCTGCTCTCCGAGTCGGACATGCTGTGGCAATCCGACTTCCCGCGGCTGCGCGACGCGCTCACCAAGCTGGTCGCGGGCGAGCGCATTGGAGAGGCGCGGACTTTGCTTGTGAAATACCTCGAAGGGCTCGGCGCCGCCGACCCCGTGCAGCGTCGCCGCGTGGCCGACAACGCGCGGCACGCGCTGGCTCTTCTCGAGAAGACGCCGCGGCTGCGGGCCGCGACCGGGCGCATCGCGGAGATCCTCTTCGCGCGCCTCGCATCGGAGAGCGATCCGGAAATCGCCTCACGGCTCGCGAGCGGTCTGGCCTTCCTCGTCGATCTGATGCTGCGCGAGCGCGAGGCCGGCCGCGCGCTCGCGCTCATGGTGCGCGCCGATGCGCTGAACGACCCGCGTCTGACGGAATCCCTCGAGCGCGTCGGCAACGATCGGACCTTCGAGCGGCTCACGGATCTTTTCCTGACGGGGGAGGATCGCGCGCCGGTGGATGCGGCCGAGCTGCTGCGGCGCTGCGGATCGCGGGCGGCGACCTACCTCATCGAGCGGCTGGCCCAGGAGGAGAGCCGCCCGCAGCGCGCCCGGCTCGTGGGGCTGCTGAAGGAGATGGGGGGCGGCTCGCCGGAGCCCTTCCTCGCGCGCCTGGATGATCCGCGCTGGTTCCTCGTGCGCAACGTCGTCGCCATCCTGGGTGACATCGGCGATCAGGCGATCGCAGGGCGCCTCGGGCGCGTGGCCGCTCATCCCGAGCCGCGCGTGCGGCAGGAGGTCATCAGCACGTGGAGGCGTCTCGGCACTCCGGAAGCCGCCGATCGGATCATCAAGGCTCTCGAGGACTCGGACGGCGGCGTGCAGCGCTCGGCCGTCGAGGCGCTGGCGCTGCTCGGTGGCGTGCGCGCCGTCCAGACGCTCGAGCGCATCGCCTCGCGTGAGGAGCCCTACGCCGATGCCCCCGCGGAGGTGCGTCTGGAGGCCGTGCTGAGCCTGGGCCGCATCGGGGGGGCGAAGGCCTTCGAGATCCTGCATGGGATCCTGACGCGCAGGAGTCTGCTCGGCCCGTCCGAGGCGGTCGAGGTGCGGGCGGCGGCCGCAAGGGCTCTGGGCGCGCTCGGCACTCCCAAGGCCCTCAGTCTCCTGACGGAGATGTCCCGCAAGGACCCGCGCCGGATCGTGCGCGACACGGCGCAGGAGATCCTCAAGCAGCGAAGCCAGGTGATCAGCGGGCGCCGTTAACAATCAGCGGGCGCTGAGCCGCTGCCAGATGGCCCGCTCGCGGGCGGCATTCTGGCCGTTTCCCAGACGCTCCCACGCGGCCGCCAGCAGACGGTGCGGCTCGGGCATGAGAGGGTCGAGACGCGCCGCCTTCTCCAGGATCTCGATCGCCTCCTCGAAGCGCCCCCCCTTCGCCAGCAGCCGCCCCGCTTCGACCGCCACCGATGGGTCGCCGGGGTTGAGCTCGAACGACCGGCGGTACGCTCTCAGCGCCCCCACGTCGTCCCCGCTGCCATCGAGACACTGCCCGAGCAGGGCGTGGAGCCTCGGGTCGTCGGGACTGATGGCGATCGCCTCGCGCGCCGCGGCAACGGCCTCGCGCAAGGCGCCGCGCCCGAGCGCGGCGTCGATCTCGATCATCAGGAAGTAGGCGCGACGCTCGCTGCCGATGCGCTCCTCCTCGGCCCGCGTGGCGTCGGCGAAGCGCTCCATGGCGCGCGCCGCGTCTTCGGCCCGCCCCAGCCGGGCGAGGCAGTTGCCCAGTCCGTAGAGGGCCTTGCGATGATCGGGGCGCGCCCGCACCACCTCCTCGAACATCGGCACGGCAGCGCCGCAGTCGTCCCCCTGCATGAGGAGCATCCCCAGGTCGTAGCGCGAGTCCACGTCCGAGGCGTCCGCGGCGATCAATTCCCTCAGGATGCCGAGCGCCTCCGGCAGACGCCCGTCGCGCGCGAGCACCGTCGCCAGACCGCGTCGCGCCCGCGGCTCGGGGGACTTCGCTGCCGCCTCGCGGTAATGCCCTTCGGCCCGGTCGAGCCGTCCCGACGCGGACTCGATGGAGGCGAGATCGAGCAGCGCCCCGATGTGCCCGGGGGACAGGCGCAGCGTCTCTTCGAGCTGCGCCACCGCCGGCTGGTACTTCTGGTCGGCCCCCAGCGCGCGCCCCAGCGCGTAGTGCGCGGCAGGGTCCGACGGACGAAGGGCCACGGCCTTCTCGAACGCGTCCCGCGCGGTCACGTAGTCGCGCGCGCTCAACGCCGCCTCGCCGCGGGCCATGAGCGATGCGAAGTCGCCGGCGGCAGCGGCGGCCGCGAAGGCGGAGAGCAGGACGATGGTCGCGATCACCGGGGGCGCCCCTCTCCTTCGACGATCGTCACCACCCGCTCCACGGGATCGAGCGTCATGGTCTCGGTCAACCCGGAGGGCCATCGCAGAGTCAGGGTCCGCGGCCCCTGGCTGCGCGCCCCCAGACCAAAGTGCACGCGCAGGTCGGGTTGCGAGAGATAGCTGCCTCCGCTGCGCACCTCCTCGATGAGGGTGCCGTGGGGCCCGGCGATCGATGCGCGCGCGCCGATCGCCGAGCGGTTGGATGCCCGTCCCACCAGCCGTAGCGCGACCCACGATGCCTGTCCTTCCATCGCGTTGCGCAGCAGGCGGGGGGAGCCGCCGCATTCGGTGATCAGCATGTCCAGGTCGCCGTCGTTGTCGATGTCGCCGCTGGCGAGGCCGCGCCCCACCACCTGCTCCGTTAGCCCCCGTGTCATCCCCACCTCTTCCATCCGTCCCGCGCCGGCGCCGAGGAACAGGAAGGGGCGCTGCGCGTAGGTGGTCGCGTCGTTGAAGTAGGGGGCGTTGTCGAGGATGTGGCCGTTGGCGATTGCGAGGTCCATCCGGCCGTCGTTGTCCGCATCGAAGAAGTCGGCCCCGAACCCCACGAACGGCAGGCTCACTGTCCCGATCCCCGAGGGGAAGGCGACGTCCGAGAAGATCCCCGCGGTGTCGTTGCGATAGAGGTTGTTGTACTCGAAGTCGAGATTGGTGACGACGAGGTCGAGATCGCCGTCGCCGTCGTAGTCGCCGAAGTCGGTCCCCATCCCCGCCTGAGCCTCTCCTTCGAGGCTGTAGCCGACCCCGGCCTGCAGCGTGACGTCGGTGAACCTTCCTGCGTCGTTGCGGTAGAGGACGTTGGGGGTCTTGTCGTTGGCGACGTAGATGTCGACGTCACCGTCGTTGTCGTAGTCCCCGGTGGCCACCCCCAGCCCGTTGCCGCCGCCGGCCCCCAGTCCCAGCGCGGCCGCCGCCTCTACGAACGTGCCGTCCCCCTCGTTGCGGAAGAACGAATCGGGCTCACCCTTGTAGACGTTCGGATGGCAGTAGGCCCGGATTCCCGCCGCGTAGTCGCCGCAGTACTTGTTGTTGTCGGGCCGGAAGTCCACGTAGTTGGCCACGTACAGGTCGAGATCGCCGTCGCGGTCGTGGTCGATGAACGCGCAGCTGCTGCTCCAGTAGGGGTCGCCGATGCCGCTCGGCCTGGTGACGTCCTCGAAGCGGCCGCTCCCCAGGTTCCTGTAGAGAGCGTCGGGACCGAAGTTGGTCACGTAGAGGTCCGTGTAGCCGTCGTTGTCGTAGTCGCCGGCGCACATCCCCATCCCGTAGGCTCCGTCTTCCAGCCCCGAGCCCGGGGTGACGTCGGTGTAGCGTCCCTGCCCGTCGTTGCGGAACAGGGCGTCGGTGGGTTTTCCCGTCCCGCGGTAGCCGGGAAGCGGGGCGCCGTTGACCAGGAAAATGTCCAGATCGCCGTCGTTGTCGTAGTCGATGAAGCCCCCGCCCGAGCCCATCGTCTCGACCATCATCTTCTCGCCGGAGAGCCCCATGTCGTGGACGAAGGCCAGGCCCGATTCCCGGGCGACGTCGCGGTAGAGGGGAGCCGCGGCGAGCAGGACCGCCAGACCCGCGCTCAACACAAGCATCCAATGATTCTATAATCAGCCCCCATGGCGCGCTTCGGACTCGTCATCGTCAACACCGGCAACGGGAAGGGGAAGACCACCGCCGCGCTGGGCACGGCGCTGCGCGCCTGCGGCTACGGCCAGAAGGTCCTGATGATCCAGTTCGTCAAGGGCCCCTGGAAGAGCGGCGAGCAGCTGGCGGCCGGGAGACTCGCCCCGGAGTTCGAGCTGGTGAAGACCGGCAAGGGCTTCTTCAAGATCATGAATGACCGGCTCCCCGAGGAGGATCACAAGGAGGCGGCGCGGCTGGGGCTGGAGCTGGCGAAGGAGAAGGTTCTGTCGGGGGCCTACGACCTGATCATCCTGGACGAGATCAACAACGCCATCGCCGACGGCCTCCTGCCGGTGGAATCGCTGCTCGAGCTCCTCGACGTCAGGCCCGAGACGCTCCACATCATCATCACGGGCCGCAACGCGCATCCGAAGGTGATCGAGCGCGCCCACCTCGTGACCGAGATGACCGAGATCAAGCATCCCTACGCGCAGGGGATCCTCGCGCAGAAGGGAATCGACTTCTAGACTTCTGGGAAGTGCTAACATCCGCGCCATGGGTTTCTCGACCGACGCGGTCCACGCCGGACAGGAAGTCGACGCTGCGACAGGCGCGGTGTCGGTGCCGATCTACCAGACCTCCACCTACAAGCTGATCGAGCTGGGGAAAACCACGGGCTACGACTACGCGCGCACCATCAACCCCACGCGCAGCGCGCTGGAGCGCAGCATGGCCGCGCTCGAGAAGGGGAAGGCCGGCTTCGCTTTCGCCTCGGGCATGGCGGCCATCAACGCCATCTTCTCGATGCTCTCCTCGGGCGATCACGTGGTGCTCTCGCAGAACGTCTACGGCGGCACCTTCCGTCTGATCAACGGCGTCCTGAAGAACTTCTCGCTGGGATTCACCTTCGTCGACACCTCCGACATCAGGCAGATCGAGGAGGCGATGACCCCGGCCACCAAGATGGTGTTCGTCGAGACCCCCACCAATCCCGTGCTCTCGCTCACTGACATCCAGGCGGTCGCGGCGCTGTGCCGCGCGCGCTCCGCCGTGCTGGTGGTGGACAACACCTTCATGAGCCCATACCTCCAGAGCCCGATCACGCTGGGAGCCGACATCGTCGTGCACAGCACGACGAAGTTCATCAACGGGCACTCCGACAGCATCGGTGGCGCCGTGGTCGCGGTGCGTGACGAGCACGTGGATCGGCTGCGGTTCATCCAGAAGTCGGCCGGCGCCGTGCTGTCGCCGTTCGACTCGTGGCTGGTGCTGCGCGGGATCAAGACGCTCGGCGTGCGCATGGACCGCCACGAGACCAACGCGCGGATGGTCGCCGACTTCCTGGATGGGCACTCCAGGGTGAAGCGCGTCCTCTATCCCGGCCTCGATTCCCACCCGCAGCACGAGCTGGCGCGCCGGCAGGGGAAGGGCTTCGGGGCGATGATCACGTTCGAGCTGGACGGCTACGCGGCGGTCAAGAGGTTCCTGGATTCCCTGACTGTGTGCACGCTGGCGGAGAGTCTCGGCGGCGTGGAGACCCTCATCAGCCACCCCGCCACGATGACGCACGCGTCGGTCCCCGCCGAGGAACGCAAGCGGATCGGCATCACGGATTCCATGGTGCGGATCGCCGTCGGCATCGAGGATGCCGAGGACCTCATCGCGGACCTGGATTCCGGCCTCACTGCGGTGGGGTCGAGCGCGGCTTGACGGAGGCGGCGATCCACTCGAGCGCCCTCTCCTCGCCCACCGCGATCGGCAGCGCGATCACCTCGGGAAGGTCGTAGGTGTGAAGCTCGCGGATGGTGTCGCGGACCTCGTTGAAGAGATGCTGCGACGTCTTGATGAAGAGCATGTATTCGCGATCACGGCAGACTTTCTCCTTCCAGCGATAGATGGAGATGCCGAGAGGGACCACGTTCACGCAGGCCGCCAGCTTCCGCTCGACGAGCGCCGTGGCGATGGCGTCGGCCTTTTCTTCCTTATCGATCGTCGTGAGGATCACGACCTTGTCCGTCATCATGGCCACCTCGCAGGCCAAGTATAGAGCATGATCGCGTTCGGCACATCGGGCTGGCGCGCGATCATCGCCGAAGGTTTCACCTTCGAGAACGTCCGGCGCGTCACCGACGCCATCGCGCGCTCGGTCCTCGCGGGCGAGCGCGCCGGCCTCAACCGCGCCGTGGCGATCGGGTACGACACGCGCTTCCATTCGGAGGCCTTCGCGCGGGAGGCGGCGGGGGTGCTCGCGACGCACGGCATCAAGAGCGTCATCTCTCCCACGCCCATCCCCACGCCGGCGGTCGCGCACGCGATCCGTCACCACGGCTATGCCGGCGCCATCAACATCACGGCCAGCCACAACCCGGCGGAATACAACGGCCTGAAGTTCTCGACCGAGAGGGGAGCCCCGGCCCCACCCGAGACCACGCGCGCCATCGAAGCCGCCATCGCGGAACGGTGGACTCAGGCGCAGCCTCGCGTGCAGGGCGCATCGCCTCTCATCGAGGAGCGCGACTTCCGGGATATCTACTTCGAACAGCTCGCGTCGCTGGTGCGGCTCGACAAGGTGCGCGAAGCCGGCATCCGCCTGGCCCTCGATCTGAGATGGGGGGCGGCGATAGGCTGGCTCGACGGCATTCTCGCCCGGCGGGGCATCCCGGCGACGGCCATCCATGACCAGCGCGACGTGACCTACGGCGGCGAGGGGCCCGACGTTTCAGAGCGCAACCTCAAGGAGCTGGGAAATCTCGTGGCGTCGGGAGGCTTCACCCTGGGGCTCGCGTGCGACGGAGACGCGGACCGGTTCGGCGTGGTGGATGCCGACGGCACATGGATCAGCCCGAACCTCCTTCTCGCGCTCCTGGCGGATTACCTCGCCGAGACGCGAGGCTTCCGGCAGGGGCTCGGACGCAGCTACGCGACCACGGCGCTGATCGACGCCGTCGCGAAGCACTACGGAATCCCCGTGCTGCAGACGCCGGTGGGTTTCAAGTATCTGGGGGAGCACATCCTCAACAATCGCGTCTTTCTGGCGGGGGAGGAGAGCGCCGGCATGTCCATGGCGGGGCACCTGCCGGAGAAGGACGGCCTGCTCGCGGGGCTGCTCGCGGCCGAGATGGTGGCCACGCGCGGAGCGAGCCTGTCCGCGCAGCGGGATGCGCTCTTCGCCAAGGTCGGCGCCCTCTACAGCGCCCGGCGCGACCTGCGGGTGACCGAGCAGCAACAGGCGCGCCTGCGCGCCCACATGGCATCGCCCCCTGCGCGCATCGGCCCGTGGCGCGTCGCGAAGCACACCGTGCTCGACGGTCTGAGGCTCGACTTCGACGACACGTCCTGGCTGCTGATGCGCCCCAGCGGCACCGAGCCGGTGGTGCGTCTCTACGCCGAGGCGCCCACGCCGGAAGCCCTCGTCGGCCTCATCGACGCCGGCCGGGCGGACCTGATCGGAGACACGGCATGAGCGGCATCGAGCGCGTCTTCGCGCGGGAGATCCTCGACTCGCGCGGCAACCCGACCATCGAAGTCGAGGTCGAGACCGAGATGGGCGGCATCGGGAGGGCGGGCATCCCCTCGGGCGCCTCCACGGGGGCGCGCGAAGCGGTGGAGCTGCGTGACGGCGACGCGTCGCGGTATCTCGGGCGCGGCGTCACCAAGGCAGTCCGCAACGTGAACGAGGTGATCGCGCGGTCGGTCTCCGAGCTGGAAGCGCAGGACCAGGAGACCATCGATCGTCACCTGGTCGATCTCGACGGCACGCCGGACAAGTCACGTCTCGGAGCCAATGCCATCCTCGGCGTCAGCCTGGCGGTGGCGCGCGCCGCCGCCGACGAGGATGGCGCACCGTTGTACCGCCACATCGGCGGGGACAAGGCGCGCGAGCTCCCCGTGCCGATGCTCAACATCCTCAACGGCGGCGCTCATGCCGACAACAATGTCGACATCCAGGAGTTCATGGTGATGCCCGTGGGGGCGAAGAGCTTCCGCGAAGCGCTGCGGATGGGGGCCGAGATCTTCCACGCCCTGCGCAAGGTCCTGAAGGGGCGCCGCCTCGCGACGGGCGTTGGCGACGAAGGGGGGTTCGCCCCCGACCTGGCCTCCAACGAGGAAGCCCTCGCCGCCGTCGTGGAGGCGATCCAGGCGGCGGGGTATCGCCCGGGGACGGACGCCGCCATCGCGCTGGACGTTGCCGCCAGCTCCTTCTTCGAGAAGGATGGCTACGCGCTGGGGGCCGAAGGCAGGCGCGGCGTCACGTCGCGCGAGATGGTCGCTCTCTACGCGGATCTCTGCGCCAAGTACCCGATCGTCTCGATCGAGGACGGCCTCGACGAGAACGACTGGGCCGGATGGAAGGATCTGACCACGACGCTGGGCTCGAAGGTCCAGCTCGTCGGAGATGACCTCTTCGTGACGAACCCGGAGCTTCTGAAGAAGGGCATCCAGGAGCACGTCGCCAATTCGATCCTGATCAAGCTCAACCAGATCGGCACCGTGACCGAGACGATCCAGACGATCCGCGCCGCCAGGGCCGCGGGCTACACTTGCATCATGTCGCACCGCTCCGGCGAAACGGAAGACACGTCGATCGCCGACTTCGCCGTCGCGCTCGGCCTGGGCATGATCAAGACCGGCGCCCCCTCGCGCGGCGAGCGCGTCGCGAAGTACAACCGCCTCCTGCGCATCGAGGAGGAGCTCGAAGACGCGGCGCTCTACCGGGGCGCGGCCGTCCTTCACGGAAGCGCGCCATGATCCCCATCGGCCGGCGTGTGCTGCTGCTCGTGGTTGCGATGGGGGTGCTGGCCCTGCTGATCAGCGCCGCCACCGGAGATCGCGGTTTGCTCGAGATGCGCCGTCGTCGCGCCGCCTACCACGAGCTCAAGCAGGACGTCGAGCGTCTCAAGATGCAGAACGCCGCGCTGGCGCACCACATCGACGCCTTGAGAAAGGATCCCTACGTGATCGAGAAGCTCGCCAGAGAGAAGCTCGGCTACAGCCGGCCCGACGAGATGATCTTCATGTTCCCGCCGGAGCCGATCCCCGAACAGGATAGTGCGCGTTGACCCGTACGCCTCACTAGTGGTAGCCTCTGGAACTCATTGACGCGGGGTGGAGCAGTCTGGTAGCTCGTTGGGCTCATAACCCAAAGGTCGCAGGTTCAAATCCTGCCCCCGCTACCAACGCCGACAGAACTCCCGGTCGCCTCCCGGCGGCCGGGAGTTTTTTCATCTCCGCACAACCACGCGGCATTTCCCCGGCCGGGTCCGGCTTTCAAGCGGCAGGGAAGCGGCGGTTTTTCCGCCGAAGAGCGCGCCTTGGCCCCCCTAGCGGAGGTGAGCAGATTGCTGCCTGCATCTTGAAAGCACGAGGGTTACGGGAACGGCGAGCTTGCGCCTGGTCGCGGCGGGGGGCGGTTTCCGCGAAACCGATGCCGTGTCCGGGGCCGTTTTCCCCGAGGCGATGCTGCATAAAAGGCACCGACCCGAGGGGCAAGCCGCATAAACCGCCCCGGCCGGTGGGGTGATGCCCCATAAAGGGCCCTTGCCGGAAGGGCGATGCCGCGTCCTTGGGCGCTTCGCGAGCGACCGCGGTCGCGGTTCGTTCCGCAGTGTCACCGGCCTGGGCAGCGCTGACCTCGGTCCCGGCTGCGTTTACACCAATCCGGGGGATGAGGAACTCGCGGCAGGGGTCACGGACCTGCCGTGCTAGAATCCGACTACGCTCGGTAACCGTAGGAGGTGCTGGCAATGGAAGTAGGGAAAATCAAGAAGCTGGTAGACCGTGGGTTTGGCTTTATCATGGCCAGTGACGGGAAAGAAGTGTTCTTTCACCGTAGCGAGTGCCAGGAGGTGGAGTTCGATTCCCTGAACGAAGCACAGGAGGTCACCTTCGACCGCGAGTCTGACGCCAAGGGTCCGCGAGCGCGCAACGTCCGTCTGAAGATATCCATCTAGAGTAGATTCACCGCGCCCGCTGGTTCGCGAGACACCCCTCGCCACCAACGACGATTGCAGAACAACTGAATTCGTCAGCGGACTCGGCTATTCTGGTGGCGAAGGGTTTGGCGATGTAGCTGGGCAGGCCGTGTGGGGAATGATGACTTGCTGGAGCTCTTGATCCATCAGCCGATTTTCATCGGGTTCAAAGCGGATAGCAGCCTGCGGCAGCTGCTCGAATCCCTGAGCGATTCTGACAAGAAGCTCATCTCCGCCGAGGATTCGACCTTCCTGCGGATCTGCCGGGTGGGCGAAGACATCTATGTGGGCAAGATCATTCACGAAAGCCTGACGACCGACCGGGTGGATGACATCCGTCGTAACGTCTTGAGCATCATGCGAAGGCTTAGGCGTGAGGGACCGCTGCCAAGCGATCTGAAGATCCTTGCCTGCAGCGCGGTGGATGCCGATTATCTCCCCACAGGCGGCAGGCCTGTCGAGTGACTGGCGGCCAGGTCAGCTCCGCTCGCCGCGCTCGGCGGTCATAAACGTCTACCGGGCCTCGGGGAACCTCTTCCTCGCGCAGCGGTTCGCACGGCATGCATCGCCGCTCACCACGATCATCTACACCCACCCTTCCGACGAGGAGTTGTACGCGGGGATCAGGGACCTGCCGTGTTGACTTTCATGCGGCTCAGAAGGATCTCCTGTCGCCGCCTCTTCCTCGACTAGGCACGGGGTCGAGACTCGTTGACGCTCAGCATCCGCCCTTTCAGCTCTTTGCCGTTCAGACCCCTGATGGCGGCCTGGGCCTCAGCCTAGTCTGGCATCTCGACGAATCCGAATCCTCTCGGCTCGCCGCTGATCTTGTCCTTGATGACCGTGGCCGATGTGACTTGGCCATAGGCTTGGAACGCCTGAAGCAGATCAGCGTCCGTGACATCGTTTGAGAGACTGCCGACGTAGATGTTCATGGCGACCTCCTCCGAACGCTTCAGCATACTGTCGGAACGCCGACTGGCAATGGGCATCGGAGATGAGCAGTCATCATCGCAGGCGCGACCAAGGCGACCTCTCAGTCGAAGCGGTTCACTGAGGTGCTGAGGAAGCCGAGCCGAGTTCTCCTCGACCAGCACAAAGCTGGCACTTCCCCGTGCCGTCGCATGCCTGACAAGGTGTGAGGCGCTCGAAGCGAAACCAACGACGTCGGACGGGGCGGATTCCCGTCCCCTGGCACCGATTGCACCGCCCGGTTCCCTCACAGAACGGGCACGATCTTGGTTGACTTTCCGTAGCCTCTCCCTTCCCACCGAGGATGCGGGAAGGCCAGTCCACTGCCGCGTGAATATTCTACTACCGAAATGCAAGACGGGCGCAGCGGTTCGCGATGCATGCGAGCCCCTGACGATGATCGTCTTCACGCACCCGGCGGATGAGGAGCTCGCGGAGGGGGTCAGGGACCTGACGTGCTAGACTTCCGCATCCACCCGAAGAACTGACAGAGTTTTTCTCGACGACAGCGGGAAGACTTCTAGTGCGCAGTTCCCCAGACATCCTCTCCACGGCTTGCGATCCTCTCGCCTCGACCAGGAGATCGCCAGCGTCCGCAACGGGGTCGTTCATCACCCGGTTTACGCGCGGATCGGCGAGCTCTCTGCGCTCCGCGTTTTCATGACCTCCCACGTGTTCGCGGTCTGGGACTTCATGAGCCTGGTCAAGACCCTTCAGCGCCGCCTCACGTGCGTTGACGTTCCTTGGCTTCCACCGGCGGACCCCCTGGCGGCGCGCCTGGTGAATGAAATCGTGCTTGGAGAGGAGACCGACGAGGTCGCTCCCGGGCGCTACACAAGTCACTACGCCCTCTACCTGGCCTCGATGGAAGAGATCGGCGCGGACACCGGACCGATCCGGACTTTCGTGGGCTCGTTGGCACGGGGCGTCACGGCAGAAAGGGCGCTTGCCGGCCTGCCCGTGCCGGTTTCGACGAAGAGATTGGTGCGGAGCACGCTGCGGACCTGCCGTGCCGGGACGCTGGAGGTCGCCGCGTCGTTCCTGCTGGGCCGCGAGGACCTTGTGCCAGACATGTTCCGCGAGATCATCGCCGAACTCGAGAGTCGCGGCATCTACTGCGCATCCTTCCGTTCCTACTTGAGCCGCCACGTTCACCTAGACGAAGAGCGGCACGGGCCAATGGCCAAGGAGCTGCTTCGGCGTCTGTGCGGGGACGACCCGCAGAAATGGCACAGGGCCACGGAGGTTGCGCTGAGGGCACTGCAAGCGCGGCGCGAGCTCTGGGATGGCGTGCTCGAGGCGATCGCGACGTGTTGACGCGGGCCCGCTGGCGACCGGCACGCGAAGTCCGCTTGCGACGATCTCCCATAAGCATCCCGCCGATGAGGCGGGTCATGGGCGATGCCGCAGTCGGCTTTCGCGTCCATTCGGGCTGGGCCACGGCGGTCCTACTCGCGGGGCCTGCGGCGGGCCCGGAGGTCGCCGACAGACGGGTAGTCCAGCTCGCGGATCCCGAGGTCCCCGACTCCCGCCAGCCGTATCATGCAGGGCTCGATCTACCAAAGGGGGAAGCCGCAAGGATCGTGGCTCGGCTGGTGAGATCGGTCGAGC
>Ga0137432_1000259_pt1 | contig 35974 bp, 29 predicted proteins | sample EasRivERMZT820_2_FD_102337 | JGI IMG/M metagenome (GOLD analysis project Ga0137432, IMG submission 102337) | Soil microbial communities from meander-bound floodplain in the East River, Colorado, USA - East River MetaG ERMZT820_2 | ecosystem: Environmental > Terrestrial > Soil > Floodplain ... | reverse complement strand
TGCCGGCGCCCGTGGTCCGCGTGCCCAGGAAGATCTCCTCGGCGATGCGTCCCCCCATGGCGACCGCGATCCGCGCCTCGAGGTACTCGCGCGAGTAAGTGTGGCGGTCGTCGACCGGGAGCTGCTGCGTCACCCCCAGCGCCATGCCGCGCGGGATGATCGTGACCTTGTGGATCGGATCCGAATCGGAGTGGATGAACGCAACGAGGGCGTGCCCCGCCTCGTGGTAGGCGGTGGTGCGCTTCTCGTTCTCGGAGATGACCATGCTCTTGCGCTCCGAGCCCATCAGGACCTTGTCCTTGGCCCCCTCGAAGTCGCGTTGGGTGACGGCCTTCCGCCCCACGCGCGCCGCCATCAACGCCGCCTCGTTCACGAGGCTGGCCAGGTCGGCGCCCGAGAAGCCAGGCGTCCCGCGGGCGAGCACCGCCACGTCCACGTCGTCCGCCAACGGAATCTTGCGCGTGTGCACGCGCATGATCTCCTCGCGGCCGCGCACGTCGGGGCGCGCGACCACAACGCGTCGATCGAAGCGTCCCGGGCGCAGCAGCGCCGGATCGAGGACGTCGGGGCGGTTGGTCGCCGCGATCAAAATGACTCCTTCGTTCGACTCGAAGCCGTCCATCTCGACGAGGAGCTGGTTGAGGGTCTGCTCGCGCTCGTCGTGCCCGCCTCCGAGACCGGCGCCGCGATGACGCCCCACCGCGTCGATCTCGTCGATGAAGATGAGGCATGGCGCGTTCTTCTTCCCCTGCTCGAACAGATCGCGCACGCGCGAGGCGCCCACGCCGACGAACATCTCGACGAAGTCGGAGCCCGAGATCGAGAAGAAGGGGACGTTGGCCTCTCCGGCGATCGCCCGCGCCAGGAGCGTCTTGCCCGTCCCCGGGGGACCCATGAGAAGCACTCCCTTGGGGATGCGGCCTCCCAGCTTCTGGAACTTCTGGGGCTCCTTGAGGAACTCGATGATCTCCTGAAGCTCTTCCTTGGCCTCTTCGACACCGGCAACATCTTTAAAAGTGACCTTCTTACCCTGGGTCGAGGAGAGCTTCGCCTTGCTCTTGCCGAAGGAGAGGGCCTTGTTCCCTCCCGACTGCATCTGCCGCATGAAAAAGATCCAGATCGCGACGATCAGGAGGATGGGGGCCCAGCTCATGAGAGTGATCAGGTAGGCGCTGTCGCTCGCCTCGTTCACCGTGATGTCCACACCGGCGCTGCGCAGCATGCTGAGCAGCCGTTCCTCGTTGATGGCGGTGGTGCGGAAGTGCTTGATCTTGGCGGCGCTCTCGTTGCGGTACTCCCCGTCGATGGTGAGCGTCTCCTTGCCGGAGATCTCGACCTTGGCGACGAGCCCCTCTTCGACCTTCTGGACGAACTTGGTGTAGGTGAGCTCTTCCCGGGGGTTGGCGGTGTTCTTGAAAAAGCCGTACACCAAGCCAACGGCGACGATGGCCACGACCCAGAAGACAACGGCCCTGAAACTCGCGCTCACGACGTCAGTACCTCTCGATGAGAACCGTGGTTGTCAGTCCAGTGTAGACCCTTATCCGCACCGTCGGTTCTCTCTGTGATGTTAACTTTGCCGGCCCCCGTGTCGGCCCTTCTGGATCAGCCGCGGCCGCTTGCGGCCGTCGGGTGAAGCAGGAAGGCTCGATCGGAGGTCGACCTGTCGTAAGTATACGTTGCCAACGGCTAGATAACACCCCGGCGCCGGTACTCCAGCACCGCAACCCGCCGCGTCAGCTCCGTGAGCCTGTAGGGATCTCCGATCCGCACGCCCACGACCCATGCGATCCCCTCCGGCCCCACCACGAGCGGGATCCGGTCGCGCCGCCCTCTGGGGATCTTGCCGTCGATCAGGAACTCCTTCAGCCGGCGCCCCCCTTCTCCCCCGAGGGGATGGAATCGATCCCCCGGAAGACGGCTTCTCACGGTCACCAACGGACCTAAACGGTCGGCGTCGAGGCAGGCGCGGTCGTCACCTGCCATCGCGAGACTCCCCTCGCTGCGCGCCATCACGCGCGCCTCGATGACGCCGTCCAGAGGTGTTACCGCCGCCTGGCCGGGAATACGCATCGTGAAGGAGAAAGGCTCCGCGCCAGGGGCTTCGTGGGGCTGGACCGCGCGCCAGACGCACAGATCGCCCCCCTCCCGGGAGGCCTTGAGCCCACCGGGGAATCCAACATCGCCGCCGGGAGCCGTCCGGCCGGCAGTCTCGAGGAGCCGGCAGACGGCGGCCTGCGACGCGCCGCGAGGATCACCCCCGGCGCGCGCCAACAGGAGGCGCGCGGCTCTCCGGGCCAGCGGCGCTGGCATCGTCCCGAGGACCGACGCCTCCACCACCACTCCCCCGGGACGCTCCAGCCCCCCGCTTCGCACCTTCCCGTCGAGCAGATCGGCGGCCAGGCCGTCCAGGAAGCGATCCTCCTCTGCGAGCACCCCGGCGCTGCGCGCCAGGACGCTGACGATCGAAGGGCGAATCCCCTCGAGCATGGGCACCACACTGTGCCTGACCCTGTTGCGCAGGAGGCGCTCGTCGGCGTTGGTTTCGTCCTCGCGCCATTCCTGCCCGATCTCGGCGAGCCACGATCGCAGCTCGCTTCTGCGCATCCCCAGGAGCGGCCGGACGAGCATGCCGGGCCCCGACCATGCCATCCCGGAGAGCCCGCGACGCCCCGCCCCCCTGAACATGCGCATGAGGACCGTCTCGGCCTGGTCGTCCATCGTGTGGCCGAGCGCCACCCTGGTGCAGCCGGCGGCAGTTGCTGCTCTTCGCAGCAGCGCATGCCGCGCGCGCCGCAGTGATTCCTCCCCGGCGCCGCCTCCAGGCAGGAGCGCGGGGTCCAGCGGCAACGCGACGCAGCGCAGGCCCAGACGCCCCGCGAGGGACTCGACGAAGCGCTGGTCGGCGTCCGAGGACGCACCTCTCAGCGCGTGGTTCACGTGCGCGACGACCAGCCGCAGACGCAGGCCCGGGAGATCTGCCAGGAGCCGAAGCAGCGCCACCGAGTCGCTGCCGCCCGAGACGGCGACGAGAACAGCGTCACCCTGCGCGAGCAGCCCCCGCCTCTCAACCGCCCGGTGGAGCCGGGCGGGGATCGCGGATGGATGACGCGAGGTCGTCGACACGAATGGTGAGGATCCGGTGGTAGCGGAGGAGGGACTTGAACCCCCGACACCGCGGATATGAGCCGCGTGCTCTAACCACCTGAGCTACTCCGCCACACTGTGGTTGACGGCGTAGGCTAGGCCACCCCCTATCGGCGAGTCAAGAAGACGTCGGGTGTTATAATCGCCGCCGTTGCACGGTGGCAGAGTATGGGGGGGAAGTGGAAGAACCGACCTGCTTAAAGTGCTCGGCCGCCGCCGGCCCGGAACGAAGCATGTTGCGATGCCCCATCTGCTTCCGCTATACCTGCGACAAGTGCGTCCTCACCCGAGGGGGCCGCTCCTTCTGCAGCGTCCACTGCGCGGACCTCTACTTCTTCGGCGACGAAGAGCAATGACGGCGCACGCGCAACGCGGCTCGCGTTGCGCGGCGCAGACGTGATTTTCCCACCCTAAAGTCCTGAAAAAAACCACGATCCCGAAGTCATGGGTTTCGGGGGTCATCGTATAGTGCTAAGATGAGCCATGCGGTGGTTTCGAGAGGGGCGTAAGCCCTTCTGTAACGGAGGATAGGTATGAAGGCAGGGTCAAACGTAAGATTCGCAACCCTCGGTGCGATGCTCGGCATTCTGATCCTTTCAGGATGCTCGAGGGAGCCCCTCTCCGGTCCGGTGCCGACCTCACCCGAGGCGCTCATCGCGGAGCTGGAGGCTGAAAAGGGAAGGATCGACAAGCGCACGGACACCATGATGGAGCGCATCGAGGCCTTCAACGCGTCGCGTGCCCCCGGCGACAGGCAGGTGGAGTTCAGCGAGGTGTTTATGTCGGACCTCGCCCCGGAGCAGCGCAGTGTTCTCGATGAGCTGCTCGCCGAAGAGAAGCGCCCCTCGTACAAGAATCTGCTGACGCGCATCATCGAAGACCGTGACCGCATCAAGCAGATGACCGAAAGGATCCAGTACCTCGAGCAGAAACTCCCGGACAACTTCGTCATCGTGAAGGCCGGCCAGAACCACTACGACATGGCGATGGAGTATCTGGCCAACGAGGGAGTCGACCAGGTCAAGGCCAAGCAGTTGGTCGACGAGATGGGCCTGCAGGAGGAGATGGTTCCCGGCTTCAAAGTCTGGTTCAACTACTTCAAGGAAGAGGACAAGTTCAAGACGTACGTGACGCGCGGTGATGCGGGGCAGACCCCGCTGGCCGTCGCGCGTGCGGCAAAGCGCAACCTGATCCATGAGCGCGACGTCGCCATCGCGCGTTCCACGGCTCTCGAGGAGACCAAGGCTTCGCTCGAAGGCGATGTCACGCGCCTGATGGGCGACGTGCACAGCCTCGAGGATCGCAAGGCGGAGCTGAACGTCACGGTGGCGGATCTGGAGGCGCGTAACCAGGACCTCAACCAGAAGGGGCAGCAGCTCAGCGAGGATCTGTCCCTGACGCAGAACTCCATGTACTACTACGCGAATTCTCAGGAAGCCCTGGCACAGCAGGGAGTGCTCTCGCGCTTCATGAAGAATCTCAAGGACGTCAAGGGAATCTCTTACGACGAGTCGGTCGACCTGAGGCAGACCACGAGCATCAACCTCCAGGCGCAGCCGTTCGGTCTGAAAGAGATCAAGAATGTCGAGATCTGGCCCGAGATCTACCAGGCGGGCCGTGACTACACCGTGGCCGTCGCCGAGGATGGACAGACGGCGCGCGTGGAGATCATCGACAAGAACATGTTCAAGAAACAGCGCGTTCTCATCGCGCTGAGCGGAAAATCCTGATCGGGCTCGATTCACCCGAGGGGGAATGAAGTTCAACCGGGCCCGGCGGCCTGCAGCAAGCCGCCGGGCTCAGTTATTTCAAGGCAGCCGCAAGCGGCGTCCTGGCTGTCATTTGTCCAGCACCAGGACCGTCATGCGGCAGAGACGGCGCAGCGGCGGGAGGAGCGTCATCAGAGCGCGGTCGAGGCCGTCGAGCACGGCGAACGCGCGGCGGTAGCGGTCGGCTTCCACGATGATCTTCTTCCAGTACCGGACTTCGTTGGGGTTGGCGCGCTCGATGAAGTAGAACCAGAGAAACAGCGACAGCGTGGTGAGCTGGAACTCCCTGTGCCGGAATTGCCGGAATCCTTCTCTCAGCCGCCGAAAATCGCGGAACCGCAGCGGCACCTCGTCGGGGGTGCGTGTCTCGGGAGAGAGATCGCGGAAGAGATTGATGATGGGATTGTGGCCCAGCGGCTCCACGAAGACGGCGCGGCCGCCGGGCTTGAGCACTCTCAGGATTTCCCGGCGCGCACGCTCCAGATCCATATGATGCAGGACGTCGTGGCCGAAGACGCGGTCGAACGCGCCATCCTCGAAGGGGAGCGTCTCGCCAGGGCTCACGTGGAAACGGATCCGATCGGCCACGTCGTAGGACGCGGCGAGCCGACTCGAGATCTCCACCATCTTCGGCGCGATGTCCGCGGCATCCACGCGCGCATATCCGAGCGCCAGCCAGACGGCGGTCTCTCCGTAGCCGCACCCGAGGTCCAGCACGCGCCGGCCGTCGATGGGAGAAAGCGCCGCGAACGCGTGGCGCGTCTCGGGAGTGGTGGGGCACGTCGCCATCCTGACGGGATCGAGCTCATGGAGGTCGACCTGCTCGGCCCACCGGTCGTGGAAGGCGCGCTCGCGCTCCTGACGCGAGGCGAGATCCGGCTCCCGGGTCATCGTGCCCTCATTTCCATTTCCATCGCGCGCAGGGCCTCCGCAGCCGCGGCGAAGCCAGGGTCCTCCTGCAGCGCCGCGCGGTAGCTGGCAGCCGCCCGCTCGCCGCGACCGGCGTCCTGCTCGATCATCCCGGTCTCGTAGTGCAGCAGCGCTACCGCGGGACGGAAGAGATCCTCGTCGCGCGCGAGGTCCATCGCGCTCTGAAGCTCTGCGACGGCTTCATCCACCTCTCCGCGCTGTGCGTGGATGCGGGCGGTCATGATGAACTCGGCCGGGCGGTTGTATCCGTAGCCGGCCGTGGGACCCCACGGCAGAAGAAGCGCGATCAGCGCCACCGCCACGGCCACCCCGGCGCGGCCCCCCCACCCTCGCGACACGGCCCAGGCCACCGCATAGCCGGCCAGAGGAAAGAGCGCGAGGAGCATCGGCTGGCGGTAGCGCGATACGACATGCGCCAGGAGGAAAATCCCCATGGCCGAGACGAGGAACAACGGCAGCAGCGCCCTCAGCGGGTCGCGCCCTTTCGCGCTCGCGAAGAGCGAGAGCGCGATCCCCACGAGGCCCACCGAAGCCACGGGGAGGAAACGCAGGCCGAACCGGAGCGCGGGAGAGATATGCGTCGCGTAATAGAAAGAAGGGTTGTCCGGGATCTCGAAGTTCCCCCAGAGCGCCTTCAGCTTGCTCCACTGATGCGCGATGAGCCCTCCCCACTGGCCGCGGTAGAGGGCGATCGTCTCTCGTATTGTGCCGGACATCGTGTAGCCGGCGCGTCTCAGGATGCCCGGTGTCGATGGCGGGATCGTGGCCCCGGCCGGCTGCGCGTCGGGGGCGTTTCCCATCACGAAGGCGAGCGGTCCGCGCGTGGTGCTCGACAGAAGCGGAGCGCCGGCGGCGGCATTGCGCGCGGCCAGCGGCAGCACGGCGAGCGCGGCTCCGGCGATGAGGAGGCCGAGCGACTCCGCGGCGCGCCGCCACGCAAGATCTCTCGACCGGCACGACCAGATCATCCAGAGCCCCGCCACCGGAGCGAAGGAGATGATGACCGGGTCGGTGAGCCAGGAGACGCCGAGAGCGACGCCGCACAGCGCCGCGCGCAGGCGCCCTTTCGACGGCGCCTCATCCGGGAGCGTCCAGTGCCACGTCGTGAGCGCCAGCAGCAACAGTGCCTGCGTGGCCAGGGTGAAGGTGCCGCGCAGAAGCTCCGCATCGTAGAGGATCCAGGGCGCGTAGAGAGCGGCCGCAAGACCCGCGACCCACCCCGCGGTCCGCCCGTAGAGCCGCACCGCCAGCAGCGCCACGAGCGCGCAGTTGAGCGCTCCGATCGCCACCTGCGCGAAACGGAACGCGTCGAGGCTCCCAGTGAACGCCAGGAAGATGGCCGCGAGATAGGGATAGAGCGGCGGCTGGTAGTAGACGTGCGCGCCGTACCACGAGTTCCAGACCTCTTGCGGCGCGATGGCCTCCTGCCAGTCGAACCAGGCGCGGAAGGTGTTCCGATCGAGCCAGTCGCCGGAGGCCAGATGCCGTGCCCAGGCCGCGTACTGGTACATGTCGGAGCTGGGCCACTGCTCGCCCAGATCCCAGAAGGGATGGCCGTGGATGAACGCCACGTGCAGGGCGCGCACCGCCAGCGCCACCAGGGCCACGCAGAGCACCATCCGCCGCCCGCTCAATCCGGCGCCCGCCCGCTCATTCAGGCGGCCTCCTCCCGGTGCCGAGGATGCTGTAGAAGAACGACGAGAAGACGACCTGCACGCCGATCACCATCAGGGTCAGCGCCACCAGCGCCGATCGAATCCTGACCTCTCCTCCGAACGACAGCCCCATCCTCACCCATTCGAGGAGGATCCAGAGATTGATCCCGAGCCCCGCGAGCGTCAGCAGACAGCCGGCCAGCAGCCCTCGCTCGAGGCTCAGCCATCCGAACATCGGCGTCAGGATGGGATCGCGCTCCTCGAAGCCTTCCGTCAGAGCGAAGATCCTCGCGAAGAACCCGATGTTGAGGACGTTGAACCCCAGCACTGTCATGAGGCTTGCCAGGATCATCCAGTGGTAATCGATGAGCACGCTCCGCACCTGGAACGGCCCGAACGCCATGACCGTCATGAGCACGACTCCCGCGACGAAGAGGGACGCGCCCGGGATCAGGAACAGGTGGGTCGGGCTGAGCATGAACATCATCTTGAGATGGCGCCAGCCGTCGCGGAACGATCGCAGATGAGGCTTCCCTGGACGCCCCCCGCGGTGCAGTGTGATCGGGATCTCCACGATCCGCAGGTGGGCGCGCGCCGCCTTGATGATCATCTCCGACGCGAACTCCATCCCGGTGGTCCTGAGCCGCAGCGACCGGTAGGCGCCGGAGGTGATCGAGCGCTGGCCGCAGTGGGCGTCGGAGATCCCGGCCCGGAAGAGGGCGTTGAGCACGGCGGAGAGGATCGGCACGCCGAAGTAGCGGTGATGCCACGGCATCGCCCCGGGCTCGATGCGCCCCTTGAGACGCGTCCCCATCACCATGTCGGCGCCGTCGCCGCGCAGCGGTGCGATGAAGCCGCTCAGGTCGGAGAAGTCATAGGTGTCGTCGGCGTCCCCCATCACGAGCCAGCGCCCGCGCGCGGCGGCGAAGCCGGTGAGGTACGCCTGGCCGTAGCCGCGGCGCTCCTCGCACACGACGCGCGCCCCGGCGTCGCGCGCCACGATGGCCGAGCGATCGATGGAGCCGTTGTCCACGACGACGACCTCGCCGGTGACGCCCAGCTTCCGGATGGCCTGCACGGCCTTGCCCACGCAGACGCCGACGGTGTGCTCTTCGTTCAGACAGGGGATGACGACCGAGACATCGAGCCCTTCGTCACCAGGGGCCCCACCTGCAGTCACGGGCCGACCCGCTGGAGGTTCGCGTAGCGCGTCATCAGCTTGCGACGTCCGACGCCGGAAAAGCGCACCGTCGCCTTCTGCTTCTCGCCTGCCCCCTCAACCCCTTCCACCTCTCCGTAGCCGAACCGATCGTGGAAGACCCGCATCCCGACGCGGAGATCATCGGCCGCCCCCGGCTCCGCTTCGACGTCCTCGTAGACGTCCTCCTCGCCGAGCCGCGATGCGGCGCCGCGCCCGCCGCGCGTCCACGACGCGGAGGCCCGCGCCGAAGCCCAGCGCCCCTGCTGCACCGGCGGGGCCCAGTCCGCGCCGAGATCCTCGAGCCGATCGGGGTCGATCTCTCCCAGGAAGCGCGATGGCTCGTTGGCCATGAAGGTGCCGAAGGCTCGCCGCTCCCGCGCGCCCGTCAGGATGAGCCTCTGCATCGCGCGCGTCATGCCGACGTAGCAGAGCCTGCGCTCTTCCTCGATGTCCTCGAGCCCCTCCTGCAGCGACCGCGCATGCGGGAAGATGCTCTCCTCCATGCCGGCCATGAACACGATGGGGAACTCCAGCCCCTTGGCGCAGTGCAGCGTCATGAGGTTCACGCCGGCGTCCCCCTGCACCGACTCGATGTCCGACACGAGCGCCGCCGCATCGAGGAACTGCTGCAGGCTGGTCATGCCACCGGCCTCGCGCTCCTGCGCCGCAGCGACCAGCGCCTGCACGTTCTCGATGCGCGACTCGACGTCGCCGGGCTCCGTGCGCCGCAGCCACCCTTCGAAGCCGAGGCGATCCACGAGATCCACGATGAGGCTGGACGTCGGGCGTCCCTCCCCCGCGCGCGCGCGCAAATCTTCGATCAGATCGACGAGACCCTGGAAGGCCCCGGTCGCCCGGCCCGCCTCGCCGCGCGCGAGAAAGGCCCGCGTCCCCTCCCAGAGGCTGGCATTGATGCTCGCCGCGACCGACTCCACGGCCATCAACGTCACCTTCCCGATGCCGCGCGCCGGAATATTCACGATGCGCCGGTATGACACGTCGTCGCTGGGATTGGCGATCAGCCGCAGGTAGGCGAGCAGGTCCTTGATTTCCTTGCGGTCGTAGAAGCGGACGTTGCCGAAGATGCGATACGGCACGCGCTCCCGCATGAGAGCTTCCTCGAGGAGCCGGGACTGCGCGTTGGTGCGGTACAGAACCGCCATGTCCGACAGGTCGAGCCCCATCTCGCGCTTGAGTGTCAGCAGCCGTCCCGCGATGAAGGAGGCCTCGTCGCGATCGGAGGGCGCCGAAAGCCACCCGACGCGCTCCCCCTCCGGGTTCTCGGTCCACAGCTCCTTCTCGATCCGCCCGGCGTTGCGACGGATGACGTCACCCGCGGCGGCGAGGATCCTCGCGGTGGAGCGGTAGTTGCGCGTGAGCTTCACGACGCGCGCGTCGGGATAGTCCTCCTGGAAGCGCAGGATGTTGCCGATGTCGGCGCCTCGGAAGCGGTAGATCGATTGCGCGTCGTCACCCACGACGCAGAGGTTGCGCGTCCCGGCGGCGAGCGTGTTCACCAGGACGTACTGCGGCCGGTTGGTGTCCTGGTACTCGTCCACCAGCAGGTAGCTCGTGCGTTCCTGGTAGCTCCGCTGGCGATCCGGATCGGTGCGGAACAGCTCCAGGACCTTCAGGATCAGATCGTCGAAATCCATCGCGTTGTTCGACTTCAGATGCCTGCGGTAGGCGTCCAGCGCGCGCAGCAGCGTGTCGCCGGCGGGCTCGGTCAGGTCTTCCCGGATCTCGTCCTCGGTCAGGCAGCGGTTGCGAGCGCCGCTGATGCGGTGCAGGAGCGCGCGCGCCGGCCAGCGGTCCGTGTCGATCCGCTCCTCCTCGATGACCTCCTTCATGAGGGCCGTCTGATCGGCGGTGTCGAAGACGACGAACTCCCGCGTGTAGCCGAGACGCCCCGCTTCGGCGCGCAGGATCCGCAGGCAAAGGGAGTGGAACGTCCCCATGCGGACGCCCGTCGGGTCGCCCCCCAGCAGGGCCGTGATGCGCCCCTTCATCTCCTCGGCGGCCTTGTTGGTGAAGGTGACGGCGACGATTTCCTCGGGGGGGACGCCGACCGAGCGGATCAGATGGGCGGTGCGGTGCGTGAGGACGCGCGTCTTGCCCGAGCCGGCGCCCGCGATGACGAGCACAGGCCCCTCGGTGGACACCACCGCCTCGCGCTGCTGCTCGTTGAGGTCGGAGATGAGATCGGTCCCCGGATGGATCATCGGACGCGCTGCCCCCCCGAGTGTCCTGAATTGGATGTCTTGATGGCGGGCCGACTACTCGACGGTGACGCTCTTGGCGAGGTTTCTCGGCTGATCCACATCGCACCCGCGACGCAGGGCGATATGATACGCCAGAAGCTGGAGCGGCACAACGAGCAGCATGGGGCTGAGCACGCCGAGCGTGCGCGGAACGAAGAAGCTCTCGTTGGCGCGCCCGGCGACGTCGGGCCTGCCGGGCTCGGGCTCGGTCGCGACCGCGATGATCGTGCCGCCTCGCGCCTTCGCCTCCTCGATGTTCACCATCATCTTCTCGGCGGTGTTGTCGTTCGCCACGAGCGCCACCACCGGCATCGTCTCGTCGATGAGGGCGATCGGGCCGTGCTTCATCTCCCCGGCGGCGTACCCCTCCGCGTGGATGTAGGAGATCTCCTTGAGCTTCAACGCCCCCTCCAGGGCGATCGGATAGTTCACGCCGCGCCCGAGGAAGAGGAAATCGTCCACGCTGACGTAGCGGTGCGCCATCTCGTCGAGATCCGCGTCGCGCGTCAGGACGGCCTCGATCTGCGCGGGGATCCGCTGGAGGTGCTCGAGGTGAGCCCGGACCTCGTCGTCGCTCATCCGCCCCCGCACCTGCGCCAGGTAGAGCGCCAGCAGGTCAAGCGCCGCGAGCTGCGCGGTGAAAGCCTTGGTGGAGGCCACGCCGATCTCGGGGCCCGCGTGGGTGAGGATCACGCCGTCGGCTTCGCGGGTCATCATGCTTCCCACGGCGTTGACGATCGCCAGGGTCTTCGAGCCCTTCGCGCTCGCCTCGCGCTGGGCGGCGAGCGTGTCGGCGGTCTCCCCCGACTGCGAGATGACCACCGTGAGGGTGTCCGAGTCCACGATGGGGTCGCGGTACTTGAACTCCGAGCCGATGTCCACCTCCACCGGCAGCCTGACGAACTTCTCGATGAGATACTTCCCCACCAGCGCCGCGTGCCATGAAGTGCCGCAGGCGAGCAGGTTCACCTTCGCCACGCGCTTCAGCTCCTCCGCCGGGATCCCCATCTCGTCGAGGTAGATGTGGCCGGTCTCCAGCGAGTAGCGCCCAGCCAGCGTGTCGCGGATGGCGCGCGGCTGCTCGTGGATTTCCTTCAGCATGAAATGCTTGAAGCCCGCCTTCTCTGCCATGATCGGATCCCACGTGATCCGCTGCACTTCCCGCTCGACCGGCTGGCCGTCCATGTCCATGATCTTCACGCCATCGGCGGTCAGGACCGCCAGCTCGCCGTCGTCGAGGAAGTGCATGTCGCGCGTGTGGGCCAGGAGCGCCGGCACGTCCGAGGCCACGAAGTACTCGTGGTCGCCGAGACCCACGACCAGCGGCGGCCCCCGTCGCGCCGCGACGATCTTCTGGGGCTCGTCGGCCGAGAGCGTGACCAGCGCGAAGATCCCCCGCAGCATCGGCATGACGGCGCGCAGCGATTCCTCCAGGGGCAGGCCGCGGGCCTTCTGGTCCTCCAGCAGATGGGCGATGACCTCGGTATCGGTCTCGGTGGTGAGGCGGTGCCCGTGCGCCATCAGGTCCGACTTCAGCTCGACGTAGTTGTCGATGGTGCCGTTGTGCACGACGACGATCCTTCCCTTGCAGTCGCGGTGGGGATGGGCGTTCTCCTCGGTGGGACGCCCGTGCGTCGCCCAGCGCGTGTGGCCGACGCCGAACGACCCGTCCAGCGGCGAGGACTTCAGGACCTCCTCGAGATCGCGCAGCTTGCCGGCGGCGCGCCGGATCTCGAGCCGCCCGTTGGAGACCACGGCGATCCCCGCCGAGTCGTAGCCGCGGTATTCGAGCTTGCGCAGACCCTCCACGATGACCGGCACGACGCGCTTGCTGCCGTTACCGATGTAGCCGACGATGCCGCACATCAGCGCTTCCCCTTCGCGCGTTGCGCCGCGCGCCGCGACGCGCCCCTGGATTCCTTTGCGACGGCGTCTTTCTTCACCACGACATCCTTCCTCGCGCGCTCGCGCTGCATCCGCTCCTTGTACTTGCGGGCCCAGTCTTTCCTGATGGTCATCTCGGGGCGCGTCAGCGCGAGCGCGTCGCGGGGGACGTCGCGCGTGATCGTCGAGCCGGCCCCCACGTAGGCGCCGCTCTTCACGGTGACGGGTGCGACGAGCTGCGTGTCGCTGCCTATGAAGACCTCGTCGCCGAGCCGCGTGGTCAGCTTCCGGTAGCCGTCGTAGTTGCAGGTGATCGTGCCGGCGCCGATGTTGCAACGCTTGCCGATCACGGCGTCTCCCAGATACGAGAGATGGTTGGCTTTGGTCCCGCGCCCCAGACGCGACTTCTTCACCTCCACGAAGTTCCCGACGTGGACCTCCTCGTCCAGGACGGCGCCGGGCCGCAGATGGGCGAACGGGCCGATGCGCACCGCCCCGGCGACGCGGGCATGGGAGATGACGCAGCTGTCGAGCACCTGAACGTCATCGTCCAGGCGCGAATCGGTGATGTGCACCATAGACCCGATGCTGCATCCCCTGCCTATGACCGTGCGCCCCTGAAGGTGCGCCATCGGATGGATGATGCTGTCACGGCCGATCTTCACCGTGGGCTCGATGTAGGTGCAGTTCGGATCGACGATGGTGACCCCTTCTTCCATCAGCTCCAGGGCGCGGCGCAGATAGAGCGTCTTGCCGGCGTGCGCCAGCTCTTCGCGGTCGTTCACGCCGAGCACCTCCTGAGGATCGTCGTGCACGAACGCCTCCACGCCCAGGCCGTCTTCCCTCAGGATCGGGAAGAGGTCGGGGAGGTAGTACTCCTCCTGGACGTTGTCGCGGCCGATCCTCTTGAGCGCCGGGAAGAGCACCGAGGCGTCGGCAACGTAGAGCCCCGCGTTGATCTCGTCGATCTCCTTCTCGCTCGCGGTGGCGTCCCTCTGCTCCACGATACGCATGAAGCTCCCCGTCGCCTCGCGCACGATCCGCCCGTAGCCCGAAGGGTCGTCCACGCGCGTCGTCAGCACCGTCGCGGCGGCCCCGGTGCGGCGATGGTGCCGCAGCAGCGCGCGCAGCGTATCGGGGCGTATGAGGGGAACATCCCCGTTCAGGATGAACAAATCCGAGCGCTCTCCAGCGCTGCTGCGCGCGTCCACCAGCAGCTCCGCCTGGAGCACCGCGTGCGCCGTGCCGAGCTGCTGCGCCTGGACGACGAAGCGGATGCCGCGGCCCGAAACCCCCTCCGCGGAGAGCGCCGCGGTGACATCTTCAGCCTGGTTGCCGACCACCGCCGCGAGCAGGTCGGGCTTCAGCGCGGCGGCCGCGCGGGCCACGTGCGCGACCATCGGCGCCCCGCCCACGACGTGCAGGAGCTTGATGCGATCGGAGCGCATTCTCTTCCCCTGCCCCGCGGCAAGGATGAGGGCATTGAGCCGCCGGTGCGCGGCAGCCATCAGGCGCTCCTGCGCGCGGTGCGCGGCGGCCGCGGCACGGTGGTGCGCGCGGCGAGGCGGCGCGCGAGGCCCAGGATCTGACGGGCGAGGCGGTCGGGATCGTGGCGGACCTTCGCCCCTTCCTGTTTCATGAGACGGCGCGTGACGAGCTCCACGGGCAGCGACGCGAAGCGGGCCCTGTCCACGGCCACCATGTCCGCCCCGTCGCGCCGGTAGCGCCTCAGGGCCGCTGACGTCGGCACCGCGGAGTTGACGAGGATGGCGTCGAAGAGGTCCCCGCCGCAGAGCTGCTGCACACGCCTGATGTGATCGGACGCGGTCAAGCCCGGCGTCTCGCCGGGCTGGGTCATCACGTTGCAGATGAAGATCTTCACGGCCTTCGAGCGGCGCATGGCATCGGCCACCCCCGGCACCAGCAGGTTCGGCACGATGCTGGTGAAGAGCGACCCGGGCCCCACGCAGATGATGTCCGCCGCGCGCAGGGCCGCCAGGGTCTCGGGGAGAGGCCGGCAGCCACGCGGCTCCAGCCTGACGGCACTGATGGGAACGGCCGCCTTCGAAATGGTGGATTCCCCGCGCAGCCGCGTGCCGTCCTCGAGGTCGGCGACCAGGTGGACGTTCTGCATCGTGGCGGGGTAGATGGTCCCTTTGATCGCCAGCACGTCGCTGGCCGCCTTGATGGCCTGGAGGAAATCCCCCCGCACCTCGGTCAGCGCCGTGAGCAGGAGATTCCCGAGCGAGTGCCCTCCCAGCTGGCCGTTGCCGTTGAAGCGGTACTGGAACAGGCGCGACAGAAGGGCCGTGTTGTCGGAGAGCGCGACGATGCAGCTGCGCACGTCGCCGGGCGGCAGGATCCTGAACTCATCGCGCAGGCGCCCGGACGACCCGCCGTCGTCGGTGACGGCGACCACGGCCGTCAGCGAGTCGATCCGCTCGGGATGATCGGCGTGAACGAAGCGCTTGAGACCTGCAAGGAGCGCCGACATCCCCGTGCCCCCTCCCAGGGAGACGACACGCCAGCCCCGCCCCTGTGGAGGGTTCACTCTAGACCCCTGATCGCTTCCCCAACGCCGCCATGAACTCCGGATCATCGCGCAGCGTATCGAAATCCGCATCGTTGAGGGCACGGACGCGGTTCGACGGGTTGATCTCCATCGCCTTGGCGAGATGGGCGACCGCACCGCTGGTCTCCCCGCGCAGGCCGCTCAGCGCGGCGAGACCGTAGAACGCGCGGTCGCCACGGGGGTCCTGGCTCACGGCAGCCTGGTAGCTGCTGGCCGCGTCCTCGAGGCGCCCTTCGTTGGCCGCCAGCACGCCGCGGTAGTAGTGCTCGTCGGGAGTCTTGGCCGCGGGCTGGGAGGCGAGACGCGCCTTCGCGGCGGCAACCCAGAGGCGCGAGCGGTCGCAAATCTCGCGTTCGCCGGGGTAGTCCTTCACGATCGCTTCGAACTCACTGACGGCACGGGAGTAGTCGCCTTTCTTGAAGACTTTCAGCGCTTCCTCGTAGGTCTTGAGCGCCTCGGTGGCGGCCTGGGCCGGATTGACCATGCGCTTGGTGGCGGTGGAGGTCTTCTTCTTGCTGGTGGGAGAAATCCTGCTCAAGGTTCAACACCTCGATGAGTGACGTAGGGTTGGCTGTGAGTGTAAAGTCTCTGTGGACGGGGCATTATAGGAAGCATCCCTCGAAGACGTCAATGACGCGCTCGGCGCAAAGGCGGAGCAGAATATAGAGATACTGCCCCTCCCCCGCAACCCGGGACACAAGCGCAACTACTGGAAGTAAAAGACTTGTCCGAGGCGGTTTTTCTGGGTGCCGGCGCGCGCGACGGCGACCGGGTGAGCACATTGACCCTCGCGCTGCGATTGCTGGGAGCGCGCGGGGTGACCGTGAGGCGCGCGTCGTCCCTGTACGAGACCGAACCTATCGACCTGCCCGGCGAGCGCACACTCATCAACGCGGCGGTGGAGGTTGCCTCGCCGCACTCTCCCGAGGAACTCCTGGGGATTTGCCTTGGGGTGGAAGAGGACCTCGGGCGCAGGCGCACCACCCGCCCCGACGGCCCCGACACCGGGCGGAGGCCGATCGACCTCGACCTGCTGCTCTGGGGAGGGCGGGAGATACGGCAGCCGGGCCTGACCCTCCCCCATCCGCGCATGCACCGGCGCCGGTTCGTGCTCGTGCCGATGGCCGAGATCGCGCCGCACGTCGTCCATCCGACCCTGGGCGCCGATATGACGACCCTTCTGTCACGCTGCGAAGACGCCGGCAGGGTGGAGCTGTGGCAGCCGCCGTCTGCATGGTGGAGCGGTCCGGCCGGCGAACATCCGCGTTGAAGTGCCTCGATCGTTCGGGTAAGATCGCGCGCCATGAATTCAGGTCTCATCGCGGTGGAGGGGCCCATCGGCGTGGGCAAGTCGAGCCTCGTGGAGGGGCTGGCAAGCCGCTTCAACGCCGTGAAGGTGCTCGAGAAGATCGACAACCCCTTCCTGCGCCCCTTCTACGAGGAACAGCAGGGCGCCGCGTTCCAGGCGCAGCTTTTCTTCCTCCTGAACCGCTTCGTGCAGCAGCGCGACCTCTCCCAGACCGATCTCTTCCAGCAGACGACGCTGTGCGACTACCTCTTCGCCAAGGACAAGATCTTCGCCTACCTCACGCTGGACGACTCGGAGCTGATGATCTACGAACGGCTCTACGGGCTGCTGTCGGCGGAGATCCCCCGTCCCGATCTCGTCATCTACCTGCAGGCCTCCACCGAGGTGCTCATCGAGCGTATCCGCAAGCGCAGGCGGGACTTCGAGGCGGAGATCGCGCCCAAATACATCGAAGACCTGAATCAGGCCTATAATTACTTCTTCTACCATTACAGGGAGACGCCGCTGCTGGTCATCAACACGACCGACATCGATTTCGTGGAGAACGAGTCGGATCTGGATGACCTGGCGGCGCAGATAAGGACCATGGGCAAGGGGGTCCAGTACTACATGCCGATGTCGCAGCGCTGAGGCTGCACGGCAGGTACGGGCCACCCGGACGCCCCGCAGTAACGCAGGAGAAGTTGGTGCTGCGACGTTTCCCCCGACATCCGCGGGGAGAAAGGAGTCGTTCGTGAGCACGCCCAGGAAAGACAAGGTCACGGTTCCCGGCATCCGGGCCAGGAAGGCCCGCCATACCGGGCCGGACACGCAGCCGCAGGCCGACCCCGACCGCATCGTCGCTCTCACCGCCTACGACCATCCCACCGCGCGCATCCTCGACGAAGCCGGCGCCGACATCCTGCTGGTGGGCGACTCCGTCGGCAACGTCGTGCTGGGGCTCGAGAGCACGCTCCCGGTCACCATCCAGGTGATGCTGCACCACACGGCGGCGGTGGTCCGCGCGCACCCGCGCGCCCTGGTCGTCGCCGACATGCCCTTCCTTTCGTACCACACCGGCGCCGCGGAGGCCGTGCGTAATGCCGGCCGCTTCATCCAGGAGGCGGGGGCCGAAGCGGTGAAAATCGAAGGCGGCGTCCGGCGCGCGGCGATCATCCGCGCGATGGTTGACGCCGACATTCCCGTGATGGGTCACATCGGCCTCACCCCCCAGTCGGTGAACGCCCTGGGGGGCTACCGCGTTCAGGGGCGCGACGACGACGCGGTGGACCTGCTGCTCGCTGACGCCCGCGCGGTGGAGGAGGCCGGCGCGTTCAGCATCGTGCTGGAGGCGATCCCCGCGGCGGTCGGCTCGCTCATCACCCGTTCGATCGGCATCCCCACGATCGGCATCGGGGCCGGCCCCGACTGCGACGGGCAGATCCTGGTGTCGCACGATCTGTTCGGACTCACCGCCGGCTCGCCGCCGCGCTTCGTGCGGCGCTACGCCGATCTGGCGGAGACGATGCGCGAAGCCGTGCGCCGCTATGCCGCTGATGTGCGCGCAGGGACGTTCCCCTCCGAGGTCGAGTCCTACGCCACGCCCCCCGAGCTGGCCCAGCGTCTTGCGCGGCAGCGCGGGCGGGTGCCCAAGAGCTGACGGTCATGCGCAGGATCACCAACCCCGAGGATATGCGGCGCCTCTGTCGCACCGAGAGGAGCGCAGGGCGCAACGTAGGCTTCGTCCCCACGATGGGGGCGCTGCACGACGGGCACGCGAGTCTGCTGAGACGGGCGCGGCAGGAGTGCGACTTCGCCGTCGCCAGCATCTTCGTGAACCCGGCGCAGTTCGGCCCCACCGAGGACCTCTCCCGCTACCCGCGCGACATCGAGCGCGACGCCGCGCTCCTGGAGCGCATCGAGATCGACGCGCTGTTCCGCCCCGAGGCCGCCGACGTCTATCCCCCTCCGCACAGAACGTGGGTGACCGTCGAAGGGATGTCCGACATCCTGTGCGGCGCGTCGCGCACGGGGCACTTCCGCGGCGTGGCGACGGTGGTGCTGAAGCTGCTCAACATCGTGGAGCCCGATGTGGCCTACTTCGGCCAGAAGGACGCGCAGCAGGCGGCCATCATCAGGACGATGGCGCGCGACCTGAACCTCCCGTGCCGCATCGAGGTCTGCCCCACGGTGCGCGAGGAGGACGGGCTGGCGATGTCCAGCCGCAACGCCTATCTCAACGCGCGGCAGCGCGCGGCGGCCCCGGTGATCTACCGGGCGCTGGCCGCGGCGCAGGAAGATGTGGCCGGCGGGGAGCGATCCATCGCCGCCATCGTCGCGCGCGCGCGCGAAGTGCTCGCGAGCGAGCCACTCTTTGCGATCGAATACCTCGAGCTGGTGCGGCCCGACGACCTTTCTCCCCTGGAGGGCGAACACCTGGCCGGGAAGGCCCTGCTGGCAGTGGCCGGCAGGATCGGGACGACGCGTCTGATCGACAACGTCGTCCTGGAAGACGATGGTGGTACGCGGGCCTCCGGCCCGCAGCCTGGGTACTCGGGCCTCTAGCCCGCAGTCTGGGTACGCGGGCCTCCGGCCCGCATAATGAAACAGGAGGTATTGTTCAGCATGTCCCAGATTGTCTACCGACAGATGTTGAGGGCGAAGGTGCACCGCCCCACCGTCACACGCACCGAGGTCGACTACGAAGGGAGCCTCACGCTGGACGCCGATCTGATGCGCGCCGCGGGGATGGTCCCCTACGAGCGGATCGACGTCTACGACTGCGACAACGGGCAGCGCTTCTCGACCTACCTCATCGAAGGAAAGCCGGGCTCGGGCGAGGTCTGCGTCAACGGAGCCGCCGCCCACCTGGCAACGACGGGGCACAGGATCATCATCGCCGCGTACTGCTCGATCCCCGAGGAGCAGATCGGGAGTCACAAGCCGACGATCGTCCTGGTCGATGCGAAGAATCGTATAAAATCCACCTCACACAAGATCGTGGCCGGCACCGTGGTGCCTGGCTGAGCACGATGCGGGTTGTGACGCGCTGGCACGATGCGGGTGCGCGGGCCGCCGGCCCGCATTGTAAAGACGCACCACCGACGAACCGAGGAGTTCCCATGCCGCCGAAGAAAAAGTTCCTGACCGACATCAAGACCATCCGCGCCCGCGCGCGCAAGCACATCCAGCAGGGAGCCGTGACCGAAGGCTACCCGGCGGAACGCACGACCGTCATCAAGATCCTCAACGAGGCGCTCGCGACCGAGATCGTCTGCGTCCTGCGCTACAAGCGGCACTACTACATGGCCACCGGCATCAACGCGCAGAGCGTGGCGCAGGAATTCCTCCAGCACGCCAATGAAGAGCAGGCGCACGCCGACGAGATCGCCGCGCGCATCGTGCAGCTCGGCGGCGAGCCCAACTTCTCCCCCGAGGGCATCCTCACCCGCAGCCACTCCGAGTACGTCGAAGGGGAAGGCCTCGTCGACATGATCAAGGAAGACCTCGTCGCCGAGCGCATCGCCATCGACAGCTACCGCGAGATGATCACCTACCTCAGCACCGACGACCCCACCACCCGCCGCATGCTCGAGGGCATCCTCGCCATGGAAGAGGAGCACGCCGACGACCTCGCCAGCCTCCTGGAGGAGCTGGGGTCGTAGCATCGCGGAAGACCGAACGACAATCCCTGCCCATAGCCCCTGGACGATCAGCCAATGCCCATCGCCTCGCCGTTCTGCTGAATCTCCATTTTTTTTGGAACCAGAAGCGCGGGCAGAACAAGTGATCCGATCAAAAGGAGGTACCTTTCCCACATGAGAAGGTCAGCTCCAGTGCTGGTTCTTTCTCTCCTCCTTCTCGGGCCTGACCCTGTTGCTGCATCTTCCTCGGCCGGGTGGAAGCCGTTCGGGCTTCAGGGGAAGACTGTGTATTCCCTCTCTATGGCCGGTGATCTCCTCTGCGCAGGGACCGCCATGGATGGAGTCTTCTGCCGTCCGCTCGGGGCTGACGGCACATCCTGGGAGCCTCGGGGGCTGCCGGGCCCGTGGGTGACGGCGATCTGGCTCGATCCCTACCAGCCTGGGGTGATGTTCGCGGGTAGCAAACTCAACGGCGCCCGTATCTACCGCACCTCTGATGGCGGCACAAACTGGCAGCAAGCGGATTCGGGGACGGAGACCTGGGCGTCCATCGATAGGATTGATGGCGTCGTGGGGCAGACAACTCTCTATGCCGTCGGTTCGGGGTGGTTCTGGCGCTCCGGTGACAGCGGTGACTCATGGACCCCGGGTGGGTTCGGGTCCACCTATAGCCTGGCCGTTCCCGCGACGGACCCAAATGCTGTTTGGATTGGCGGTGAGAATTTCGTCATGCAGAGCTGGACAGCCCTCTCGAGGGATCGCGGACAAACCTGGGTTCACTGGTACACCCAGTGGCCCGGCGATGATCAGACCAGGGACATTGCGACCCATCCGGATCAAGACGGTCTAGCGATCATGGGCCATGAGGGTTTCGTGAGGCGCACCGCGAATCACGGAGGTCAATTCCAGCAGGTGCTTACAGCATCGACGTACTTCTACGTCGCATGGGACCGGGTCAACACACGCCGGGCCTATGCCACCGGCGCGATTCCCGTGCTTGGAGGTGGCTGGTACTCGTTCGGGAGCGAAGACCTGGGGTTGACCTGGTTTCCGCTGTCACCGGGACCGTCGAGCGTGGCCAGGATGGAGGAGATAGAGCCAGACGCCGGTCGCCTCGGAGTTCTCTACGCGGCCACCGACGACGGCGTCTACAGGTTCTACGGCGGGGGTGAGCCGTTGTGCGTCGACTCCCGCGCGGGGACCGACGCGATGGAGGTTCATCCCGGAGCATGCCCCCTGCCGGCGAGCGCCGCAGAGCCCATCGCCGGCGACATCGTCGTGGGCCACATCGGCGCGCTGAGTGTTTCTCCCGGCGGCATCGATCTGGGCGAGGTCGAATGTCTGCTGGAGAGCGGCGACGTATCGCTTGCCAGCATCGATCTGCCCGAGCCTGCGCCCGGCACGGTGCTCTTCGTCCTGGTCAGGCTCGACGAGGCGTCCGACTACGGAGCTTCCAGCGACGGATTGCCTCGAACTCCCTCACAAGGTGACTGCGACCCATGATGCTCGCTGAGACGCAGACCGCCGCGCACATCGTGCAGTTCGGCGGCGAGCCCACCGAGGTGCGGGTCCTCAAGACCGGAAGACGGCAGCGCGTCGGTTAGTTAGGCCCTCATTCCATGGGCCAAGAGCCGGTCAGCGCTCCAGGATGATGTCGCGGCGGACCTGCCAGGTGCCCGAGGCGTCGCGCTTCGGTGTGACGATGCCGTTGCCCCCCTGGTTCCGGAGCCCCGCGCGATAGCGGTCGTTGACGAGCGGGTCGTCGGTGAAGACGACGTCGTCGATCCAGTACTCGCGCCGGTCCGGCTCCTTGATGATGAGGTGGATGTGGGCCGGGATGCCGCCGGCGGGATAGGGGGCCGGTCTGATCGTCTCGAACTTGTAGTCCCCCGCCGCGTTGGTCTTCGCCCAGGCGCGCAGGTAGCCGTGCCGCCGCCCCCACCCTTTCAGGTCGTCGCGCTTGGGATAGATGCCCTCGGCGTTGGTGTGATGGATGTAAACGATGACGCCCTGGACCGCCGTCTTGCCATCGGGCTTGTAGACGCGGCCGGTGAGGACGAGCGGCTCACCTTTCTCGCCGGGCGGCGGCACCACGGTGCTCCACGAAAGGTCGTCGAAGGAGTGCTCCTGAATCGCCTCGCATCCTTCGCATTCGTAGAGGTCCGGGCGCGACTGGGCGGCCATCGTGCCGGGAACGACAAGGAGTATTGCAGCCAACAGGAGTCGAAGAGCCACGCTTCCTCCTCGCGGCATCGCGCGGGGACACGCAATGCTCGCTGGTCATTGGCCGGCCGCAACCGTCAGCATAGCGCCAGACGGGGGCTTGCGCTTCAATCGAGATCTGGAGTTTCCGTCCAGGCAGGAACGTGCCATGTCGGCAATCTCGCTCACGCCGGCGCCGTCTCCGGCCGCGCGGGAGCCGGCGGCAGCCAGCAGGTGACGACGGTGCCGCCTCCTTCGCGGTTCTGGATGCGGATGCGGCCGCCGTGGGCCTCGAGGATCTCGCGGCACAGCGGCAGCCCCAGCCCCGTCCCCCCCTTCTTGGTGGAGTAGAACGGCAGCAGGGCGCGGCGCATCACCTCGTCGGGGAGGCCGCGGCCGCGGTCGAGCACCTGGACGACGGTCCCGCCGTCGCTGGCCGGGGCGATGCGCACCGCCACTTCGGCCAGACCGTCGCTGGCCTCCACGGCGTTCTTGAGCAGGTTGGTCAGCACCTGCTGCATGTGCGAGGGATCGAACCATCCTTCTTCCGGCGGCGGGTCGCCCACCACGGAGAACGAGTGGATGGCGCGTATCCTGTCGAGGAACTCCTTCCACCCCACCGCCTGCTTGCGCGGCTGCGGGAGCCGGGCGAAGCGCGCGTACCCTTCGAGGAATCGCTTGAGATTCTCGGTGTTCTGGCGCATCGAGGAGAAGATCCCGGCGAGCCGGTCTGCCCTCTCGGGGTCTTTCGAGAGCTGCTCGGCCGAGTGCGCCAAAGACGAGATCGGCGCGAGCGAGTTGTTCAGCTCGTGCGAGATGACGCGGATGACCTGCTTCCAGATCTCGGCCTCCTGTCTCCCCAGCTCGGCCGTCAACCGTCGCAGGAGAAAGAGGCCGTGCGGCTGACCATTGAGCGTGAAATGCCGGCGCGAGAGATGGTAGGTCTCGCGCTCTCCGTCGTGCTCGACGCTGAAGAGGCCGTCGGCCCCCTCCTCCAGCACCTGCGCCATCTCGGGCGGGCAGCGCTCCATCACCTCGGTGAAGTGCAGCCCCTTGAGACGCTCGCCCCCCATGAAAAGCCGTCGTGCTTCCACGTTGGCGTAGATGACGCGGTCGAGCGGGTTCACCAGCACGGTCGCCGCCGGAGAGCGGTCGAGCGCCGTCTGCAGCAGCAGCTCGCGCTGGCGGATCCCCTTGCGCTCGTGGTGGAGGATCTCACCGACTTCGTTGTAGAGACCGACCAGCTCCCCCAGCTCGTCGCGCCGCGTCACGCCGAGCCGCACGCTGTAGTCGTTGTCATGGAACGAGCGGATGCCGTTCCCGACCGCCTCGAGCACCGACCTGACGGGGCGCAGGAAGCGATCGAGCAGCCACAGCCCCAGCGCGAGCGACGGCACCAGGCTCAGAATGAAGGCCTGCCACCACGTCATGTCGAAGCGCGACACGAACGCGGAGACGGCCGCGGAGAGAAGGACGCAGAGGCCGAAGATGGCGGATATCTTCCCCGCCAGGGAGAAGCGCATGGGCTTATTTTATGCCCGGGGGCGGCGCTCCAGGACTATCCCGAGCCGTGACATCTTGCGATACAGCGCCTGGCGGCTCAAGCCCAGCTCTTCGGCGGCGCGGGAGACCATCCCCTCGGCGCGCGTGAGCGCCTCCTCGACCCGCCGGCGCTCGCCGGCGTCGTTCGCGGCCTCGGAGCCATCCTGGGATACAACGGGCGCGGCGCCCGGCGCGTCGGGGAGATCGAGATCCGCGGAGCCGACGCGGCTGTTCCCTCCCACCAGCACAGCCCGGCGGGCGCGGTTCTCCACCTCGCGCACGTTGCCGGGCCAGGCATGGCGGCGCAGGGCCTCCTCGGCCTCGGGCTCCAGCACAGGAGGCGGGCCCCCTCGCTCGCGCGCGGCGAGCGCGAGGAAATGGCGCGCCAGCGGCAGGACGTCGTCGGGACGCCGCGCGAGGGGCGGCACGCTCAGCTCGATGACGTTGAGGCGGTAGTAGAGATCCTCGCGGAAGCGCCCATCGCGGATGGCGCCTCTCAGATCGGCATTGGTGGCGCTGATGATCCGCGTGTCGGTGGTGCGGGCCGCGCTGCTGCCGAGGCGCTGGTATTCGCCGCTCTGGAGCACACGCAGGAGCTTCACCTGCCCCGCGAGCGACAGCGAGTCGATCTCGTCCAGAAAGAGGGTCCCGCCGTCCGCGGCTTCGAACCGTCCGATCCTGACCTGTTTGAGGCCCGTGTAGGCCCCCGGCTCCGCGCCGAACAGCTCGCTCTCCATCAGGCTCTCGGGGATGGCCCCGAGGTTCACGCGCACGAACGGTTCTCCCTTGCGCGGAGAGTTCGCCCGGATGATCTCGGCGATCTTCTCCTTGCCCGAGCCGCTCGGGCCACTCAGCAGCACCGGAGCCACCGAGTCGGCGACGTTGAGCGCGACCATCAGCACCCGGTGCATCGCATCGCTCTCGTAGACCAGGTCGCACAGGTCGTGCGTCTCGGCCAGCGCCGCGCGTTCGCCGCGGCGTCCCTCATGAAGCCGGCGGTTCTCCAGCTTGAGGCGCCGCATCTCGAGGAGGTTCCTGACGGTGGTGACGAGCCGGTCGTCGTCCCAGGGCTTCTCGAGGTAGTCGCTGGCCCCTTCCTTCACGAGCGTCACGGCCATCTCGAGGGAGGCCCAGGCGGTGATGAGGAGGATTGGCAGCTCGGGATCGGCCTTCCTCACGGCGCGGAACAGCTCGATCCCCTCCCGCCCCGACGTCTCGTGGGGCGAGAAGTTCATGTCCTGCACGAGCACGCCGACATCGCCTCGATCGACCCTCTGCAGCACCTCGTCGCGCGTGGCGGCGGAGGCCATGGGGATGCGGTGCACCTCGAACAGGACGGTCAGTGCCTCGACGACCGCCTGCTGATCGTCGAAGACCAGTACGCTGAGCGGCATGGGCGGATTGTATCCCGCAGCCGCGACATGCGGCGCGGCTGGTTAGGGCATTCGGCACGCGGGTGCCGGCCGCACCCGCGTACCGATGCCCATACCCCCGGCTCAACAATGAGCCGGGGACCGTTAAACCGTTCGCGTTGCGATGACCGGCGGGACGACCGTGGAGCGAAGCGCCGGGGCCAGCGCGGCCAGCACCCCCACGAGCCAGAAGACGAGGATGCCCAGCGCGAGCATCCCCGCCTCCATCGGCGGAGCGTCGGCGAACGCGACCAGCAGCCGGTTCAGCGCGTAGCTGAGGCCGGCGCCGACTGTCAGCCCGAGCCCGGTGATGATCCAGCTCTCCACGAGGAAATAACGCAGGATCCCGAGGCGCGTTGCACCGAGCGCGCGGCGCGTGCCGATCTGCCGCCTGCGCTGCGTCACCGAGAACGTAGTCAGGCCGAAGATGCCCAGCGAGGTCACGATGAAGAGCATGCCGATGACGATGCTGAGGAGCCGCTGCATGCCGACGTTGTCGTTATAGGTCCTGGCCTTGATCTCGGCGAGGGTCTTCACGTCGATCATGCGCCCGGCGTTGACCGCCAGGAGCTTCTCGTCGAGCGACGTGTAGAGCAGCTCGACCGCATCGGGCTCCGCGCGGACGATGTACGTCACCCCACGGTCGCTCCCCGGGTTGCCGGCATAGAGCATGACGTCCTCGGCGATGTCGGACTGGGGCCACGACCCGTGCATCCGCTCCATGATGCCGACGATGGTCTCGATGTCGCTGCCGTCGCGGTCCTGGATCTCCTTGCCGAGGGCGTCGCCGTCGGGATAGAGCTTGTCGGCGAAGTGTTTCGTCACGATCACGTTCTCGCGATTCGGATTCTCCGGCGTGGACACCGTGGTGTCCGCCTCTGCCTCCACAGGGTCGCGGAAATCCGACTCCATGAAGTCGCGCCCCGCCACGATCTGGACGCCGAGCGCCTTCACGGCATCGCGGCCGACGACGAAATAGGGAGCGGGAAGGGTGTCGATCTCGGCGCCCTTCGCCTTGCGTCCCGTGGAGCTGCCGCCGCCGCTGAGGGGAATTTGCGTGGTGCGCGTCACCGCGACCACGCCCGACTCGGCGCGCAGCGCCCGCAGGTCCTCGTCGATGGAGTTGCGCATGTAGGAGCGGTCCTTGAAGGCCGCGTCCGCGGCCTCGCTCCGCACGACGAGGATGTTGGCCTCGTCGAGCCCCGTGGGACGATTGAGCTCACGGCGCTTCTCCACCAGCAGCATCGTGCAGTTGGCGACGATCGCGAGTGTCAGGGCGACCTCGCCGGCCACCAGCCAGAAGCGGCCCTTGCTGTGCATCAACGAACGGAAGATGGGTCCTATTTCCAGCATGGTGTCCTCACTGTGTCTTGAGATGCAGCGCGGGAGGAACCTTGCAGATCCTCCACGCCGGGTAGATTCCAGCGATCAATCCCGCCACGAGTGCGAGGCCCAGGCCGGTGAGCATCATCAAGGGATCGAGCGTCAGACGGAAGTCCATTTCGAAGAGCTTCTCGATCAGCCGCAGGCTGCCGAAGCAGAGCACCAGCCCCACCAGGCCGCCGATCGTGGCCACCATCTCGCATTCCAGCAGGTGCTGCAGGAACACCGAGCGGCGGCTGGCGCCCAGCGCGCGGCGCACGCCGACTTCGGGTGAGCGCGCGAGGAACTTCCCGAGCAGGATGCCGATCAGGTTCACCGAGCAGACGCCGAGGAAGAGCAGGCCGATGAGAAGCATGCTCCGCGCCTCGTCGGGCACGACCTCTTCGAAATCGAGCCACTCTCTCACGGACAGAAGACGGTTGTTGACGGGGCGCTGGTAGCGCCCGAGTTTCTTCTGCTCCAGCGCATAGGCGTTCATGTAGTCCACGAACGCCTCTTCCTTCGACGGCTCCATCTCGACCCACGCCTGGATCCAGACGGCTTCGGAGCCCATGATGTTCTTGAACTTGCTCCAGTCGAACGATTTCCAGTTCGAGGTGTTCCCCGTAGACCAGAGCTCCATCGGCTCGCCCCACATCAGAGGGATGTAGACCTCCTCGATTTCGTCGTAGGCGCCGTTGTGCGTGTCATAGAACTTTGGCACCGGGCGCCAGGGAGCCATGACCCCGGCGATCGTGAAGTCCCGGTCCTCGAGCCGAAGCGTCTTGCCGACGCTGTCCTCGCCGCCGAAAAGCTTGTTGTTCGTCTCGAAGCTGAGCACGACCACCGGCTCCGGCCCTTTGTCCGCATCGCGCCCCCACCCGGTCCCGTGCGCGAAGGGAACGTCGAACATCGAGAAGAAATCGGACGTGCACATGCGCGTCACGGCACGCCAGGGCCGCACTTCCTTCGACTCGGGATGGACGGTGACCTCCGACTTGTACATCACGACCCTGTGCGAAGGAACATCGCTCGCCAGCACCGCCATTGCGTCGAGCCACGTGAGCTGATCCGGCGGCACCTCGGGCTTGTCGTCGTCCCAGGGGCGCTGCGGGTCCCATGCGTCCATCTCGACGTAGAAGAGGCTCCCCTCCTTGTCGGGGATCGGGTGCCCCCCCATGACGTACATCACGGTCACAAACGAATTGGAGACGGCGATCCCCAGCGCGATGCCGCCCACCAGCAGGAGCGTGAGCCAGGGGTTGCGCCTCATGCTCCGCCAGGCAATACCCATCATGTAAGTGAACATGCGTCCCTCCTCACGCGCCCGCGGGGCTGGGGCGGACGGCAGTGCGTGCGCCGTGGTAGAGAGGAGGCGGCGTATCGACCTGGAGATCGATGAGACGGCCGTCGAGCAGGTGGATCTGGCGGCCGGCGCGGTTCGCCAGCTCCGGGTCGTGGGTGACCATGACGATCGTGGTCCCCGTCTCGTTGACCTTGTCGAGCAGATCCATGATCTCGTTGGCCATCGCCGAATCGAGATTCCCCGTGGGCTCGTCGGCCAGGATCAGTTTGGGGGCCCCCGCCATCGCGCGCGCGATCGCCACGCGCTGCTGCTGCCCGCCGGAGAGCTGCATTGGGAGGTGCTTCGCGCGGGACGACAGCCCCACGAGATCGAGCACCTCTTCGATAGCGCTGCGGCGCGCCCCCGAAGGCATCCCCCGGTAGCGGAGCGGCACATCGACGTTGTCGAAGACGTTCAGGTCGGGGATCAGGTTGAACGTCTGGAATATGAAGCCGATCTTCTCGTTCCGGATGCGCGACATCTGCCGGTCACTCAGGCGGCTGACATCGACGCCGTCGAGGTGGTAGGTGCCGCGCTCGAAGGTGTCGAGCAGGCCGATGGTGTTCAGGAGCGTCGTCTTCCCCGAGCCCGACGGCCCCATGATGGAGACGAAGTCTCCTTCGGCCACGTCGAGGTTGAAATCGGACAGAGCGTGGGTCTCGATGTGCTCCGTGCGATAGATCTTGCTGACGTTCTGCATCTTCAGCATGCGTTCTCCCTCAATTGCGCAGCAGGAGGGTGGCCGCTCCCTCGAACCGCGTCATGTCAGAAATGATGATCTCCTCGCCTTCCTCGAGCCCCGACAGGATCTCGACCTCCGAGATGCTGGCGGAGCCCGACTGAATCGCCCTCAGCTCGGCGAGATCACCGTCGACGACGTAGGCCTGTCGCCCGCCGCCATTCTCGAGGAATGGGCCGCGCGCGACCTTCAGCACGTCGGGGCGCGATTCCAACAGCAGGCGGATGGAGACCCGCTGGTTCTGCTTGAGCCCCGCGGGGCCCGTGCCAGTGAACACGACGACGCCGCGCACCTGGCTCTCCTCGACCTCCGGGGACATGCGCTTGACCTCTCCGGTGTAGTCGCCGCCGTCGTATTTGATCGATGCTGGTGTTCCGGGGGTGATCTCGCTTGCGTAGCTCTCGGGGACGAGGATCTCCACCTCGAAGGCCGAGAGGTCCACGACACCCAGGATCGCCTGCCCGCGGATGACTGCCTCGGACTCCATCACGTCGAGCCGCGACACCTGGCCGTTAACCGGGGAGCGCAGCGTGAGCCCGGCGATCTGCCGCTCGACCTCGCGCACGAGCAGCCGCTGGTTCTCGACCAGCAGCTCCTGGTTGCGCGCCTCGAACTCGAGGGTGTCCTTCTGAAGACGCGCCGTCTCGCGCGCGTGCTCGAGCTCCAGCTTGCGAACCTTGTGGTCGTCCTGCGCGGTCTCGAGCTCCACGAGGTTCATGATTCCAGCCTCGCGGGAATCCTCCGCCCGGACCTTGGCGCGCTCCGCCGCCGTGGTCTGCACCTCCAGCAAGTCGATCCGCTGCCGCGCCTCGAGCGCCGACTGCTGCGCCGCGATCTTTCGCCGTCCGAGATCGGCCTCAGCCGCCAGGAGCGTCGAGCGCTCCCGCGCGAGGCGGCTGGTCAGCTCGGGACTCTCGACGCGCGCCAGTTCCTGCTCCTTGCGGATGGTCTCGCCCGCATGCACCAGCACGCGCACGAGCCCCTGTTCCGGGCTGTAGAGAGTCGGATGGAAGGCGGCGACGGTCTGTCCCTGCACCGACAGGTCGCGCTCCAGGTCGCCGCGGGTGACGCGCGCGGTGCGGATCCTGTCGCGGTCCACGGAGCGTTCCGCGCGCACCCAGCGGGACGCGGAAGGGTAAAGCAGCGCCCCGCCGCTCAAGAGCAGGAAGGAAAGGCCGGTCAGAATCCAGACGCGGCGGGGGGTGCCCGTCCGGCCGACCGGCCTGTCCGTTCCTGAAGTGTCGCGAATCATCGGCCCCCCTGCCCATACCAAACGCTCGGCGGAGCGATTTCGTTAGTTTTTTCTGTAGCCGGGCAGAACATGAGCAAGGGTCGTGCCGACGATCGGGAGGACAGGAACCGGTTGGGATCATGTGTGTTTCGTGGGATCGGAGCGCTTCGTGTCCGGGTCGGGCCCCGGACAGATGTCGCGCTCCCCGGACAGATGTCCGGGCGGCCGGCCTACCGGTTGGCGAGCGGCGCTCTCATCGGAGCGGTCGAACAGGTAGACCTATGACAGGCATTACTCTGAGGCGTGCCCGGCGTCCCCTCCCGAGCTCCCCTCGGAGGTGTGGGCGACGTCGAGGGACGACGCCCAGTAGAAACCCCTGGCGCGGATGCGCTCGGGGGCGAAGGTCACGGTCCAGGGAGGCTCGAGGCCCTCGGAGGCGGCGCTGAAGGTGCCCGATGAGTCCGTGACTCCATCGAAAGTGCTCCCCGCGGCGCCGCCGAACCTCCCCGACACGCTGGCTCCTTCGACAGGACGCCCTTCGTCGTCGGTGATGGTCATCGTCCCGACGGCGCCCACCCCGGCCGGGGCGACGGAGATGCTCGCGATGCGCAGGCGACGCCTCCCGACGCCGACGGGGGTCGTGGCGGAGACCTCGGCCGAAGCGGTGCTGCGCTTGCCCGCGATGTCCACGGCGATGACCCGGTAGCGATAGGTCGTCCCCGCGAGCAACCCGACATCCTTGGCGAACTCTGCATCGGTGCTCGCCGCGAGTGTCGTGACGTCGGGCGTGAAGCCTGCGGTCATGGATCGATGGATCTCGTAGTGATCCACCATCACATCGTCGCTTGCCGGTGCCCACCCCAGGTCGATCCTCTGCCAGTCCCAGGGCACGGCCGTGAGCGCCGAAGGTGCCTGTGGTGCGGCACCGTCGGGAACGGGAGAGCGCCACGCCACGCCATCGGGACTCCAGATGGTGCGCATCCTGCGCCATGAGTCGTAGTGATGCACGGCCACGCCGCCGAAAGACTTCTCGCCCGAGAAGGCCTTCATCACCTCAGCCAGCTCCGACTCCATGTGATCGCGCCCTTCCTCGTAGAAGGAGATCGCCTCGGGGTCTCCGGAGGAGACCTGGCCCGTCTCCACCCCGATGACCACGGGCTTGCCCACCTTGTTGCCATAGGCGATCTCGGCCGCGGCCTGCTCGATGATGCCGATCGAGGTTTTGGCGATGTCCCTGTAGTCCATCAGCGCCACGTAGTCGGTGATGTCCTGCACGTGCTGCGCGCAGGTCTTTCTGTCTCCGCGCCACACGACACTCCTGCACTCGTCGCTCACGTCGAGCCACCGCGGGATCGCCGGGCCGACCATCAGCTTCTGCCCCGACTCCGCCACGCGCCGCATCATCGCCGCGAGCATGTCGAAGTACTGGACCTGCACGGAAGGAGCGTCGTGCCAGTCCGGCAGCCAGTGCGGCTCGATGTCGATGTTGGCGCCGTCGAAGCGGGCCTCGACGGGAGAGCCGGCGTTGTAAGCAATCACCGCGTCGATCAGATCGACCGCCTTGTGGTGGTAGCGCGCATAGGAGTACATCGGCGCCTGGTAGGAGCCGGAGCCCAGAAGCGCGTGCACGGAATAGCCGCCCGCGTGCGCCCAGCCGATGAAGGAGCGGTAGAGATCGGGATTATCTTTGATGACCCAGCCGCTGTGACCGCGATCGGCGTAGAGGTAGATGACGCGTCGCGGGTCAGGAGCGATGGTGGTGTCCTGCATGAAAGCGGCGAGGACCTGCCGCGCCCCGGGCGACTGGAGGAGCCGCTGGGTGTCGGTCTCCCAGACCCACAAGGCCCTCGCGGCCGGGTCGAGAGGCGATGAAGGAGCACTGGTCGCGGCGCTGACGGCCGATATGACTGGCGGCGCTGCCGCCACCGCTTCCACTTTCGATCGCGAGGACGTCGCGCCATCCTGGTGCAACGTCGGGATCGATGCCGGATCCTGCGCGGGCCCCACGGTCACGCTCACCGGCGCAGCCCACCGCGCGTACAGGTCCACCACCGATGAACCGCGCACGGTGATCTCGACCGGCCCGGAATGCTCCGCGGGATCCCAGTCGAAATACCAGGTGCCGTCGTCATCGCCCTCGGGATCGTCGGTGTGCACTTCGTGCAGGAAGCCGGCGTCGAACGCGATGACGAGGTCGAAGACGTCCTGATAGGTGCCGCGGACCCGGACGGGGCCGGTGACGACCGCGCCGTTCGCCGGGAACGTGACCTCGATGTGGCCGCGCGCCTTGCGCGCGGGGGCGGACAGGGGCTCCTGGTGGCCCGGGCACAGCGCCAGCGCGATGGCAAGGCACCAGAAGCGCCGACCCGGCATCGTCATGACCACAAAGATAGCCAGATCCCGCGACGCCGGTGAGGCCATTACCTCGCGGCCGACTCCCTGCCGGGTTGTGGCAGAATGACGCCTCATCTGATCCCGGACCATCCCGACAGCGAGCGGACACAGCGATGCCGATACCAACGCCGTTCCACGAGCGCACCTCCGCGCTGTGCGTCAGTCTGTTCTGGAAGGACTGGTCCGGATACCATGCCGTGCGCTCCTACGACACCACCCACGAGCGCGAGTACTTCACGCTGCACCACGCCGCCGGCCTGATCGACGTCTCGCCGCTCTACAAGTACGAGGTCACCGGGCCCGACGCCGCCGCCTTCCTCGCCTACGTCACGGTGAAGGACATCCGGCGTCTGAAGGTCGGCCGCGTGACGTATCTCTGCTGGTGCGACGACCACGGCAAGGTCGCCGACGACGGCACCGTCTCGCGCCTCGGGCAGGACCGCTTCCGGATCACCGCGGCGGAGCCGGCCGGCGCCTGGCTCATGCAGCGCGCGGCCGGCTATCGCGTGCAGATCGTGGATGTGAGCGCGTCGCTGGCGGCTCTGTCGCTCCAGGGGCCCACGTCGCGCGCCATCCTCAAGGAGATCACCGTGGGCGCGGACCTCGACGCGCTGCGCTACTTCGGCGTGACCGAGGCGAGCCTCGCCGGCATCCCCGTGCACATCTCGCGCACCGGCTACACGGGCGAGCTGGGGTTCGAGATCTGGATCCCGGCTCAACAGGCGCTCGCCGCGTACGACGCCCTCATGACCGCGGGGCAGGCCCACCGCATCGGGCCGGTCGGGCTCGACGCCATGGACATGACGCGCATCGAGGCGGGCTACATCATGAATGGCGTGGACTACTTCAGCGCGCACCACTGCCTGCTCGAGTCGCGCAAGTCCACTCCCTACGAGCTGGGACTGGGCCGCACCGTCGATCTCCAGCGCGAGCCCTTCGTCGGTCAGGAGGCGCTGAAGGCTGAGGTCGCGAGCGGTTCCGCGTGGGCCATCGTGGGTCTGGTCTACGACTGGGACGAGTTCGAGGCGCTGTTCGCCGCCGTGGGGCTGCCGCCCCAGGTTCCCGCCGGAGCATGGCGCTCCCCCGTGCCGGTGTACAGCGAGGCGGGACGGCAGGTGGGCTACGCCACCAGCGGAAGCTGGTCTCCTCTTCTCAAGAAGAACCTCGCGCTGGCATCCGTGCGCGCGGCGCACGCGGCGCCGGGCACGAAGCTCAAGATCGAAGTCACCGTCGAGTTCCATCGCAGGCTGGTCACGGCCACCGTGACGAAGATGCCCTTCTACGACCCGGAGAGAAAGAGGCGATGAGCGACGCTGCCGCGCGCAACGGCCGTCCGTCGCGCTCTTCGTACGACGCCGTGGTCGTCGGAGGCGGGCACAACGGCCTCGCCTGCGCGGCCTATCTCGCGCGCGCCGGCCGCAAGGTCCTGGTGCTGGAGCGACGGCACGTGCTGGGCGGAGCCGCCGTGAGCGAGGAGCTGCACCCCGGCTTCACCTTCTCGGTCTGCTCGTACGTCGTGAGCCTCCTGCGCCCGCACATCATCCGCGACCTTCAGCTCGAGCGTCACGGCCTGGAGCTGATCCCGCTGGAGTGCTCGTTCCTGCCGCTCCCCGACGGCCGGTCGCTCACGCGCTGGAGCGACCCGAACCGCACGCGCCAGGAGATTGCGCGCTTCTCCCCGCGCGATGCGGAGGTCTATCCCGAGTTCGGTCTGGCGATGACGCGCCTGGCGCGCTTCGCCAAGCAGGTGATCGACGAGCCGGCCCCCGACCCGGCATCGCTCGACCCGCGCGAGCTGTTCCGGCTGCTGCGTCTGGGCCGCGCGATGAAGAGCTTCGATGCGGAGATGCGGTACCTCAACTTCAAGCTCATGACGATGAGCGCCGTGGACTTCCTCGACCAGTGGTTCGAGAGCGACGTGCTGAAGGGCCCCATGTCGGTCAGCGGAATCATCGGCACGTTCCTCGGCGTGCGCTCCCCCGGGACGGCCTACGTCCTGCTGCATCACTACATGGGGGAGATCGACGGCGCGTTCCGCTCCTGGGGGTTCGCCAAGGGGGGAACGGGCAGCGTGAGCAACGCGATCGCCTCGGCCGCGCGCTCCTTCGGCGCCGAGATCCTCACGGGCGCCCCCGTGGCGCACGCGCGCATCGCCTCGGGGCGCACCAACGGCGTCGTGCTGGAGAACGGCGACGAGATCGGCGCCAAGGTCGTGGTCTCGGGGCTCGACCCGCACCGCACGTTCCTGTCGCTCGTCGGCGCGCAGCATCTGGATGCCGATTTCCTCGCCGGCATCCGCCGCTTCAAGATGCGCGGCAGCAGCGGCAAGGTGAACCTGGCCGTGGATCGGCTCCCCAGCTTCACTTCCCGTCCGGGCGACGGGCCGCACCTTCAGGGGGACATCGCCATCGCCCCCGGCGTCGACTATCTGGAGCGCGCCTACGACGACGCCAAGTACGGCGACTTCTCGCGGCGTCCGTATCTCAACGTCGTCATCCCCTCGACGGTGGACCCGAGCGTCGCGCCGCCGGGCAAGCACATCGTGTCGTGCTTCGTGCAGTACGCGCCCTACGACATCAAGGAGGGGGCATCCAACTGGCCCGCGCGGCGCGAGGCGTTCGGCGATGCCGTGGTGGACACGCTGGCAGAGTACTGCCCCGGGTTGAAGGAGTCGATCCTCTACCGGCAGGTGCTCACGCCGTGGGATCTCGAGCGCGAGTTCGGCCTGACCGAGGGGAACATCTTCCACGGCGAGCTGAGTCTCGAGCAGCTCCTTTTCCTGCGGCCGGCGGCTGGATGGGCGCGCTACCGCACGCCGATCGATCGTCTCTGGATCTGCGCCTCGGGGACGCATCCCGGCGGCGGCATCATGGCCGCGCCGGGGGAGATCGCATCGCGGCTGCTCCTCAAGTCGGGGCAGGTGTGAGCGGCTTCGACGCGATCGTGATCGGTTCCGGGCCCAACGGCCTGACGACGGCGGCGCTGCTGGCGCGCGCCGGCCGCAAGGTGACCGTGCTGGAGGGGCGCGACGTCGTCGGCGGGCTCGCCGCGTCGGAAGAGTTTCATTCGGGATACCGCAGCGCCGGTCTGCTGCACGACACGACGGGGCTGCGCCCCGCGGTCGTCGATGCTCTCAAGCTGACCCAGCATGGCCTGCGGATGCGCAGCCATCGCCCGGATCTCCTCGCGCTGCTGCGCGCAGGCGAAGGGATGACGATCCCCGGCGACCCGGCGAAGGCGTACGCGACGATCGGCAGCATCTCGAAGCACGACGCCGCGCGCTTCGCGGAGTTTCACGCTTTCATCGACCGGTCACGTCCGGTGCTGGCCGACTTCCTGAACAGTCCGCTGCCGAACATCGTGGACATCGACTCGGCCGGAACGTGGGACCTGATG
>Ga0137432_1000252_pt1 | contig 36819 bp, 29 predicted proteins | sample EasRivERMZT820_2_FD_102337 | JGI IMG/M metagenome (GOLD analysis project Ga0137432, IMG submission 102337) | Soil microbial communities from meander-bound floodplain in the East River, Colorado, USA - East River MetaG ERMZT820_2 | ecosystem: Environmental > Terrestrial > Soil > Floodplain ... | reverse complement strand
CGATTGGCAACCTATTGGACATGCTGCGGGTCGCAGACCCGCGCTCCCGGAGCGCGCCTCTGTGAGGCGCAGCAGCCTTGGCTCTTGGTTTGGTCGGAAATTATTTTTGGCAATCGCTATAAACGCTCGGTAATTCATCAGTGCACCACCCGCTTTTTCACATCTCCGCGCCTGAGGACGGGCGCACTCCGGGTTTGGACAACACGCCCCAAAGATGCGCCCCGCTCAGGCCACTTCGTCGCGGTTGATCCAATTTCCAACCCTGCGGAGCCAAAAGAATTGACCGTTGGCAGTTACCCCGGCCACATTTCCACGTCGGATCACATGCACGCCGCTACTTTTCTTCAAGACCTGGCCGTCGTCATGATCGTGGCGGGGCTGGTGACGGTGATTTTTCACCGCTTCAAGCAGCCGGTGGTGCTCGGTTACATCCTCGCCGGCGCGATCATCGGACCTCACACGCCGCCGTTTCCGCTCATCCATGATGAGGAAGCCATTAAAACACTCTCCGAACTGGGTGTCATTCTGCTGATGTTCTCGCTCGGACTGGAGTTCAGCTTGCGAAAGCTGCGGCAGGTCGGCGGGACGGCCTTCATCACCGCGTTTCTGGAAATCCTGCTCATGTTCTGGGTGGGATACGAAATCGGGCGGCTGTTCAACTGGAGCGCGATGGACAGCATTTTCCTCGGAGCGATGCTCTCCATCTCGTCCACAACCATCATCGTCAAAGCCCTGGCGGAACTGGGCAAGACCAAGGAGCGGTTTGCTCAACTCATTTTTGGCATCCTCATTATCGAGGACGTTCTGGCCATCGGGATGATTGCGCTACTGTCGGGCCTCGCCATGACCGGCACCCTGGAGGTAACGACGGTAGGCGCAACCGTCGGCAAACTGAGCATCTTTCTGGTGGCGGCGCTGGTTGGCGGCCTGATTGCCGTGCCGCGGCTGATCGGATACGTCGCCAGGTTTAAAAGCAATGAGATGTTGTTGATCGCCGTGCTGGGGTTGTGTTTCGGTTTTTCGCTGCTGGCGGTGAAACTGGGTTACAGCGTGGCCCTGGGCGCCTTTATCATCGGGGCCGTCATCGCGGAGGCTCGTGAAATTCACCGCATCGAGATCCTGACGGAGCCCATTCGCGACATGTTCAGCGCGATTTTCTTTGTTTCCATTGGATTGTTGATCGATCCGAAGGTGCTCGCGGCCTATTGGCTGCCCATTGTCGTCATTACATTCGCGCTCATCGCAGGCAAGATCGTGGCCTGCGCGTTCGGCGCGTTCATCAGCGGCAATGACGCTCGGACTTCCCTGCGTGTCGGCATGGGCCTGGCGCAAATTGGCGAGTTTTCGTTCATCATCGCTTCGCTCGGACTCACGCTCAAGGTCACGAGCGAGTTTCTCTACCCGATCGCGGTCGCCGTCTCCGCCATCACGACCCTGGCTACGCCTTACCTGATCAAGAGTGCCGACAGTTTGGTCAACTGGTTCAGCCGCACGGCGCCGGCGCCACTCGTGAACTACCTGGAGCTTTATACGCGCTGGGTCGGCCAGCTCGGCAGCCAGCGCCATGTCAGCATGGCGTCAAAACTTGGGTGGCGTTGGTTTGGGCAAATGGCTTTGAATACGGCGCTGATGGCGGCTGTGTTCCTGGCAGCGGCGTTTGTCGCGCGGCGTCCGCCCGGCTGGTTGAGAGATTTGGCGTTGGGCCCGGAGGGAATCAAGGCCGCGCTCTGGCTGGCCGCCATGATTCTGTGTTTGCCTTTGATCATTGCCACGTTCCGGAAATTGCAGGCTCTGGGTCTGTTGATCGCGGAGACGGGTGTCATGCAGGGCGGCGACCGCACTGCTCTCGTTCGGGAGATTGTTGCACAAGGCATTCCTATCGCGGGCTCGGTGGCACTGGGTCTGTATGTGCTTGTGCTGAGTTCCGCGCTATTGCCGGCCTTTAAAATCCTGATTGTCCTCCTGGTCGTCGTCGCGATGATCGCCTGGTTGTTCTGGCGGGCGTTCAGCAGGATTTACTCGAAGGCGCAGGTCGCTTTGCGGGAAACGCTGGCACAAGCACCGGCGCCGCGACCAACTCAGGCGCCGGCGCAACTGTCCGGGCTTTTGCGCGAGGCGGATTTGGCGACGGTGGAAATCGCGGGCGATTCTCCGGCTGCGGGCAAGCTCATTCGCGAACTGGAGCTTCGAACACGCACCGGCGCCAGCATCGTCGGCATCGAACGCAAAGGCGCTAACATCATCAATCCCGGCCCGGACGAAGAATTATTGGCGGGCGACCAGGTGCTGCTTTTGGGCAGGGGCGCTCATCTCGACGCAGCGAAAGGACTTTTGAGCAGGCGGTAGAGTGATTGCCAAAAGTAATTTCCAAAAAGGTGGGGCAAACCTGCCGGTTTGCCGCGACGCCCAGCAGGGCGTCGCCCACCTTTTTGGAAATTACTTTTGGCAATCGATATAGCCGTGTTGATGGGCCCTTGTTTTCCCGTGATTCGGCCACGTACGGTCTGATTCAGCTTTCCCTGACAAGCCTTCGTGCTGTAGCGAGCGTGTCAATGTCCGCCAGAGTCTTGTCCGTTCGGATGCGCGCGATGCGGGGGAAGCGCATGGCCAGGCCGCTCGTGTGCCGATCGCTGGGTTGCATGCGATCGAAGGCGATCTCCAACACAATCTCCGGTTTGACTTCGAAATAGCGCCCGTGCTGGCGAATGGCAATTCCGAGGAAATGTTCCGTCAACCCGGCGATCTCGACGTCGGTTAAACCGCTGTAAGCTTTGCCGATGGTCTTCAATTCACCGGTCTCCTCATCGCGCACGGCGAAGGTATAATCGCTCAGGACCTTGTTGCGCCTGCCATGGCCGTACTCCGCGCCCACCACCACGCAGTCCAGCGTGGCCAAAGCTTTCTTGAGTTTAAGCCAGGCCAGTCCGCGGCGTCCGGGCGAGTAAACGCTTTCAGGATCTTTGACCATCAGTCCCTCATTGTTTCGATCCCGGGCTGCTTTGAATGCCTCGTCGACGTCCTCGGCTGAACGTGCAGCGCTAATGCGAGCCAGTCGAAACGGGTCGGGAAATGGGGCCATCGATTCAAGCCGGCGCCGGCGTTCGCGCAAGGGCTGGTTCAAAAGCGTTTGGCCGTCCTGCCACAGTAGATCGAAGGCGATGAACTTGATTGGAATCTCTTCGCGCATGAATAAATCGTGCTCGCGCCGGCCCAGGCGCCGTTGCAAATCGGCAAAGGGCAAAACTCGATCGTCGCGCATGGCCACGATCTCGCCATCCAGGATTAGATCCGCTCCCAGCACGCGAGCAGCATCGGCAAGATCGTGAAATGTATCCGTGATCTCTTTCCGATCGCGCGAATAGAGCGCCACGCGCTGACCGACCTTGTGCAGTTGGCAGCGGACACCGTCATATTTGTCTTCGAGCCACAAGGCAAAACCGGCGTCTCGCCTGTCATCGGCAGCCCAAGCAGATGGCGATACGTCTGAAGGCCCTCCTGCGAGTTCGTGTCCTTCCACCGACGGAATGGGCGCGACGCCCGCCCTGCGCTTCCAAATATCTGCTGCGGTTTCTTCTGGTGACGCGAGCATGAATTTTATTGGGCGAAAGGGCTTCACGCTGGCGGTGGCCAGTTCATTCTTGCGCGCAAGCAGAGCCGTTTCGCCCATGTCGCCCAGGAGCAGATTGGCCTGGCGCACCTCATCGGCAGAGACGCCAAAGGCGCGCGCCACGGCTTCCTCGACCAGGCCCTCCTTCAAACCGATCCGTAAATCGCTGGTGATGATTTTGACGAAGAACTTCGCTTCCAAAGCCGAGCATTGCCGCAGGGCGCGGATGAGGACAGGCAATTTGCCCGAAGGCCCTCGGGCCGCATGAAGCTGCCGGAAGATTGCATCCATCGCGTCAACGGCGAGCGAAGGCTGGACATGGCCGCGACGCTGCCAGAGTTCAAAGGCGCTTTCGCCGACGTCGCTGTGTTTAAGATAAATCTGGTGCAACGCCATTGCGTCGATTTCACCAACGGCACAGAGCGCGTCACGCAACAACGCCCAACCCAGTTGCAGCACTTTGTTTTCGCTGGGCGGGAACGGGGCTCCGGTAAACCAGACCGTGACGGAACGGAGCGAGTTGGAATCGAGCGTTTGCAAATATTCCGCCAGCAAGCGCACCTTCTCCAATTTGCTCGAGGTGACAGCAATGGCGGCACAGGCTTCGCAAAACCGGACAAAGGCGGCAGGAAAGGGCGCGCTATCATCGTTGGGTGCCCCGGGAGGGCGAGGCTCCTGACGAGCCCTGTTTTGCTGGTCATTTTTGCTCCACCATGGCTCGCGAGGACGCTCGCCCTCCCTGGGCGGTGAAACCTGTGCTTCAGCGGCCACGCCTGAATTTGGAATCCGGGCTCCGGAAGTTGGCATGGAGATCGGCAGCACCATCTGCTCATCCTCGCTCAAGGCCTGCGCATCAAAACCCAGGTGACGCAGCGTTTGAGCGAAATCCGCCGCGAACCCGTGCAGTGTGTAGATTTTTTTAGGCGACACCCGCTTCACCATCTCGATCAAGTCCGGGTAATCGGCGTGATCGCTGAGCGGGAAGGCGGCATCGACCCGATAGCGATAGCGGCAATTCGGATCGACCGCCCAACCAGTCAAGAGGGCGGAGCGCGCCCGGCCGAGATTCCTCAGCATGGCCGAGTGAGCGACGCTCGGCGGGCAGAGCAATACTTTGCCTTTGGCCGAAGCCGGATCGTAACGCACGTATTTGGGAAAGCATTGGCCGAACTGTTCATAGATCTGAGTGAGCTTGTAAACGGCGCCGTGGAGCATGATGGGCAAGCCGGCATCGCCCAGACCACACAGGAGCTCCTGGCTCTTGCCGAGTGAGTAACCGAGCAGCACCGCCGTTTCGTCGTTGTCGAGGGCTTCCTGACAAAAGCGAAGGATGCCACTCATGATATCAGCCGTCGGCGGAAATTTGTATTGGGGACGTCCATAGGTGGTCTCCATAATCAGAATATCCGCAGGGCGTGGCTCGCAAGGTTCAGCCGAAAGCCCGTGACGCAGTTTGAAATCGCCCGTGTAAAGCAAACATGTGCTTTCCACTTCGATGAACAACATCGCGCTGCCAAAGATATGACCGGCCGGCAACAGGGTGCAGTGAAATGGGAGACTGTTTGCCTCAAAATCCTTCCGTTCGCCAAACGGCAGAACATGCTCGATGGGGGCGCGCTTCAATCGCGTTTGCATGAACCTCGCGGTCGGCGCGCTCAGAATAACCTCCCGGTGCTCGCCAATGTGGTCGGAGTGCGCGTGGCTGATGAAGACGCGTTCGGGACCAGGCTGCGGCTCCTGCGGGTCCAGCCACAAACGGAGTTGGGGCAGATAAACGCCGCCCTGGTGAAATTCAATCGTCAATGCCGACACAGGGCAAAATGAGCGAAGAGCCAGAGTGAGTCAAATGCGCGAGGGTGAAGGCGGCCATCGTGGCTTTCATTGACGCGGCTTCCAGCCGCGATGTCCGCGCGGCGGCACGGCACGTGCCCACATAGGAGCGCGGACGTCTCGTCCGCAATTTGGTCAAAGCCGCGTTGGGTAAGACGGTGGCCCACCGCCGACTGCGCACCTGGCGGACGAGACGTCCGCGCTCCTATGTGGCAAAGGCTTCGCGTAAAGCTTGGTTCAAGCTCTCACACCTGATTCAATCGCTTCGATGAGACCAGCCCATTCGTCGTTCGCCTGGCGTCTACCTGCATTGGCATTCTGCTTTTTGCTGCCCCTTCCGCTCAAAGCGGCTACAACTTCTACCCGCAACGCCGGTTCATTTTTTAAAATTGCCGTCGTGGACGCGGAGACGGGACGTGGTGTGCCGTTGGTGGAGTTGCGCACGGTAAACTCGATTTGTTACTGGACCGACAGTAACGGACTGATTGCTTTTCAGGAGCCGGGGCTGATGGATCAGGAGGTCTTCTTTTACGTGCAAGCCACGGCTACGAGTATCCGAAAGACCTGTTCGATAATCGCGGTGTGAAGTTGACGGTCAAACCAGGCGGCAGTGCCACCATCAAGCTCAATCGGATCAATATCGCCGAGCGGCTCTATCGGATCACCGGCGAAGGCATTTATCACGACAGCGTTCTCCTCGGACAACGCACGCCTCTCAAACGTCCGCTGCTCAACGGCCAGGTCCTGGGGCAGGACACCGTCATCGCCACACTCTATCGCGGAAGGATTTACTGGTGCTGGGGCGACACGGAGAAACCGTCGTATCCGTTCGGCAACTTCGGGGCCTCCGGCGCCACTTCGGAGTTGCCCGGCCGTGGCGGCCTCGATCCAAGCCTGGGCGTGGACCTGACTTACTTTGTGGATCAAACCGGGTTCAGCAAACCGATGTGTCCGAATTTCGGACCTGGCCTGCAATGGATTGAGAGTTTGATCGCGTTTCGGGACGAACGCGGCGTGGAGCGCCTGCTGGCGCGGGTGGCTTCGGCGGACGGCCTCAAAGGCACGCACGACTGGCACGTGGCCATGTTCAACGACGAAAAGCAAATCTTCGAATCACTCGTGCGCTGGGACATTCGCGATATGCACGACGTGACGACCCCATTCTCCGCCCGCGTCGGCACAAACCATTACTTCTATGTTTATCCGAACTATCGTGTCAAAGCCGACCTGCACAGTCTGACGAACCGCGCGGCTTATGAAGCCTTTACCTGTCTTGCGCCGCCGGCCCGCTATGAAGGCAGCGCTTCGAAGCTCAATCGCACGCCCGAGGGCCAGCTCCGTTACGAATGGCGCGCCGGCGCGGACCGCATGGACGGACCGCGGATGCGCGAACTCACTAAAGCCGGCCTGCTGAAGCCCGAAGAAGGCTGGCGGCAACTCTACGATATCGAAACCGGCCGGCCCATTCACACCGATCGCGGCTCGGTTTGCTGGAACGCGTATCGTCGTCGATGGATAATGATCACCGGAGGCCTGCCGGGAGAAGTCTGGTTCGCTGAAGCGGACACGCCTCTGGGTCCTTGGGTCTATGGCCGCCGGGTCGTTTCACACGATCATTATAACTTTTACAACCCGACACAGCATCCGTTCTTCGATCAGGAGGGCGGGCGTGCCATTTACTTTGAAGGCACCTACACGGCCTCGTTTTCCGGAGCGAAGGAGAAGACGCCGCGCTACGATTATAATCAAATCATGTACCGCCTCCGCCTCGATGACCCGCGCCTGGCCTTGCCCGCGCCCGTCTATACGTTGCGCCAGCCTGGTGGGGCCACACGCATCATGATGCGGGACCAAATCGAAGTGTCCGATGCCTGGGAGCGAATCGAATCGCTGGCGTTTTTCGCGATGCCTCCGGAACGTCGCCGTGAAGGTTTAATCCCTCTTTACGGCAACGCTGATAACATAGCGACTGCCCTGCGCGATGAATCAGACCCGCAACGGAACCGCAAGGGTGTTCTGTCCCTGGCAGTCCCGGCGGGGACTGGCCAGTCCGGCACGAACCGGGCAAAGGAGTTCAACTCACCAGCCCTTGTGCCGCTCTATGCGTATCGCCACGCCTCCGACGGGACGCAGTTTTACGCTGTCGATCCGGACATCGCGGACTCCGGTGCCACCCGTTTGGCCGAACCTGTCTGCCGGGTGTGGCGGAACCCGATGGCTTTGCTCATTCTCGACTCGATGGCGAGACCAGTTCTCACGCGCGGGAAATGATCACGATAAGCTTGCCTCGCTGGGTTGTTGAAATGCCGTTGGCAGGCTGTGGTTCCCCTATTAGGATACTACTATGACCAGACTGGTCGTGGCAGCGTTCTGGGCTTCATGGGTGCTGATCGGTTTTCACGGACCGTTTGCGCTTGTCCCAGGCCGCGCCGCGGAAACCGACTTTGCCGAAGCGCGCCGACGGATGGTGGAGGAGCAGCTCAAAGCGCCGGGCCGGGATATCACCAACCAAAAAGTTCTGCAAGCCATGGCCACCGTGCCGCGGCATGAATTCGTTCCCGAACGCATTCGCCACATGGCTTACGGAGACCATCCGCTGTCGATCGGTCATGGGCAAACCATCTCGCAGCCCTACATCGTGGCGTTTATGACCGAACAACTTCAACCCAGGCCAACGGACCGTGTCCTGGAAATCGGCACAGGATCGGGTTATCAAGCGGCCATTCTGGCTGCCCTGGTGGCGGAGGTTTACACCATTGAAATCGTTGAGCCGCTGGCCAGGCGCGCGGAGACTGACTTGCGGCGATTGGGTTGCAAGAACGTGAAAGTCAAAGCGGGCGATGGCTACAAAGGCTGGCCGGATGCAGCGCCCTTTGACACCATCATCGTGACCTGCGCCCCGGAACACGTCCCGCAGCCGCTGGTCGAACAACTCAAAGACGGCGGCCGGATGATCATTCCCGTGGGCGTTTCCTCCGATCAGAAGTTATACCTGCTCGAAAAGCGTGGCGGGAAAGTCGAGCGACGCGCGGTGCTGCCCGTGCGCTTCGTTCCGATGACGGGCAGCAAAGGCGCGGCGGAACCAAAGCGGTGAGGGCCTTCAACATCGCGGTTGCGTGTCCGGCTTTCGTCGCGCGTCACTCCACCGCCATGCCACCCAGCCCGCGGCGAGCGTTGCCAAACCTACCAGACTCTCCAGCGGCCTTCGCACGATGGTGAAGAGCGTCATGGCCGATACGAACAAGAGAAAGAGGCCAGGCACCCAGGGCCATCCCCACACCGGAAGTGCCTTGCCTTCACGTCGCCGCAACACCACCAATCCAAGCACGGTCGCCGCCGTGCTGATGCCGAGCGTGAAGCCAATGTAGGTGAGCAAACTCTGATAGGCAGCCGTCCACAAAAAGATTAAGGCCACCATCAGTTGAAAGGCAATGGCAGCGCGGGGAGGATTGTGCCGCGCGGCCAGCCAGCGGGGCAAGTATCCGTCCGTCGCCATGCGCGCGTAAACGCGAGGACCGGCCATAATCAACGAGGAGATCGAGGTTACCAAAGCCAAACAGACCACGACAGCCATCGCGTCAGCCCAGAGTCGTCCACCGAGAGCCTGGGCGGCGATTCGACCGACGTCCAGTTTGCCGGAAAGTGCTTCCATCGGAACCGCGAAAAGAAACACGGCGTTGAGGGCCAGATAAAAAACGGTCACCACGGCTGTGCCCAGCAGGAGCGAGCGAGGCAGGTTGCGTTCCGGGTTACGCACTTCGCCTCCCACATAAACGGCGCCGTTCCAACCGGAATAGCTGAAGGACACCCACACCAAAGAAACGCCGAAAGCGGAGAGAGACGGAGCGCTCCAGATGGTCTCGGCGGGAGCAGGAAGCCGGTGGAATGCGAAAAACAAAAACAAGGCGATTGCCAGCAGCTTGACCGCCACGGCCAGATTTTGCACCCACGCGCCGCGTTGCACGTGAGCGGCGTGAACGGCGGAGAAAAGAACGAGCAACAACGAGCCGCTGAGTTGGAGTGGCCAATCCGGCAGCCACGGCCGGGCGTATTCACCAAAGGCAAACGCCACCGCCGCCAACGGCGCGGAAAAACCGACCAGCAGAGAAATCCATCCGGCGAGATAGCCCGCTGCCGGATGCAACGTGCGGGAAAGGAAAAGATATTCGCCCCCTGACTCCGGAATTCGTCTTGCCAGGGCGCCATAACTTAAAGCGCCCAGCGCGGCCACCACACCTCCAGCAACCCAAACCAGAAGCACGCCACTGCGCGAACGCAAATCGGCAAGCAGAAAGCCACTTGTTGTGAAGACGCCCGCGCCAATCATGTTGGCGACCACTAACGCGGTGGCGCTGATCAGTCCCAGTTGGCGCTCGGCGGGCACTCCCGGTAGCGGTGATGGGGAAGGGCCCCTGCGGTCTATATCGATTGCCAAAAGTAATTTCCAAAAAGGTGGGCGACGCCCTGCTGGGCGTTGCGGCAAACCGGCAGGTTTGCCCCACCTTTTAGGAAATTACTTTTGGCAATCACTCTAAACATTGCCGCAGGATTCTCCCGGCCTAAAGTCCTGCTTTCTGCAGCTCATTCTGCAGTGCCATTTGAAACGCTTCCAGGTCCGCGGCCGACGGCTTGTAGCCTTGTTGCTGCGGGGCCAGACCCAGCCGGCCAAATTGGTCCAGGTACCATTGAGCGACGTTGCCGTCGCTGAAGGTGACACTGCCGCTGACCATGGCGCCGGGCCGCGTGACATTATCCAGTGTAACTGACACACCATCGGGCGGTGCCCCCGCGGGTGTCGCTGGTGACGGGACGCCCAGTGAACCTTCGCTTGCTTTTTCCTTTGCCGGCAGCACCTTTTTTTCCGGCGGCAGGGCTTGCTGGTCTTTGGGAGTGAGCTTGAGATCGTCCACCAGGAACCGTACGTCCATGTAGGTCAGATGGATACCGAATTCCGCAGCCAATTTGCTTTGAATTTCCGAGAGCTTCAGGCCCTCTTTGATCCATCCAGCCACTTTTTGCTTTTGTGCCTCATCTAAGTTCATAAGTCGGTTCCAAGTTCATAGCGCGTTTGTAGCCGCTATTACAATCTACTTCTGCGGGGTGCAATTCAATGGAAGAGGACGTTGAAAGGGAAACTAACCGCCATTTCGCCCGGGCGTGCGGAACGCGCAGACGACGCGAGGACGCCTTGCAGGCGCAAGAAAACGCCGGATGGGTGATCCTTTCCTTTTCCTGTCGCCTGGCACTCTAGTTCACCCGCACACGATAGAAGCGCTGGTCCACCATCGGCTGGGTGATTGCCTTCTCGATTCCATCGCCAGAAATGGGCGGAAGCGAGTTCCAGGGGCCCGTGCTCAACGAGTCTTTGTACTCCACCGTGTAAGTTTGGCCGCTCGTGGTGGGGAACGCCAACGTGAAGGAATTGTTGGTCGCGTTCGGCAGCCCGAGCCACATGCCCGCCACATTTTGCGCGTAAGGCGTGGGGGCGCTCTTGAAGAACGGGCCGTCCTGGCCGATGCGCGCGTAAGCTTGATTCGGCTTCAACCCTGGCGCGGCGACATAGTTCACCAGCGTGCGACTGCCCAGCGGACCGACGCCGGTGAGCATGAAGCGATCGCCGTCTTTGTCGATCTTGAAAGGCGCATGGTAATCCCCCAGGTCGGGAAGGCCATCGCAAAAAATGACGAGGTGCTCGCCGGGGGCCAGAGTTTGATCGGGTGGAAACAGATAACGTTCGCTGGATCCGAAGAACTTCGACGCCAGATGAATGCTCGCCAGTGAAATCGGATTCAGGGAGGCATTACGGATCTCCAGCCAGTCGGGCGTGTTGCCGTGTTCGTCCTCCAGGCCGCCCGCGTTGTCGGCGAGGATTTCGGAGATTTCAACCGGCGGTGTGTTGGTGACGAGACCAAGGCTATAGAGCGTGATCGGTTCGCCCACACGAGCGAAAACGTTTTCATCCGGAACGGTCACTGTCTTGTCACTCAGGTCCGTGGCTTCGAGATAGAACTGGATCTCGGCACCGGCCGGAAGCAGTTCCTGGAGGAGGCCCGAGAACAAACCATCCTGCATCCCCCCGTCCTCGTGCATGCCATCATCATAGAAATTGACGCGATAAACCGTCGGGTCGGGAACATCGAGGCGCTGATAAACAAGCTGGACTCCGACCACACCGACGTCATCCGATGCCTGGGCGAAGAGCCGGATGGGCTGGCCTGCGCGCAGCGTGCTTGGATCGAAGCCTTCCATTTTGACGACCGGCTCCACCGGACCGTTATCGGCATTGGGCCGGCCGGGACTTGGGAAAGGATTGGAGGTGAAGGTGGCGTTGCCATCGCGAAAGCGGCCATACGATGTGTTTTCTTGCTGCTGCGCGTATTCGATCCGATCCACTTCGCGCCCGGTGTTATCCAGGAGCGAGAGGATTCCGCCCTCGCCCGGAAGATTGAAGCCGGTGTGATAGAACGAGCGAATGCGATCGGAACAAACCAGCAGCAGCCGGCCTTTTGATGGCAGAGCATTCGTGATCGGAAATGCGTACACATTGGTCCTCCAACCCGTCTCGTTGGTGCGAACCAGACGCAACCTCCAACCATTGAGCGAAACGGCTGCGGCGGCACCGTTGTAAATTTCCAGCCAGTCGCTCTTGCGTCCACCGTCTGCGTCCACTGGAAACACATTGTTGATCGCGAGTATTTCGTTGATCACTGGCCCTGCTACTTCCGGACGTGCCGGCAGCGGTGCCGGCGGCCCACCCTGTTGCGCACGTCGGCTGCTGAGCGCCGTCCACAACACTGTCCCGCTGCCGACGAGGTCCGCGAGCCCATCCCCATCCAGATCGCCGGTGGCAATGAATTCCCCTGCGGGCACGCTTACGCTCAGTGCCGGCACGTAGTTGCCATCGCCACTGCGCGTGAGGATGGTGATGCACGAAAGAATTTTGCAGGAGACCGCGAGGTCTTCATCGCCATCATCATCGAAGTCCCCTTTGGTGAGGCTGCTGGTGGGGAAATCGATTCCGGTGCTGGTGTTTGTATAAAGCACAAAGCCCATGCCGTTGGTGCCAAGATAAATCGTCGTGCCCTTCAGGCTGCCGACGACAATGTCGAGGTCACCGTCGCCATTGTAATCAAGGGCTGTCCCGGTGATGGCTCCAGTGTCACCACCGCAACATTTAATGTCATAGTTCGAAACCGTCAGGCTCGTGCCATAGAGGAAATCCCCTTTGTTCTCAGCCACCACCATACCGCCGTAGTAGCCGATGCCTGCGAGATCGATGTCGCCATCCAGGTCGAAGTCGCCCGTGACCATGGCGCGCGCTTCGTAGATGAACAAATGTTCGTGGCTGCCCCCCGCCGTAAACTTGCCATCGCCATTGCCTTTGAAGAAAACAATCCGGCAATCGAAGAAGCCCACGGCGAGATCGATTTTGTCATCATTATCAAAATCGGCGGCGACAATGGAAAAGAAGCGGCCGTCTTCAATTTCCGGGGGCAGATAAAAATTCGTCGGCGCGCCAAACGTGCCGTCCCCGAGCCCAATCCGCACCGTCAGCGAGCCGCGGCCAGAGCCCGAGCGTCCAAGATTCGCTGTGACGATATCGGGAACCCTGTCCCCGTTCACATCTCCCGTCGCCTCGCCGCTGGGAAGCGTGCCAACGCCAAAGAACGTCGCCTCACCAAGCACGCCGTTAGTGCCGGCCAGACGGATGCTGATTTCGCCCGAACTCCGGTGAAGCTGGATCACATCGTCGCGCCCGTCGTCGTTCACGTCTTTGACGGTCAACGAAACCACTTCACCATCGACGGGATAGACCTGGTCGAGCGCCGTGAAGGCGGTCTGTCCTGCCGCGGTGATCAACACGCTGATGTCCATCGAATCGCGATTCATCACCGCGAGATCCGGATAGCCGTCATGATTGAAGTCCGCCGCGCCCATTTCGCGGGGGCTCATGCCCACAGTGATTTCACTCGAACCGACGAATACGCCGTTGCTGTTTTTGTAAGTGATCACCCGATCGAAATTGCGCAGCACGATGACCAGATCGTTGCGGCCATCCTGATCGAGATCGACGATCTGCACCGCGCGCGGCGCGCCGGCAATGTGAAGCGTTTGCGCCGGCTCAGGCGCGAAGTGCGCCGGTGAATTTGTGCCAGCAAAAATATCGACCGTATCGCCGTCGCGATGGGCGGTCACCAGATCGGGCAGCCCGTTCGTGGTGGTGAGATGCCCGACGTCCAGCGAGTGAAGGGAAAGATTGGTGATAGTCGCCTGCACCTGGAGCACACCATTGCTGTCCGGCGCGAGCATCCAGATGAGATTGGTGTTGGCGTGAGTCGCGATCAGTTCATCGCGCGTCGTACCGGCCGGACGGAAAGCACGCAGAGTGTAAACCGGTTTGGGAAAGCCGAACTGAGTGTCTGAGTCGGTGTCAGCCAGGTCCACCAGGTTCGTTACCGTCTCAAACGCGCCGCCGCCCAGGCTCCGCAACTGGCGCACTCCGTTGGTCGTCCCGCCCACCACGAGGTCCATGAAGCCGTCGCCATCGAAATCGCCGGCAGTGAGATTGCGCGCGCCGCGCCACATCGGAAGCGTCTGCGCTGCGGCAAAATTGCCGCTGCCCTGGTTAACGAATAAATAGACGTTGCCGGCGTAGGGCGCGCCCACCGCGATGTCGATGCGTCCATCGCCAGTAAGATCCGCGCAGACGATGCCCCGAAGCTCCTGAGTTCCCGTTTGCAGATGTGTCGGCGACGCGAACGTGGCATCGCCCGCGCCAAAGTAGAGCGTTACGGTGCCGTCAGTATTAGCCGCCGCCATGTCCGCGTTACCATCGCCATTGAGATCGGTCACGGCGATTCCCTTCGGACCGTCAATCGAGTTGGTGGCACCGATGTCCGGATCGCCGACCTTCAAGCGTGAAGACAGCGCTTGAAGACTGTCGAAGAGTTGAGCAGTCGCCTGGCAGGCCAACAGGATGCAAAGGACAAAACCAATCAAAAGCGGCCTCCAAACCCTCTCAGGTCCGGCATGAGACGATCTGTGTGTGATCATAGCTTTTGTTTGGTGGCTGCGAGTAGAGCTAGCGATCTTCATCTTGTACAGGGGAATTGGCCAGACAAAGTTCTGGAAAAACCCCAGGTTGTCCTGCGCACGCGCCAGTCAGGCGATTCAGTCCAAGCGCGAAGGAGACTGCGAACCCGATTTCACCGTAGAAGTCAGTTCGAACGTACTCGGAAGAAGCGACCTCGCTCGCTCGGCTGGATCGGATGGACGAACGTGCCCGCGACCTGCGTACCCAAACCTGTCGTCATGACCGACCATGAGCCGGCAGCGGAGGTGGTCGATTCGACGGAATACGGCACGCCAGTCGTCACCGGAAACACAAGAACGAATTCCTGGCCCGACTCACCGGCACGCACGCGGAACCTGAGCTTTCCGTCCGAGATATTTGGCGCGTCAGGCGTGGCCGGCATAATCTCCCAACCACCTCGGGCGCCGATGCGGCTGTAGGCCTGATCCGTGTCAAGCAACGGGACTTCGATAGCATCCACGGTAATGTAGTTCCCGGAAACGGTGCTCTGTTGGAGATAAATCCTGTCGCCGTCCCTGCTGATTGCGAAGTCCGCGTGCATCGGCCCCAGATCGGGGCGGCCATCACAGAGGACGAGGATGGTCTGTCCCGGTTGAAGAACCGTTCCTGGCGGGAAAAGAAATCGTTCCTCTGGATTCAGGCCCTGATCGATGAGCGCGTACGCATCCAGCACGACTGCTTCGCCCGAGACGTTGGCGATTTCCACGTAGTCCGGCGCTCTCATGTGTTCATCAAGGTATGCATCCATGTTATCCGAGACGATCTCAGTAATTTCGATGGGCGCTCGGCTTTGTCCGAAGGCCAGCACATAGAGCTTGGTCCCGCCGGAATCTTCCGCCTCTTCGGGCGAACCAGGCAGGTAGGTGGTTTTGTTGTTCGCGTCGGTTGCCTCCAGGTAAAACTGGATCGCGGCGCCATCAGGAAGCCCCGGTTGGAGCACGCCGGAAAAGAGGCCGTCGGCAGCATTGCCATCCGAGTGCTGGCCATCATCGAAAAACAGCACCCGATGCCAGTGATCGTTCAGAATGTCGATGCGACGCCAGGAAAGACTGACGCCGAGCACGGCCGCATCATCGTCGGCATCGGCAAAAAGGCGCACGGGCACGCCCGGCCTGAAGTTCACCGTATCGAAGCCGCGGAATTTGAGATGGGGTGGAATGGGACCGGTATAGACGTTGGGCGAGCCGGGCGTCGCCATCATGGTAGTGGTGAAGGCGATCACTCCGTCGGCATAGCGCGCGTAGGCAATGTCGACTCCTTGCGGAGGGTAGGTCACGAGATCGATCAGAGAACCGTTGGATGCGCGCAAACGCAGCGTCGCGCCGCTGTCCGGCAACCGATAGCCCGTGGCCAACATGTCCGGAGCGGGGTTGTTCGCACAGAGAACAACCTTTCTGTTGTTGGCCGGAAGCATTTCTCCAATCGGAAAAGTGAAGGATTCCATCTGGCCATCCGGTTTGAGCAATTCCAGTCTCCAGCCGCCCAGATTCACATTCGTCGCCTGCGGATTGTAGAGCTCGACCCAATCGGGATAACGGTCGCCAGCGGATCCCAGCAGCGTTTTCTGGTTGGACGACATGACCTCATTGATTACCGCGTGCGTCATCCGGGTGCGATTGAACTGAAGCGATTCGCTGGGGCGAACTTGTGGCTGATGACCACTCAAGGCTACCCAGAGCGCCGTGCGGCCTGAGCCGGCCAAATCCGCGTGCCCATCACCATCGATGTCGCCCGCGGCAATGAATTCGGCGGAGGGGACCCGCACCTTCATCGCCTCGCGAAACGGAGAGGTACCTTCGTCCCGGGTGAGGATTGTTAAACAGCCATCGGCAAAGCACGAGACAGCGAGATCCGTGTCACCATCCGTGTCGTAGTCGCCAAAGGCAAATCCGCTGACCGAAAAATCCGTTCCGGGCAACGTGTTCTGGACCGGCACGCCAGGTCCGCTCTGGAATTGCCCACGTTCAAAGGCGGAGTCTTCGGCGCCGTAATAAATGACGAGGCCGGCATCGAGGCCGATGACGAGGTCGGGATCTTGATCATCATTCAAATCCTCGAGTCGAATTTCACGGGCGCGATACCATCGGTGGTCCTCCACTTCAGGCGCGCCATACATTACCGGTGAAAGCTCCGTTTGAGACATCAAGTCGCCGGTGTTTTCCAGAACGCCCACTTCACCGAAAAAGCTGACGCCGGCCAGATCGATGTCGTCATCCTGATCGAAATCACCCGTGGCAAACTGTCGTGTTGCAAAGATAAAGGCGGGAAAGCCATTGGAATAGTTCGCAGCGGGAGCGAAGGTACCATTTCCGTTGCCGCGGAAGAAGGCGATTCTGGAATCGGCAAAGCTGGTGACCAGATCCGCATCGCCATCGTCGTCGAAGTCTGCTGCCTTCACCGCGAGCAGATGAGTGGCAGGCTGGTTTGTCGGCACCGGTATTGACACTGTCGAATAGGCTCCGAAGCCGCCCTGGCCGTTACCGAGGAGAATGGAGATGGTGCCCGGCGTGCCCTCCTGTCCAAGGTTCGCGGTGAGCACATCGAGCCGGGTGTCGCCATTGACGTCGGCCGTTTCAAACCCGTTCGGCTGCATTCCCGTGGGAAAGAAGGCCGGGATGGACAACTGCCCGTTTGTTCCGCTGAGCCGGACGCTGATTTCCGAGGAGGCGCGATGCAACTGCAAGACGTCTGCCCGCCTGTCATCGTTGAGGTCCACGACGAGCAAGCCCGCCACTTCGCCGTCCACCGGATAAGTTTGATCGAGCTTTTGGAAGCCAACCGCGTCCGCGCCGCAGCCCAGCAGTATCGATACGTCGTAGCTGTCGCGATTGACCACCGCGAAGTCTCCGCAGCCGTCGTTGTTGAAATCGGCGAGGGCGATCTCGCGAGGACTTCTGCCCACGGGCGCCTCGGCGGAGAGAACCAATGCGCCTTCCACATTGCGGTAGGCCTGGACTTTGTCCGCGTCCCGGATGACGATCACCGCATCGTTCCAGCCATCGCCATCTAAATCGGTCAGTTCGGCATCGCGCGGTTCGCCGTTGACGTGGAAACGCTCGACCAAAGTCATGTCGAAGGGCGGCTCAGCGGCGAGACCTCGCCGCGTTTCGAACAGTCAGGCTTGCTGCATGACCGCGATCAGATCCATCTGACGCGTGACCGCTGGGGCGAAGACTGTCCCGACCTTGAGGGAATCGACGGCATAAGGCGAAGCATTGGAGTCCGCGGGCTGGTTGCCGAACCAGGAGAGGGCGTGAGCGACTTGCAGAACGCCATTTGTCCCGGTCCGCAGCAACCAGATCGCCGGACTTTGTTCATGAGTTACTGCCAGAGTGTCTTTCGTTTCGCTCAGACGCCGAAATGACTCGAGCGAGAAAACCGGTTTCAGTTTGCTGCCGTCGAGGTGGGGCAGGCCGACTTCCGGCACCGTGCCCATCTTCACAAACGCACCTGCGCCCGTGCCCCGCAAGTGCAGCACGCCCGTAATGACCTGGTTCGTGTTGTTGGTACCTTGCACCACTTCATCCGGACCGGCCACCGCCAGATCGAGAATGCCGTCGCCGTCGAAGTCACCGGCTTCGAGGTTGCGTCCGCGTTTGAAGGTCGTCACCAATGAAGGAGCCGCAAAACCCCGATCCAATGTCGAGAAGAGCAGTGTGACCACGCCATCATAGGGCGCGGCGGCTGCCAGATCCGGGCGTCCGTCGCCGTTGAAATCTCCGGTGATGATGGCTCGCAGGTTGGACGTCCCGCTCGGGAAACGCTCTGGACCTTCAAATGATCCGTCGCCCCGTCCCCAACCCACCCAGATTTCGCCGTTCAGATGGCAAGTCGCAAAATCCTGATTGCCATCCAGGTCAAAGTCCGCGGCGCCAACCCAACGCGGCCCATCCGCGCGCTCTCCACTGCCGGGATCGATCTCCCCGCTGCCCACCGGAATGGATTGGGCAAGGCTTTGCAAGTTTTGGAACAGTTGCGCCTGGGAAGAACCGGCCAGGAAGAAGCACAGCGCCATGGCGACGAGAATCTGACGCGCCGTGCCCCAGCCGTAACGATTTAGCTGCTGTGGGGAACGCACGCGCCCTCGCGTGCAGTGTTCCGCGCCCTGGCGGAACACTGGAACGCGAGCGGATGCTTCACCGTTTAGTGACAGTGGAAAGCCTTCGTCCGACCAAACGGAACACGCGAGGGCACGTGTGCTCCGCGAAAGGAACTGCGTCGTTCGGGCTAAGGGCCAACGCTTCATGATGCAAAAGGCAAATCGAAACAGAAGCGGCCCCCCAACTCTTCCAGGTCCGGCGTGAGACGATGTGTATTCACAGTCTTTTGACGGCCGCGTGTCAAAATAGGCGGCCTTCACCTTGTACAGGGGAATTGACCAGGCAAAGTTCCGGAAAAAATTGCTTTTCGGGACGGCTATAAACATGGTGCCCCTCTGGGGCTGATAAATGTTCCCGTGCAGGGGTAACTTCAAACCCCGGCGGGGTGAAATGTTTATAGGGTGGAATAGGCCAGATAGTCTTGAGCCCCATCGGGGCGGCACGTTCAGATAGACCTTCAACTAAACGCGAAAACGTCATTGCGGAAAGTGGCGGCTCTGGCATTCCTGCATGGAAGAGCGAAACGTCATCTTTATGGCCGAGGGTTTTCTGTAAGATGTTTTCCTGAGTGTGTCACGGCACTGGCACCGGCCAGCCATCAACCGTGAAATGCCTCGACACCGAGCCTCCGCCAAAAAAGATAAGCTGGAATGGATAGGTGGCAATATCGGCGGGGAGGGTCAGCGGCAGCAACGCGTAAAAACCCGGCTGGCCCTCCACCGAATTGTGAACATCCGTTGCGGGGTCATACTCCGTGTGCGCCTTGGCTTTGTGCTTCACCACATGCGTCGAGATGCACCCGCTCGTAGCGACCATTGTGGCTGCGAGAAAAAACGCAATGATTCGGTTCATTTCAGAAGTCGTTCGAGCATTTCGCGACGCCGTCCGGAAGGTTGGAATTGGAAAGGGCCTTTGTCGAGCTGATTTGGCAGGACTGAACACGCGAAAACGTGATTGCGCAAAGGAGCGGCTCTGGCATTCCTGCATGGAAGAGCAAAACGAATTCATTGTGGCCGAGGCTTGCCGATACGATGTTTTCCTGAGCCACAGCCCGAAAGACAAGGCAGTGGTGCGCGCTGTCGTGAAGCGGTTGCGCAACCTGCTTTCGGTGCACAGCGTTTAGTCACCATCCAAGCGCCGACGAATCAACTTGAACATCGCCAATGCATGAGGATCCGCTGGTCGGTGCCCCCGCAATACGGTGCCTAGCCAACCGGCAGTAGGAAAATCCATGGTGTCATCACCAGCAGGCGAAGATTTCCCAGCAGGAGAACTCTTTCTTCCACGACCAGCAGGAGAGGATTTTCTACCAGCGGGAGAATCCTTGGACCTCACTATGCAATCATGGCGACCCAGTTCACTCAGATCAATCCACTGAATATGCGTCAGATCGATTCGGCGGATGTAGCCTGGGTTTCCGCTTGCCGAGCACCGACACAAGAGCGCGGGAATGATTTGTATGGACTGCGCCGATAGAGCCTCCGCCGTCTCGCGCGCCACCCACTCAGAATCTGTTGAATGACAACACCAGAAGACGACGAACAGGCGCGAACATTTGATGGCGGCAAGTATCTCCTGCTCCCAGAGGCCCCCTGCCTTAATACAGTCACGATCACAAAACACCTGTCGATCATCCATTCGGAGGAGATGCAATAAAGGCTCGATCAAATGCCCATCGTCGCGACTATATGAGATGAAGGCGTCGTACTTAAAGGTTTTCCGGAAAAGCAACCATGAGAGAAGGTTCATAAAACCACTTTGACTCGTTCAAATCGAGCTTGTCTAGGTCGATTACGCGGTCGCTACGTCGCGGGTTGGACCCTGGTGATCTTGGCGCGTGCTCCTGTTCTTTTACGACGCCACCCACGTGCGCGTGTAGCGTCTGGATGCCGAAGAACGCCATCGAATCCGGCGCAAGGCCCAGGCAACCACGTTTTGATGCAATGCCGCTCCGCTGGAGCTTTTTGCTTTTCGGGGCGGCTATAAACATGGTGCCCCTCTGGGGCTGATGAATGTTCCAGTGCAGGGGTAACTTCAAACCCCGGCAGGGTGAAATGTTTATAGGGTGGAATAGGCCAGATAGTCTTGAGCTCCATCGGGGCGGCACCTTCAGCTATATCTTCAACCAAAGGCCAAGAAAACGTGATTGCGGAAAGGGGGCGGCTCTGGCATTCCTGCATGGAAGAGCGAAACCTCATCTTTATGGCCGAGGATTTTCTATACGATGTTCTCTTGAGCCGCAGCGCGAAGGACAAGGTCGTGGTGCGCCCGCTGGCGGCGCGGCTTAGGGACGCCGGACTCCGGCTGTGGTTTGATGAATGGGTGCTTCCCGTAGCGGCGTCTCGGCAGAGCGCCGAATCCTCGTTGGGAGGGAAAGGGACGCGGGAAGAAGATGACGGCGCTCTGCCGAGACGCCGCTACGCCGACAGGATCGACGAAGGGTTGGAGCATTCGCGCGTGCTCGCCTGTCCCGCCGAAGCGTCTGAGCGAAGACGGATGCTCTGCATGTCAGTGAATGCATTCGCTCGGAGTGGGCGCAGTTTGACTGACAATGTGGCAAGTTGAGTTTGGAAAAATACGTTGTCCGAAATGATTTGGTCCATGAGGTGTTGCATTGCATCTCTAAAACGTGAAGAATGCCACAAGGAAGATGGAGCAAGCAACGAGTAGCCCGAACAAACTCCGTAATGGCGCGATCAACGCCGTGCAAAAGGAAGACCTGCCGATCCATAACTGGTACCGTTTCGTGCTCTCTTATCCACCTCACTTGGTCCGCCAATACATGTCCGCATTTGGCGTGACACAGAAGCATTTGCTCTTCGACCCGTTCTGTGGCACGGGAACTACTTTGGTCGAAGCGAAGAAACACGGGATTCCCAGCGCCGGTTGTGATGCTCACCCTTTTGCTGCTCTGGTCTCGCGGGTGAAGACAAACTGGGAATTGGATCCGAAGCTTCTCAGGCATCACCTCTCACGAATTCTCCGTCGGGGCGAAACGCTCATGCTTAAGCACGGCCTGGCGTCCCTTAGCCTGGATGCAAAGCTCTTTCAAGAACTTGGAAACCTTGATCGAAATGGTTACGCACTGACTGAAGATGAGGAAAAGCTGCTTCCCACCGGTTTTCTGAGCCACAGACCATTACAAAGGTTATTGATGCTTCGGGACGAAATCATGGCGGAGGTGGAGCGGCGTCCATGCGACTATCGAGAGTTCTTTCTCTTATCCCTAAGCTCAGTGGTCGCGAACGGAGCAGGTAACTTCGCCTTCGGGCCGGAGATCTACAGAACAAAAGCGAAACCGGACTACGACGTTCTCGGTCATTTCGCCCGCCATACCCATCAGATGCTCACGGAATTGACTAAGATTAGAATCTCAATTCCACGTCCGGCAAAGTCCGAAGTCTTTTGCACTGATGCCCGGGAGCTTGCTGACATGCCCGATGATATCTCTACTGTCATCACCTCTCCCCCCTATCCGAACGAGAAAGACTACACGCGCACTACACGCGTCGAGTCTATCCTGGTGGGGTTGCTCCGAGACCGTCAGAGTCTGCGACAGGTTAAGGAATCACTGCTCCGTTCCAATACTCGCAACATTTTCTTCGACGATCGCGATGCTGACGAGGTGAAGGAGTTCCGAAGCATCCAAAAGGTTTGCCAACAAATCGAGCATCGTCGAATTGAATTGAACAAAGACAGTGGATTTGAACGGTTATACCACAAAGTCGTCTCGCATTATTTTGGCGGGATGCGTCGTCATCTTCGCGCATTGCGTCCAAAGCTCCGAAAAGGCGCTCGACTTGCCTACGTCGTCGGGGACCAGCTTTCCTTTTTGATGGTACCGGTTGCGACGGCACGACTGCTGGCTGAAGTCGCCAAAGCCGAAGGTTACAAGGCAATCGGTTGCGATCTTTGGCGGGAACGAATCGGAACTAAGGTCAGGAATTCCAAGACAAACGAGAAGACGGTACGCGTTCGCGAAGAGGTCCTGCTTCTGGAAAGCCCATAACATGGCCAGCGGGAAGAAAGCCAAATCAAAAAAGGAAGACTACAAGAAAATCATTACAGAGGTTTTTCTGCGCCATTACTCTCCCGGTAAGACGCGTTTCACGTTCACTCGTTCTGAATTGCTGGCTGCCGCCGCTCGCGCAGGTGTTCAAATCTTGGATGCCGAAGACGAGGAAAGCATGACCAAGAATATCGGCGACGTGGTTTATACCTACCGATTTCGGCGTGAGTTTCCAAAGGAGATTCGCGAAACCGCACCCGACAAAAGAATGTGGATAATCATTGGGAAGGGCGACGCGCTTTATGAGTTCCGCCTGATAACAACGCCTGTTCTTGAGGCCGACCCAGCTTTGTTCATCACCAAGGTCCACGATGCCACTCCTGAAATTGTCCGCCGATTTGCGCTGAATGATGAGCAGGCGATTTTAGCGCGAATTAGGTACAACCGCCTGATTGACCTCTTCTGCAAATGCGTGGCGTACTCGCTACAGAATCATCTTCGAACGAAGATAAAAGGTATCGGACAGATCGAAATTGATGAGCTTTATGTGGGCTCAAATCGCCAAGGCGAGCATTTCATCATTCCGGTCCAAGTTAAGACAAGGAAAGACAGACTTGGAGTTTCACAACTGCTGCAAGACCTTGAGTACTGCCGGGTAAATCATCCTTCCCTCACAGCGCGAGCTATCGGCGCACAAATGTTGGAAAAGGAATATGAAGGACAAAAGTACGACCTCTTGGCGCTTTTCGAGTTCGAATGCCAGGACATGCCAGACGATGTGATTATCAGCAAACGCGCAGAGCGGCACTTCCTGTTGCTTCCGTTTCAAAGCATTTCAGATGCTGACTTCAGCATCGCAAGAACACGCCAGGATGCTGATTAAAAGTTCAGCCACAGCGCCAAGCATCTTGGATTTCGCAGTGGCGGTGAGTGATCGACCCATACCGCGTCACCCGCGACGAGCATGGCAACATCACCAGCGACCCCAACCGTGCCGACGACGAGCAATACATCCTGCGGCTGCTCGGACAAGTGATCGCGTGAGTTTGGAGAGGATGAAGCTCGTCGGCTCGCTAGTGTGGGGTCACAGCGATCTGTTTACAATCAAAGCGGGCCAGAACGCCTTTGAACGGACTCAACTCATTGTAAAGCCGGAACTGTTACATAACACTAGTGACCCTGAGGTTTGAACTAGCGTGTCACTTAGCCTCGCTCCGGCTGGCCCTCCGGCTCCGTTACGCTCCCTGCTGCTCATGGCTGACCTGGGGCCAGGACAACACGGAACCCATTGCTGCCGTGCGGAAAGAGCGGGTAGCCGTAAGCGCGGAAGGCCGACCGGCAGTTGAACGCGATGAAGTACCAACCGCCGCCACGGAACACGCGGTCCGAGCCTGTAGCAGGCCCTCGCGGGTCAGTCACACTTCCACCGGGCAGACTCGAAGACCACCAATCCGAACACCATTCCCACACGTTGCCGTGCATGTCGTAAAGTCCCCACGCATTCGGCGCATAACTGCCCACCGTCGTGGTGCGGCCGAGGTAAGTGCCGCCCGGATTGTAACAGCTATTGAAACCGCCCCCGCAGGGCGGATACTCGTCACTCCCATTGAAGTTCGCCATCCCCGACCGCAACTCCGGCCCGTAGTGAAACGCAGTCGACGTTCCCGCACGGCAGGCATACTCCCACTCTGCCGCCGTTGGCAGCCGATACACGTACCCCGCCGGCAAACGCTCCGCGTTCCGCTCCCGCGTGGTCAGCGCCGCGCAGTAGGCCACGCAATCGTTCCAACTCACCCTCTCCACGGGCCGGTTCAGGTCCGTCCCATATCCATTGGCCGCGGTGAAGTAGCTCGGATTGTTGCCTATCACCGCCAGGTATTCGCCCTGCGTCACCTCGTATTTTCCCATCCAGAACCCCTGGCTGATCGTCACCCGCGTCTGCGGGCCTTCCCAGGGAAACCGCGCCGGCTCACTTTCCGGACTGCCCATGGTGAAAGTGCCGCACGGAATCCAGACCATGTTGATAACGGGTGTGGCAGACGTGCCGCTGCCGATGGCAGTTGTGAAATCCTTTTTCCAGATCTGCTTGCGGATGTTGAACAGTTCCACCGAGGGTTGCTCCCCCCAGTCCTCCTGCCAAGCTTTGAGGTCCAAGGCGAGCGTGCTGCTTAGGCCGCGATACAGAGTTAGGTTGACGCCAGCCTCGCCAGGACGCACGCAGGCGTTGGCCTCCAGTTCGAGGTAGGGCTTGAGGTTTCCTGAGCCAATCCGCGCGGCCCAGATGTAAAGGGTCAGCTTCGGCTCGAGGTAAACACGAAGCCGGCCTGAGCCAGCGCCCATCCACGACACTGGAGAAACCACAGGCTCCGGCAAAATCGTCTCGTGATATGGTTTCCACTGCCAATCGCGGAAGCGGCTGCCGTAGGTAAGCTCCAACCGGGACTGAAATCCTCCTGTGACGGTGCCGGCGCCAGTAAGTTCTGCCTCGAATCCAATGTTGAATTCCCCGACAACATCCGCTCGAAACGGAATGCAGATGGGCGGAAAGGGCGTAAGGATGCAGCCCCGGAACCTGACCAGTCGCAGTGGACCGCCGATGCGCTTGTCGCCAGAACTGCTGAGAGTTGTCTGGTAAGTGGCCTGGAGTTCCAGGTCAAGCCCCAGCGTGGAAGACAAGTTCACATCGACCTTCGGCGGGGCCGTAAGCGAAATCTCCGCCGAGATCGAATAATCCTGGTCGAAGAAGAATTGCCCTGAGACGGTCTCGATGGTCAGGCCGTTGTCGTCGTAAACTGTCAGTCCGCCGAGGTCGTAGGTGAAGCTGTGGGTTTCCGACGCGGGCCGGAGGCCCCCGGCATCGAGACCAGGATCCTCAGCCAGGAAACGCAACGAGCTTTGCGTGAAAATGTCTGACATCAATGCCTGCGTAGCCATGATGCTGATGGTGTGCGACGCCGGGTTGTCCGTGATGGAGAGAACGACGAGCTTGTAGTCGTTTTCCGGGTCGATGCTGACGAGGACGTGGCCATTGGTGACACCCGACTCCGCGCCGGAGTAGCTGAAGACGTAGGCGTTGTCGTTGGAGGAAACGAACGTGAGCGGTCCGGAATTGGTGATCAGGACGACATTGTCGGCGAGGATGGTGAGCAGTTCCAACCGGAACGGCCAGGTGTTCGTGGCGCGATGGCCCAGTGTGTCGGAAACGGCGAGCGTCGCGGTGACGGTCTCGCCATAGGTGCCGTGAAATTCGTTGGTGGCCGGCGTGTAGGTGAGGGTGCCGTTCACATAGGAGATGCGCAGGTCGGCCAGTGTAGCGGGTGCATTCGTGCCCACGCTCAGGACGATGGAGGCGGGGTCAATGCCGGTCTCGTCCCGAAGCCAGATTTTGAGCGGGTTTTGCAGCGCGACTGAGAATGAATTGGAGCCTGGATTGAGCCGCCAGATTTCCGGCGGGTCGGTGTCGAGTTTGACGACCTTGTAGAAGCGGTTCGGCTGGTTGTTGGTGTCGCGGTAGCGGACCAGGTTGTTTGAAGAATAGATCGGGCTGGGATTGAGCGGAACCCAGGGCTGTGGCCCGAGCACGGTCGTCGTCAGGACATTGTAGAGTTTGGTCGGGATGGATTCCCAGGTGAGGACGATGTTGTTGGACGAGTTCGTGCCCTCGTAGCCAATTGAACTGCCTATCGGGATTTGAGCCGTGCATGGCAGAACCACCAGAGGGATGAGGATCAAGGAAACCCATGGATGCATCGGAACAGTTGCTATCACAAATGGAGTCTCTGAGGAAGTGTTAAATCCCGTGCGCAAGATGACGCGCGTTGCTCGATTAGCAAAAAGCTCCTTCGAACTTTATGCGCATTCTCAGCGAAGTCGGCTTAACTGCCGTAATTGTCCATCTATGGCTCATTTTAGCCACTCCAACACACATTGTTGCCTCCGGGACACGTTTGCCTGGCTCCGGCATACACGATGCCCCGAAAAACCGGGATCTGCCAGGTGGCAGAACACGTCGTATCGCAGCGAGACCCGTACGCGCTGCCCGCGCCGTCATGGCGGAGTGGTTGACCCACACCGTTTGGTGCTTCATCGGGGGTTCAGTCCGACCGGCGAGGGCGCCGGTCGGCACACGCGAGGGCGCGTGTGCTCCCCGAAAGCAACTGAATCGGTTCTGGAGAGGGAGATCGTTGTCCATTTGTTTCCGAGCTGGACACGCTTCGACAGGGAGTAGAATGGATCTGACACTCGCCCTCACTCCGCTCTTCGTGTCGTCTCCGGACTCATTCCGGTGCTTTAGACCGTGCGCCCCGTTCGAATTCGGCGACCTCATGGCTAAGTGCGGAACGAATATCATCGAAGTCATTATCTTCCACTGATTCGAAGCCTTCGATCACAACATTGTGATTGAGCTTGGCCAGCAGTGCTTTCTCTTTGCGGCTCTGCAAGGGAACAAGCACTTTGCGTAAAGCAGCCGCTATGTCGGGATCGAAACCAGGGCGAGCGACGTACACGTCGGGTGTGACCTGATAGGCGTGCAGTGGCACAAGGCCGCCACGCCGGTAGCGCCACATTTCAAAATTCCGTCGCGGCCCTTCCCCGACGTCTGCGCGTCCCAGCAGCACCTCCTGAATGACGCGCTTGTGCGCCTGGGTTTCGGAATCGCGGTCCTGGCTTCCGTCGGGGCGTTCATCATCGGGATGGGTGTTTACCCCGCTCAGATGGACGTAGGTCTTCAGATCGGTGGAGTGGATTCCGGCCCGTGCGAGCTGAACCTTGGCCCCAAAAGTAATGGATGAATTGGTTTGGCCAAACGCCACGCGTTTGCCTGCCACTTCGGCGAGCGTGGAAATCCCCGCATCTTTCCGCGCAAAGATCACCGCCTCCTTTTGGCTCCGTTCCCGCACCACAGGTTCCAGTCCCGGTGTGCTCTGCTTCGCCAGAACATAGGAGAGGGCGCCAAGCCGCTGCACGTCCAGCGTGCCGCGGATGCTGTCGTGGATGGAATTGGTTCCCGATTTGTAGAGCCGCAGATCGATGAGCAGCGGGTATCGGAGGGTTTTCTCCAGCCAGCCTTCCAGCGCATTCAAAAAGGGCGCGTATTGCAGGGCCTGGCCGAGGGGTTCGTGACTGATATTCAGCCCGAATGTCAGCCGCGTCGTGGCCGGGTGCGCGCGCCGCGGCGTGAGATTGGCCATCACCGCGAGATCCGGCGAGGACAACAGCACGAATTGCCGCGTGTTGTCTCTCCACATGTCTTCCACTTCGCGGCTGAATCGCTGGAGGATGCCGGCATGGATCAAGTCGCGCCGTTTTTGTTCCGCCCGTGTGTGCTGCAATAGCACGAGAGTAACAGAGAGGCCCATGAAGAGGCTGACGATGAGCGCAGCAGGCGCGGGATTGCGCGCTACCCACCGGCGCGTCCGCAAAAGCATGCCGGCGCGCCGGGCATGAATCGGTTCCTGCCGCAGCCACCGTTCCAGATCTTCGGCCAGCGCGCGGGCGCTTCCATAGCGCGCGCCTGGATCCTTCTCCAGGCACTTCATGCAGATCGTTTCAAGCTCCGGATCGATCCGCGAATGGATTGCACTCGGGCGTTTAGGTTCCTGCTCGGCGACGAGCCGCAGCGTCTCGAGGACGGTGGCCGCTTGAAAAGGGGGGTGTCCGGAGAGCATTTCGTAGAGAATTGCGCCGACACTGTAGATGTCCGAAGCGACGGCCACGCGTTTGCCGGCCGCCTGCTCCGGCGACATGTAGCTGGGCGTGCCGAGTGGAGTGCCCGCCACGGTGAGCGCCGCAGCCGAAGGCTGTTCGGCGTCGAGTTGAAACACTTTCGCGAGACCGAAATCGGTCAGGTGCGGTTGTCCCTCGCGGTCCACCAGAATATTGGCCGGCTTGAGGTCGCGGTGCAGGACACCGTTCTCGTGAGCGTGGTGAACGGCCCGTGCCACGACCGCGACGAATCGCGCGATGGCGATGGCGCGTTGGCGCAGTTCGGTTTTGCTCGTGGCGCCGGCGCGCGGGCCCTCCCCGCCCGCAACACTCGCAACGGAGATGTTTGGCCTCTCGGCGCTGCGACCGGGGACCGATCGCGCTCCAGATGTCAGACACAGCTCACCACTGGCAATTTTCTTCCGCAGGTCTTCTCCTGCGATCAACTTCATGCTGAGGAAGGGCTGGTCGTTATGTTCGCCCACTTCATAGATGGGAACGATGTTGGGATGGTCCAGCTTGGCTGCGACCTCGGCTTCAAGGGTGAATCGCCGCAAAGCGCGTGGCGATGCTGCTTCCGAATCCACGATCATCTTGAGTGCCACGAGACGACGCAAACTGATCTGCGTCGCTTCGTAAACAATACCCATCCCTCCGCGGCCTAAGGCCTCTCGCAATTCGTAATCGCCAAAGCGCCGGTTGCTCGCGCTTAAACTGGAATCGCGGGCCGGAATGTCGTTCGCCTCTATGTACAGGCACCGTGCACAGAGACCCCAGAGAGCGTCCAGAGCTGCTTCGGCGCCGCATTCGTGGCACGTCCGGGGGGAGGTGAGAGTGGCGCCGGCTCTCATCTCTGACTTCTCACGTTGCACCTCTTCCCCTGGCGGCAAATCGGGTTTCATTCCGGTTCCCAAAAGATGTCCACTGGCGGAAGGATGGCCCCACCGATGTTTGGGCCAGTCGTGGCGACGACTTTTTCGCCGACGACGGCCTCGGCATGGCCGTCCACGAAGGCCAGCACGCCGGTGCGACCATGACGCCGTCCGGCAAATCGGGTCGCGTACGCTCCCGGTTGGCCAAGATTATCCGTGTCTTGCTGCTCCACGACGGGCTTCTCTTCTTCAAGCAAGTTGTCGAGTAACAGGACTGTTTGCGACGGGCGTACGATCCGATCCAGCTTCAAGGCAGGGCCATCGGAGGAATAGCGCAGCACGATTTGTGAATTCATGGCCACGGAGAAGATCGCGGTCTGATACATCACGCTTCTGGTTGCTTCGGGAAGAGGCGCTCTGGAACAATGAAAAAAACTGTCGCGCTCGTAAAAGGCCAGGCGCGCAGCGGGCAAAGCGTAGCTGGACGCGGGCCGGATGGACAGGTAAGGGGTCACTGCGTTGTACCACACATCGCGGCTCTGGGCGTTCTGCACCTGCGCCCAGTTGTTCCAGAACACCAGGCCGTTAGTGTGATAGCCTTCGCGTGGCAACAAGCCGTCGTTGTCCTCTGCATACTCGTGGAAAGCGACCGCCCAATTCTTGTGCAGCGAGATGCATTCGATCCGGCGCGCGCTGGCCTTTGCGTGCGACAACGTGGGCAGTAGCAAGGCAGCGAGCACTGCGAGCACGCCGATGACAATGAGAAGTTCAATAAGGGTGAAGGCACGGCGCAATGTCAGTTGTCCGTTGTTAGTTGTCAGTTGTTCCTCGAACAGTTGGAAACCACTAACCACTGACCACTGACCACTGACATTGCTGGTTTTCATGGTGTCATTTGCTGAACGCGATAAAAGCGACGGCTGGTGTTCGTCGCACTGAGGTCTTTCATCGTTGGCAACGTACTCACCGCCGTGGTGGTAGCCAGCGAATTCCACCCATTTGCCGCTCCCGAGACGTCGGCGTTGTATTCGAGTTGATACGTCTTCCCCGGCACGGCGCGCCATTTGACAGTCGCGCCATCGCTGTCCCGAGCGACGTTGACCAGACGTGGCGGCGGATTGGCCGTGTAGCCGGGCGAGCCAACATCGCCGCATTGCTGCGAGCGAAATGCACCGGATTCGTTCGCGATGCTGTTGCACCCGAAAAAACACTGGTTGGTGTCGAACTGGACGCTTATCCCCTGAAACATGGCCGCGAATGACACGCTGTCGATGGCTTCCTCGCGCACTTCTGCACTGTTGCTCCAGAGATAAAGCTTGTCTCCGTCCTTGCTGATCGAAAAGCCCTGGTACGGATATATCTTCAATCCGGGCGGCAATTGGTCCGCGCCCCACCAGTCGATGAATGTCTCGCGCGTCATGTCTTTAGAGAACACCACTGATTCGTTCGGCAGAATGAACACGGCTTGCGTTACGACGAGCGCGTTCGTCAACTTGAACGCATCCCAGAAACGCCAGCCGAGCAGATTGACCGCGTTGGTGCCGAAGTTCGTCAATTCGAACCAGTCGTGGTGAGCGTTGCAATTGGTGTAGGCCCAGGACTGGACCTCGGTGACTCGCAATTCAGGCCTGGGTGTCACATAAAGGCGAGCGCAAGCGATGCTGGTGCCGTTCGAGTTTTGAACTCGAACGCAAAACCGGCTGCCCGACATGGCGAACGTGCAATTGGGCACCAACAGCGTTCGATTAGTCGCGCCCACCAGCACCAGACCATTTGAATTCCATTGATATGTCGCCGCCGGAAAGGCGCAGGCCGAGACCGAAAAGCGTGCCGTGCGATTGGTCACCACCGTGGCATCCACAGGCGGTGAAATGATTAATGGTGGCGAGGGAGTCGTATCGATCGAGACCAACGCATTCGAGCTTTGAATAGAGGTCAGTCCATTCGCAATCACAACCCAGTACACGCCGGTGCTGGCGAGGCTCGCGTTGGAAATGGTGAGGCTCGGCCGCGTCGCGTTCGGAATCGCCGTTCCCTTGAAATACCATTGATACCTCGGACGTGGCATTCCCACTGCCAATACAGTCAAGGTCGTGTCCAAACCCAGGCACGCCATCACACTGCTGGGTTCCTGAACAATTCTCAGTGGCACGTGGCCGGTTGTTCTGCCCGGAGATCCGATGTCCTCTGCGGTTTCGGCCCGGCAGGCGCCGCCTTCGCCGGCCGTGCTGAAAGTGCCGAACGCGCCGGTGTTCGGGTCATACACGAAGGACCGGCCGCGCGTGGCCCAGGCGAACTCAATCCCGTCCACGAGTCTAAGATCCGAATCGTAAACCAGGATGCTGTCGCCGAGCCTACTGAAGCCGGGCTCCGGAAAAAAACGGATCTGAACATTGGAATCGACGCACGAACCCCACCAGGCCCGAAACATCATTTCATTGCTGGTAACATTGTTGCGGACAAAAACGACCGACTCACCCGGCGAGATGAAGAGTGGTGGATCGCTGAACTCCACCAGTGGAAATGGCGGATGTTTGTTGTCAGCAAACCAGTAGCGAGTGAGATCGACCGTGTTCGTGCCGAAGTTGGTCAACTCCCAGTAATCGGAATTGTTCGTCGAGATCTCCATACTTACAGGATTGGTTTTCAAGGCGGAGGACATCATCTCGGTGATCGAAAGTTGCGCGTGAACTGTCGCTGCCATCCAGAACGCAGCCGCCAATAGCACCGATGCCGTGAAAAAACGAAGCCGCCGCACAATAAGCGACCGGCGCCTCGAATCGGTGCTGCCGATGAGAGCGTGTTCCGGCGCGCTTCTCCACTCGCGGGAGTTGATCATATCACGTCTCTAGTACAGGGGAATTGGCCCGCCAGAGTTGCGAAAAATCGTGGCTGTCTAGGACAACGCCTGGATTAAATGCCGAATCTCGTCATCCACTTCCCCGCGAGTCGAAACCGTGCGTCCAATTTCGTGGCGCAAAACGTCGCGGTGGCGCAGGCGCAGGCGATGCATGGCCGATTTGATAGCGCCTTCGGACATGCCGAGGCGCTGGCCTATTTGCGCATAGTGCCGCTCACCACGTTCGCCTGGATGAAGCTCTCTCAACTGATCGAACAGCTCGGATTGGCCGGCCTCGACGTATTCCTGCCGCAATCGAGCCACGGCGCGCTCCATCAAGGTCTGCGCCCAACGGCGCTCGAAGACCTGATCCGCCGTCAACGATTCACGTGGCTCGAACGCGTCGCTTTCCCCGGCTTTCAATTCATCCAGCGAGATGAAATGCTGTCCTCCGCCACGCTTTTTGGCGCGAACCCGATCGCGTTCGTCCGAAAGAAAATGTTTGAGAAACGTGAGAAGGAAGGAACGAAACTTTCCGCGGCGATGCTCCAATCGATCGATCCACTCTTTCTCGATGAGGCGGCGGAAGAATTCCTGGGTGAGATCCTGTGCGTCTTCCCGGCTGAATCCATCGCGGCGAATGTAAGCGTAGACCGGACGCCAGTATGAACGGCAAAGTCCCTCCAGGGCGGTGAAAGCCTCGGCCGATCCTCCATCGCGCACGGCGACCACCATGCTCCACTGCGTGGTGGCAAAGATGGCAGCGGAAGGACGGGAATGCTGTTCGGTGCTTGTCGACATCACCTTCGGCAGTTGGGTGTTTACTAGGCTCAATGGTGCTGGATTTGAGGCGCTCAGACAAGTCTTGTTTTGGGATGCTCTTAGGGCGGCGGAACGACGATTGCGGATTTTATCGGCTGGCCCTGGACGGATTTGAGCAGCTCAACGTTGAGCAAGCGCTGAAAAGATGGGCTTCTGGCGGAGAGGGGCGGATTCGAACCCCCCGATTCGACAGTTCTCAATAGAGCTCCGCGATATTGTCTTTGGGCGTGTCCCCAAAAATCTCTGTCAGATCGAAGATTTTGTCGCTGCTAGCCAGGGCCTGTGCAATGCAAGGGGCCAGCGGAATGGACCGCCGCTGGGCCTCTTCACGTTCGGGGGCCATCCGGTAATGGCCAAAGGCGTCGGTCTGGATGATATCCTCATTGGCGAGTCTGAACAAGATTGGTTTGGCCCAGTCTGGATTGGCCCGGAACTGTCCCTTTTGGCCAGCCTTGCGGGCAATCTCGCGTTCCGAGAAAAAGGCCTCCGGGGCAGTTTTGAGGAAGTTGACGATTAATTGTGCTTCGTAACCGAGTGTTATCATAATTTTTGGATTCTTTGGATATACAACAAAAGGGGTGGAATCGGTAGGCGGGGAAAACCTGAAGAAGGCCGCAGCGAGAGTACGATCGCGCTCTAAGGGGAATTACCCGCGGAGGCCGGGGTAAGTTCGATCTTTATACTTACTGTTGGGGAAATCCGGGGTTTGGCGGAGAGAGGGGGATTCGAACCCCCGATACGGTTTTACCCGTATAACGGTTTAGCAAACCGCCGCCTTCAGCCACTCGGCCATCTCTCCTGCTTGGCGCAATCAAACGCAATCCCATGGTCGAGGCAAGGGAAATCTGCGTCCGGGAAATTTGCGCCCGCAGATCGCTTTTCGCTTATCTGGTTTTCGGCAGCGCGTTGGTGATGAATGGAATCGTATTGGGTTTGGCCAAGGTCAGGCCCAGCGTGGCCGGGTTGTTAGTGTCTGGCTCAATCCTCCAACTGAGACAATACACATGAAGACGTCCGTTTCGATGGCTTGGCTTTGACTCAACGCCGTTCAACAGGAACACAACACAGAGAATCACAGCCAACAGCAAGACGAGCAGAATGGTTCTAAGGTTGCCGTTCATTCATCGAATAGACACCGCTGCAAGGCCATTTGGTATCATCAAGACAAATCTTCGGCTTTTCAGCCACGCGCGAAAGCCATCCGTGGCTCATCAAAAACAAGGGACGCCGCGGCACAACGCCACGGCGTCCTTTTGATTGCTCGGCTACTCAGATGAGTTCGGGGGTCCGCAACCGACTCAGACCCTTCCACCTCTGAACAGACCCAAGAGCAGCGACACGACAAAGATTGCGAGAAAGACGTAGAACAGCACGACCGCAATGTCGGTTGCCGCGCCGGCTACACCACCGAAGCCAAAAATGGCCGCGATAATCGCAATCACCAGGAATATTAATGCCCATCTTAACATGATTTAAGATGCGCCCGAATCATGGCTGGGTTCAATACGGTCTTTTGCACGCACTTGGAGGGTATCCACCCTACCCGGTCCCCTTGCGGCTGCGAAGGCATTGTCTTTGGATGCACCTAAAGAACTTCTGCAGAATCGAGAATTGTTGTCCCCAACGTTTCGCCGTTCAAAGCAACTCTTGCCACGGACAGATGATTTTGCCACGGTTTTGCCTGTTCAAACATTCGTCTGGATTTGCGCTGAATGCCGGCTCCGCTGATTTGAAGATCTTAACCATTACATACCATGAGCATCCCAACGGTCACCGAACTCAAACGCACCACCAAAAATATTAGAGGCAGCGTCGAAGCCGCGCTGGCAGACAGCGGCGGTTTGCTGCGCCTGACGCCTTGCTGGGTGCCGCGCTCCTTCCTTCAGCCCGGCCTGCGCCTGAAACTTCATCCTGATGACACGTATGCTTACGGCCTGCATCGCGGTGGTATCGACGAACGCTGGTTTGCTTCCACCACGCCCGCAGCCAACGAAAACCGCACGCCGGATGAAGGTCTGAGTTATTGCGTGGTCGGGCGACAGCGCTTCACTCTGCAACAGGCCGTCGCCGAGTGCGGTGCGATGCTCATCGGCGCGAAGATTTGGAAGAAGTACGCCAAGTGGTCGGTCTATTCAAAATTCTTCGACAACATGGGGCCGATTCCACATCACATGCATCAGAATGCCAAACAGGCGAAGCTGGTCGGCCAGGAAGGAAAGCCTGAGTCCTACTACTTTCCCCCGCAACACAACAATGTCGGGAACAACTTCCCCTATACCTTCATGGGTCTGGAACCGGGCACCACCAAGGCCCACGTGCGAAAATGTCTTGAAGATTGGAACAAAGGCGACAACGGCATTCTCGACTTGTCGCGCGCGTATCGACTCAAGCCCGGCACGGGCTGGCTCATTCCACCGTGCATTTTGCACGCGCCCGGTTCGCTCTGCACCTACGAGCCGCAATGGGGCAGCGATGTCTTTGGCATGTATCAAAGTCTGGTCGAAGGCCGCATGGTTCCCTGGAGCCTGCTCGTCAAGGACATGCCAAAAGCAAAGCACAAGGACCTCGACTTCATCGTGGATCAGCTCGATTGGCCAGGCAACTGCGACGAGAATTTCAAAGACAATCATTATCTTGAACCTGTGCCTGTGGCTGACACGCGCAAGGACGGGTATGTGGACCGCTGGATCGTTTACGGCAAGATCGATGGCGAGCAACTCTTCACGGCCAAGGAACTGACCGTCGAGCCCGGCGTCAAATGCACGATCGAAGACAAAGGCGCCTATGGTCTCATCTGCGTGCAAGGCCGCGGGCGAATCAATGGGCAGCCGCTCAACAGCCCGAAACTCATCCGCTTCCACGAATTGACCGAAGATGAGTACTTCTGCACCGAGGATGGCGCCCAAGCGGGCGTGACTTTCGAGAACACCACCGAAACGGAACCTCTCGTGACGCTCCGTTACTTCGGCCCCGAAGTGAACGCGGATGCGCCGGCAATGGGCGCTTACAGAAGGAACAGGTTTAATTGAAGCGACGCCAGGCGTCACGAGAGACGCTGGTGAAGTTCGACAGCCGTTTGGGTTGTTCTGCGATGGTGAGCGGCGCACACACTCGTTCCGCCCGTCGAGCAATGGCTCATGAAGGCTCAAGAGGTTGTGGCGCCTACTTCCTTTTGCCCTCGTCCTTGAGGATCGACGCCACAACCCATCAAACAAGATTGGCGAACCTGACGGACTGGTCAACGCGAAGTTCAGACTTTTTTGATCATTATTGCGAGAACACAGCCGGCCTGGCCCTGTGTCCCATTTTTAATCATTCCGCACATGAACCCCTTTGTGTCATATTGGGGGCATGGAACTTCCGCCTCCAGTTCCGGTGCCGCAGTTGACGGTGCAGGATTTGCGAGATCTATGTTACGCCAAGTCGTTGCTTGAAAATCCCGGATTGACAGCGCGTATGGCCAATCTTCTGGGAAGCCCCATCGAGAAGGGTTTCAAATTGCTTCCCAAAGGCTGGTCGGAGACGGTTCACAAAGCAACCAAAGCGGCGCTGGTGAAGGCCTTGGAACTGGCGGTCGCCACCTTGGGCGCGAAGAACCGCAAGAAGGCCTCGGAGCGGTTCCACAAAATGCTGGTGGGCGCTTCGGGCGGGATCGGCGGAGCGTTTGGGCTGGCTGCGTTGCCCATCGAACTGCCGTTCTCGACGACGATCATGTTGCGTTCGATTGCAGACATAGCCCGCAGTGAAGGACACAATATTGGCGCCGTGCAAACCAGGCTCAGTTGTCTGGAGGTCTTTGCTTTGGGCGGGACCAGCGCGGCGGATGATGCGGCCGAGAGCAGTTATTGGGCGGTGCGGGCCGCTCTGGCCAAAGCCGTTTCGGAAGCCGCAACGTATATCGCCGAAAGAGGCGTGCTCGAAAAAACGGCCCCGGCCGTGG
>Ga0137432_1000249_pt1 | contig 37222 bp, 34 predicted proteins | sample EasRivERMZT820_2_FD_102337 | JGI IMG/M metagenome (GOLD analysis project Ga0137432, IMG submission 102337) | Soil microbial communities from meander-bound floodplain in the East River, Colorado, USA - East River MetaG ERMZT820_2 | ecosystem: Environmental > Terrestrial > Soil > Floodplain ... | reverse complement strand
TGCGCGACATGCCCGGCGGTCTACTCCAAGAGTAGTTGGGCGGACATGAGTCACGCGCGCAGCGGGAGGAAGGACATCCATGACGCGCTTTGAAGTATTGCTGGTGATAGCGCTTCTCCTGGTGACTCTGGCGGGCCTTGGCCTTCGCTGGCTCTGGCGCCAGTGGGGCCTCCGGCAACTGACGCCTATCAAGAAAGCGATGATGGTGGTTGTGTTCCTAGGATGCCTACTAGCGCTCTCGCTGGCCGGCGCAGCGTTCTGGGGCCTCTGGCTCGAGCGACCCAAGCCCGTTACGACGGACGACCTTCGCATTCTGGAGAAGGCAGATGCGCTCTTGAAGGACGAATTCGGCTGGAACCGCAACGATGACCGAGCGTGCGATGACGACAGGGCCACAGGCAAGTTTAGTCTCTTCTGCGCGCTGGAGACAGCCTGTACCGAAGTGCTGGGGGAGTACGATCATCGGAGGGCCGCGCTACAGGAAGTCCGGGTCGTCGTCGAGGAGGCAACCCAGCAAAGGAGGTTCGAGCATCGACTGATGGACTTCAACAATCTGCCGGAGACGAGTTTTGACGACGTCAAGCAAGTGCTACGGACGTCGGCACAGCGAGTAGCGGCTCGGCTGAAGCAACCGCAGCCGTGATGCCGCCCAACAAGCGGTTGGAGCGGACCGCTGGAAAGCGCGGCCGCTCAACCGCAGACCGTTAGGCCGACGCCGAGGAGCCAGCAATGCGGTTCGACAAAGCTCGACTCAGTACCGGGCTTCGCATCCACTACGCCGAGTCTGGCGACGCGCGCGGCACGCCCGTCGTGTTCGTACACGGCTGGCCGGATTCGTGGTTCTCGTTCTCCCGCGTGCTGCCGCTACTCCCGGCGACGCTGCGCCTCATCGCGCTCGATCAGCGCGGGTTCGGCGAGTCGGATCATCCGGACTCGGGCTATACGATTCCCGGTTTCGCCGCCGACCTCGTGGCGTTGCTCGACGCGCTCGACATCGATCGCGCCGTTCTCGTCGGCCATTCGTACGGCACCTTCGTCGCGCGCGGCGCTGCGATTGCGGCACCGGAGCGCGTCGTGGCGCTCGCGCTGATCGGCACGGGGGCCTCGACGAGGATCACCGGCGCGGACGATCTTCAAGCCGCGCTGCGCGAGCTGCCCGATCCCATTCCAGAGCCGTTCGCGCGCGAGTTCCAGTCGGGTACGGTGTATCGCCCGGTGCCTGCCGAGTTCTTCGACCGCATCATCGAGGAGAGTTTGAAGATTCCGCCGCGCCTCTGGCCGGTGATGATCGACTGCCTGCTGGCTTACGACGACACGGGCGAGCTCGGGAGGATTCGCGCGCCGACGCAGTTACTGTGGGGCGATCACGACGCGCTGTTTTCGCGCGCCCAGCAAGACGCCTTCCTCGCAGCCCTACCCGCGGCGCGGCTCAAGGTCTACCAGGAAACGGGTCACTGCCCGAACTGGGAGCGCCCCGAATGGGTCGCAGCCGACATCGCGGACTTCGTTGCGGGCGCGGCGCGCGGCTAGCCGCTGTATAAACTAGAAGAGGATAGCTCCGATGACCGTTTCCGAAGTCCTCGCTCTGCTCGACGCTGAACGCGACGAGCGGGGCATGAGCAACTGGGAGAAGCTGGGCTCGAGCACCGCGGGGATGAGGAGTTTCGGAATTGGGCTCACACGGCTGCGCAAGCTGGCCAAACGGATTGGGAGCAACCGGGAGCTCGCGCACGCGCTCTGGAAGACCGACGTTTACGAAGCCAGAGTGATCGCGCTTCTCGTCGACGACCCCGCGCGAATCACCCGTGAGCAGGCCGAGAAACAGGTCGAGGAGTTGGCCGGCGGCATGCTGGCTTACGTGTTTGCTTCCTGCGACGCAACGCTCGCGAAGACGTCATTCGTGGTCGAGCTTGCCGACCAGTGGGTCACGAGCGACGACCCCGTACGCCGCGCTTGCGGTTACGGGCTGCTCTATGAGGCGTCGAAGTTCTCCGGCAAGAAGGCGCCGAGCGAGGAGTTCTTCCTCGCCCATGTCGAGCGCATCGCGGACACGATCGGGACGGAGTCGGAGAAGGTCCGCCTGTCTATGGGCGCGGCGCTGATGGGGATCGGAAAGCGGAGCGCTGTGTTGAACGAGGCGGCTCTGAAGGTTGCGCGGGATGTGGGGCCGATCGAGTTCACCTCCGCCAGTGGCGAGTGCGAGCCGTTCGACGTCGTAAAGCATCTGACCACCGACCGACTGAAGGAGAAGTTAGGGGTGTAGGTGTGGCTGGAATGGCACACCGACGGCCTCGGTCTGAGCGAGAACGAGTAGGGTGTTGCTCCTCGTGAACCGTCGCCGAACAACAGCATGCAGCTGACGGCGCTGCGTGCCGTAGCTGATGCTGAGCGCCAGACGTCACCCAGCCGTCGAATCAGGGAGACACCTTATGACCGACGCCACGCACTCTCGCCGAGCCTTCCTGTCTTCCCTCGGGGTACTTTCCGCCGCGGGTTTCATGCCGCGAGGCGCGTGGGCGACGAGCGCCCGCACCCTCACAGCCGGGGGCAGCGCTGGCGGTCCTCAAGGACTGGCGTCGGCTCCAGGGGATTTCCTCTTCGCACCAGGGCTCGTCTACCTGCAGACCGGTTCGTTGGGTCCGACGCCGCGACCCGTAATCGAGCGGACGGTCGCTGCGTGGAACGAGCTAGAGCTCAATCCAGCTCGCTACGGATACGAAGAGCACGAGCGCGCGATGGATGACGTGCGCGCCAAGGCTGCGGCGTTTCTCGGCTGCAAGACCGAGGAGCTCGTACTCACGAAGTGCACCACCGACGGGATGAACTGGGCGGCGCAGGGGCTCGCGTTGACCGCCGGCGATCGTGTTCTCACCACCGATCAGGAACACCCGGGGGGTCGCAGTGCCTGGGAATACGTAGCGCGCCGGTACGGTGTCGTGCTCGACATCGTGCCAATCCCATCAGACGAGAATGACATGCAAGCAATTATCGACCGCTTTGCGCGACGCATCACGCCGCGGACGCGCGTGCTGTCGTTCTCGCACCTGCTCAGCTCCACCGGCTTACGGATGCCCGTCGCCGAGCTGTCCACGCTGGCGCGGTCGCGCGGCTGCGTCGCGGTAGTGGACGGTGCGCAGGCCGTTGGAGGCGTGGCTGTCGACGTAAAGGCCCTCCGGTGTCACGTCTACGCCACCAGCGGCCACAAATGGCTCCTCGCCCCAAAGGGGACGGGCTTGCTGTACCTGAGCGAAGAGCTCGGCACGACCGTCGATCCGATTTCACTCCAAAGCGGACGTGCGGCGTATTCTCATTCGTCGGGCGTAACGAGCATTCCCAGCGTGCTGGGATTGGGCACGGCACTCGACTACATCTCGGGTATCGGCATCGCGCGCATCGAATCGCACAACACCACGCTCAGAAACCGCGTCTTCGCGGCGCTTCGAAGTGTGCCGAAACTGCGCGTCGTCAGTGCTCCCCCTGGGCCTCTCACGTCGCCGCTTCTCACGTATGCCCTTCCCGACTCAATCGACAGCGTTACCCTTCACCAACGGCTGCGCGAAAAGCACAATATCGAGCTGAAGGTCGTGCCCAAGGGCTGGCTGAACGGGAATCGCGTCTCGACGCATCTCTTCAACACAGAGCAGGACGTCGATGCCCTGGTCGCCGCGCTGAAGGTAGAGCTCACCTGACATCATCGCGACTGAGGGCCGTACGACGAGGTACTTCTGTCTAGGGCACGATGTTCTGGTTCATGCGGAAGAAGTTCGTTGGGTCGTACTTTCGCTTGAGCGCACGCAGCCGTTCGTACTTCGTCGTGCCGTAGGCCGCGCGCACACGGTCCTCACCCTCCTCGCCCAGAAAGTTCATGTAGACGCGGCCCGTGGAATGCGGGCGCACGGCCTCCCAGAAGCCGCGGGCCCACGCGATGCATGCCCCGGACGCGGCGGGTTCGGACCAGACCCCGTCGATCGTCATCGCGTGAGTCGCCTGCCGGTCCTCGAACGCCGAGCCGTCCGGGTCCTCCCGGCCGACCGCGCCGCCCATGTGGAACAGGGCCGCGTACGACTCCGGCGTCGCGACGCGCCAGGCATGCGCGACGAGCGTATCGATCAAGGCGTCGCTGAGCGGTCGCAGATACTCTGACTTCCAGTAGTAGCCGAGCCCATGAGGCACGCTGGCGTCGAGCAGGGCCTGGTGCGACGCGTACGGCGTCGGCCGGATGAGATCCACGAGCGGTTCGCCGAATCGCCGCAGCGGCGCGACCGCTCGTTCGCCCTCCTCCACGGGGCCGGCACAGCACACGGCGATTATCACCACCGGTTGTCCGTGGATCGACTCGGGGAGGAATGGCGCCGGTGGTGCCATCCTGAGGAGGACGATGGTCATCAGCTCGTCCGGCGCTGTCGCGATGTAGTCGCGGTAGAAGGAGAGGACCTCACGGGCCCTGGCCGCGGGGTGCAGGATGAGGCCGGCCAGGACAGTCGGCCCGACGGCATGCAGTCGATACTCGAACGACGTGACGATGCCGAAGTTGCCGCCACCGCCGCGGAGGCCCCAGAAGAGGTCGGCGTGCTCCTCGGCGCTGGCCCGAACGAGCGCGCCGTCCGCGGTGACCACGTCGGCCGAGAGGAGGTTGTCGGCGGTGAGTCCGTGCCGGCGCATCAGCCAGCCGAGCCCGCCGCCGAGGGTGAGACCCGCGATGCCCGTGTGGCTGACGATCCCGCCGGGCGCGGCGAGCCCGAAGGGCTGGGTCTCGTGGTCGAACTCCCCCCAGAGCAGCCCCGGCTGTGCTGTCGCGACTCGGGCGCGTGGATCGACCCACATGCCCTTCATCGGAGAGAGATCGATGACGATCCCGCCGTCGCAGACGGCCGTGCCGGCGACGTTGTGGCCGCCTCCTCGCACGGCGACGACGAGCTCGCGCTCGCGTGCGAATCCGACGGCGGCCCGCACATCGGCGGCGCCGGTACAGCGCGCGATGAGGGCCGGACGGCGGTCGATCGCGCCATTCCAGATGCGCCGTTGGGCGTCGTAGGGGGCGTCGCCGGGACGGATCACTGCCCCCCGGAAATGCCGTGACAGGTCGGCGATGGCCACATCATCGACTGCCGAGTGGTGGCTGTGCGCGGTCACGGGGCCTGTTCTGACAGTCATAGGGCACCTCCTGTGTCGCTGTCAGGATGGCGCTGCGGCCGGCGGTGTGAAAGCCCAAAAAATGGACTTGCCGGGCCCCCGAGCCGTCCGTACCCTTGAGGCGATGAAGACGTACGGCCAGTTCTGCCCCGTCGCCAAAGCCGCCGAGATCTTTGCCGAGCGATGGACCCCCCTCGTGCTCCGGGAGCTAGTCTGCGGGAGCCACCGCTTCAGCCATCTCCACCGCGGCGTGCCGCGCATGTCACGGAGCCTTCTCGCCCAGCGACTGGCACAGCTCGAGGACGCCGGAATCGTCCGGAGCGCGGCGAGGACGAAGGGGCGCGGGCGCGAGTACTTCCTGACGCCCGCCGGGGAGGAGTTCCGGCCGCTGATCGAGAGGCTCGGCGAGTGGGGCCAGCGCTGGGCCCGGAGCCAGGTCAGCGCCGACGACCTCGACCCAGGCCTCCTGATGTGGGACATCCGCCGGCGCGTGAAGACCGACCGCCTGCCGGACCGGCGCGTAGTCGTCCAGTTCGATTTCCGCGCCGTCCCGAAAACCGTCCGCAGCCCGGCGACGTTCTGGCTCATCCTCGAGCGTCGGGAGGTGGACATGTGTCTGAAGCATCCGGGCTTCGAGATCGATCTCGTCGTCAATGCCGACCTCGTCGCGCTGACGAAGGCCTGGATGGGGGACCTGCGGCTCGCCGACGCGATGCGCTCCGGGCTCGTAAGAATCGAGGGGCCCACCGCGCTCCGGCGCGCTTTCCCCGGGTGGCTCGCCCTCAGCGGATTCGCCGACGTCGAGCGGCCGCGGGGCGGCGCGGCGCGCTAGAGGCCGCGGTTGACGCTGGCGGGCGGGCTTACGTAGGATAGTGAATGACTGCTTTCTGGTGTCGTTGGTCCTTGCTGAGCATCGCGTGAATCAGTATGGCTAGGAAAGCGCCTGCGAAGGTCGCAAGGAAGGCCGTCGCCAAGCGGGTCGCTGCCAAGACGACCATGCCGCGCAAGACGGCATCGAAGTCGCAGTCCGGCAGAGTCTCGAAGCCGGCACTCCTCGCAGGCGGCAACCCTCAGATCGCGAAGGCCGACGGCGACGCCCCCGTGCAGGCTTACATCGCGGCCATGCCGGACTGGAAACGCGACGTCGGGCGCCGCCTCGACGCGCTCATCGTGCGCAACGTGCCCAACGTGCGCAAGGCCGTGAGGTGGAACTCGCCCTTCTATGGCATCGAGGGCCAGGGCTGGTTCCTCGACTTCCATTGCTTCACCAGCTACATCAAGGTCGCTTTCTTCCGCGGCACATCGCTGCGTCCTGTCCCCCCCGGGGAGTCCAAGCACAAGGACGTGCGCTACCTCGACATCCGCGAGGACGACCAGCTCGACGAAGCTCAATTCGCCGGTTGGGTGAAGCAAGCCAGCCAATTGTCCGGCTGGGGGATGCATTAGAGAGACACCGACGATGGCCGAGTTGCTAGTGAACATTGATGTCTCGGATCTCGATAGGGGCATCTCCTTCTACGGCGGCGCGCTGGGCCTGCAGGTGGGCAGGCGCCTCGGAGCCAAAGCTGTCGAGATGCTCGGGGCATCTGTAGCTGTCTACCTGCTCGAATGCGAGCCTGGTACGCGTCCTTTTCAAGGTGCCGAGTCGGAGCGGCGTTATAACCGGCACTGGACACCTGTCCACTTCGACCTTGTCGTGACGAACATCGACGCTGCGGTGCAGCGTGCAGTCGCAGGTGGCGCGACGCTCGAGGGCCAGGTCGAGGACCGCGCCTGGGGGAGATTGGCAAGGATGTCCGATCCGTTCGGGCACGGCTTCTGTTTTGTTGAGTTCCGAGGCAAGGGGTATGACGAGCTGGTCCCAACCGCGACAAGGAGATCGCAATGAGCATCGGTGGTTCCCCAACAGCCCAGGAATTCATCATGGTCGGACAGCCGAGCATTCGCTGAACAAATGAAGACATTGCTCGTGCGAACACTTGAACAGTGGCGCGACTGGCTCACCGAGCACCATTCATCGGAGTCAGAGGTCTGGCTGATCTTCCACAAGCGACATACTGTCGTTGCGTCAATCGACTACAAGGACGCGCGTGACGAAGCGCTGTGCTTTGGTTGGGTGGACAGTCTCGTCAAGCGCCTGGATGACCGGCGGTACGTAATAAAGTTCACGCCGCGGAGAGCTGACAGCCGATGGTCGGCCGTGAATCGGAAGCGTTACACCGCACTCAAAGCCGAGGGGCGTTTACAATCCCCCGGAATCGAACGCCCCCCTACCGACCGCGGCTATGGTCCTCGGCCACCGCGGCTTCCGCTGCCCTCAAGGCTCCCGGCGTACATCCAGACTGCTCTGAGGAATCGCCCGACAGCCTTGCGACATTTTGAAGCGCTGGCACCTTCACAACGCCGGCGGTATGTCGCCTGGGTCGAGTCCGCCAAGCGCGAGGAAACGAAACTCAGGCGTCTCAAAGAGGCGATTCGCCTCCTGGCAAGCGGCAAAGTGCTGGGGCTGAAATGACAAGCCGCCCCGCGGTGTCACCGACGCGATGGTCGAAAGCGCGCGACGATGCCCATCCCCGGCACCCATGCCGGGAGAACGTCGTCGACCAACATCGCCGAGGCGATCAACCTGTGGAGCGCTTTCCTCATCCCCTGGGGAGCTCCGGCCTGGGTGCTGTGGCGAACCTTGAGGGCCGACAGGACGCGCGCGGGCACGTACATCGGGCGGAAGTAGTAGGACTGGTGCACGAGCTCACAGGCCGCGAGATTCGCCACCTCGACAACCATCCCGGCCGTGTAGCGACGCTGGTGACCATAGAACTCGTCCCAATTCGACCAGAGTTCCGGCCGCGCGGGGACCGTGATGATGATGTTCGAGACTCTGGTGAATCGGGTGACGAGCGACGCGAGAACCTTCGCGGGCTCGTGGAGATGCTCCAGGACGTCCAGGAGCAGGAGGATGTCGTAGCGCGACCGCTCCTCGTCCGGCAGCTCGGAAGCGTCCAGCCCGAATTTCACGTGAGCCTCTGCGCCACTGATGGCTTTCGTGATTCCCGGCTCGACCCCAAAGCAGTCGATTCCCCGCTGGCGCAGGTGCCTGACCGTGATCCCACGGCCACATCCGATGTCGAGAGCGGCCGATCCGCGTGTCACGACCTTGCGGACTTCCCCGAGCACCACTCTGTTACGCGTCAGGTGCCACCAGTGATTCTCGATCCCGTCGGGGTACGAGAGATCATACTGGTGGCCCTGGAAGACCGTGGTCAAGTCTCTCTCGTCGCAGCCGCCGTGGGCTCCAATCCGGCCCGACCCAGGATCACACCGAGCGCCGGCGTCGCGATCAGCGCGACGAGCCCGATCCAGGTGCTCGCCCGGCGGACGGGGGTCTGCTCGAAGGAGAGCTCCACCGTGTGCCGGCCTGCGGGGACTTCAATCGTCTGGAGCGCCAGCTCCGTGGATGGACGAATGGGCACGCGCTCACCGTCCATCTGAGCAACCCATCCGGGAAACCAAAAGGAGCGCAGGACCAGCGTCCCGCCCGTGTCACTGCTCACGGTGACCTTCCTGCGAGAGGAAAGCCATTCGACGACCTCGACGCTTCCCGTCCCGGATTGCAGCTCGGCGACCGGCACGCTGACTCTCATCTGTTTGAAGCGCTTGTAGGAGGCAAACTCGACCGGAGTGAGTGTCGGATCCATCCAGAACTCCACACCCGGATGCCGCGCGTCGTCCGCTCCGAAATTGTACGGCTTGAGGTGAGCGTTGCTCCAGGCGACTCCCAGGTTCACCAACACCGCTCCGGCGAGCGCGTAGAGGAGCAAGCGCCGTCCCGGGAAGCGCGCCGGAGTGCCCAGAGCCATGCCGCAGAGCAGCGACGCGGATAGTACCTGAATGGACTGGAATCTCCAGGGGAATTGAATCGTCGGCAGCTCCGGAATGATCGTCCAGATGGGGATCGACAAGGGCGTCTGCAACAGGTAGGTCATGCCGCTGACGATGGACAGGCCCACGGCGTCACGCCTCCTTCGGGTTCCCTTGGCAGAGCCACCGATCGCCGCCACGGCAGCAACCCCGGCAAGAAGGAGCTGCGCGTGCGCCGAGCGCCTGACGGGAGGCTTCACCGGATCCTTGAACCCGAGACCGGGGAGCACGTCGTCGCTGTAGAGGAAGTTCCTCCTGTAGTCGCCATTCGCCGTCTCCGTCACCCAGGAGATGTTGGCGCTGGCCTTCTCGAGCACCGCCGGGAGCAGGGCCGGGGCTGCCAGGCCGAGCCCGCACGCCATCATGATCAGCGGTCGTGCCAGCCGCCGCGGGACAAAGCCTCGATCCCACGGAATCCAGAAGGCGAGGACGAGCGTCATCATGAAGCCGCTGATCAGATGCGTGCCTACCAAAATCGCATACGAGATGGCGCCGCCGAGGAACGGGATGAGTCCCGGACGATCCGCATCGCGTCTGAGGAAAAAGAGCGTGAGCGCGGTGGTGACGAAGGCTGTCGTTTCAGACATCGCGAATCGTTGGTAGATGTCCAGGACGTGGTACGGCAGGAGAAGATAAAGAGCCGCCGCCAGTGCCGCAGGGATGACGGCGCCGAGCCAGTCACGTGCCAGGAGGAAGAGTGCCGCTCCCGTGAGCGCTGAGACGAGGAGTATGTAGAGCTTGAATCCGCTGATCACCGAGCCGGTCAGCCATGCCGTCGCGCCCGCGCCATAAAAGGTGACCGGTACGAACATGACGAACGAGGGCCCGCCCAGCTGCTGATTCGAACGATCGGTCCAGCGCGGATAGAGGTCTCCTTCCGAGAAGGCCTTCATGAATCCCTGAAGGTAGTGCATGGTGGAGAAGACATCGCTCCCCTGAGGGAGCTTCTCGTGGAGAAGGAGCGGAAGGCACAGGAGAGCGATGCCCAGCGTGACGATGAGGGCCGCCCAGAGACTCCTGGCCGGACCGCCGGATCGGATCGGCGCTTCGTCAGCCTCCTGCTGTCTGCCGCCGCGGGCCGTCGTCCGGCGGGCCTTCCCCTGGCGCTCGCGAGGCATCCGTCAAGCCCCGCGATGCGACACGTGCGCGCTCATTGGATCCGAGGTTGAAGCGCCGGTGGCGTGATCCGACTTCATGATGGGAGACTATCCTAGCAAACCTCTCCCCTCATGCGCCGGAAGCCGCGTTGACTGGACGCCCCCTGCGCGGCATGGTCTAATGTGCGGTCCGATTGGCCGGATTCGTGAGCGGGCATGGCGGAACAACCCAAAGATCCCATCAAAGTCATGTGGAGCGGCTGCGCCTGGTTTGCCATTGGGGGCGCCGTCATCATGGTGGTGCACCTCCTGCGCACCTCCTCCGCCGAACCGCTCGAGCGCTACGGGCCGCTCGTCCCAATGTTCGCGGGGGCCTACGGCATCGTCGTCGGCTTCGAGAAGATGGTCTCGGGGTACCGGGCCGCGCGCGCCCATGCCGAGCCGGGCGGGCAGAGCCGCGCAACGCGCACGCTGCTGATCTGCGGCGTCATCGTTCTGGGGATCCTCGGCGCCGGTGCGGCCACCTACTTCAAGCGAACCCCCTACTGGGACGCCGTCAAGGGGATCAATCGCGGCGAGGCCGCGACCCAGGAGCTGCGCACCATCGGCGAGAAGCACGCCGTCGATCTGGGAGCGGCCCCCGATGGAAAGGCGGCTCTCGAAATATGGCGCCGGACGTCGGAGCAGGGGCGTCTGCTGAAGCCCGAGTTCGTTGCCGCGGCCGAAGCGTCCCGGCACCTCGCGGCCATCGAGTCCGGCAAGACGCGGCTCCGCGCCGAGCTCGACGTGAAGTTCTATGACCTCTGCATCGAATGGGTCGATCTCTACGACCGCATCTACAACCAGATCGGGACCCAAACGATGCAAGAGCCGCCCCTGGACTGGGGCATCGACTACGACGACGTCATCAACAGGATCCAGGAGCTCGTCCAGCCCCCGGGAGGCGGCGATGCGGGGGCGCACGACGGTCACGACTCTGGGGACAACGCCCCGCCGCCTCAGCAGCAGCCGCCTGCAGAAAAATGAGACGCCGCCGGCGCGTCGCGCAATGCGAGCCGCGACGCACCTAGCCGCCGATGAAGCCGGACGGGCGGCCCACCACCAGGACCTCCTGCGTCGTCCGGTAGGGGGTGCCATCCTGCTCGACGGCCGTCACCGTCACGACATCCCGCCGCGACAGTCCCAGACGCGCGATCTGGAATTTGACCAGCAGATCGGGGACATGATCGCCGTTGCGGTCCGCGTACCCGTACTGCACGGGCCCTATCCCCTGCATCAGGACCTTGAGGGGATCCAGCAGCCGGGGGTCGAGCTCGTCGCTCGACAGGATCGCGACGGTCACGAGCTGGGAGGAAAGAGACAGCACGTTGCGGCGCGGACCGTTCACGTGGATCGACATCGGCCTGTGCGCGACCTGCGGGACGGGTGCGAAGATGAGCGTGTCGACGAGCGCGCCGAGAGTGTTCTCCCCCGGTGTCGTCAGCGTGACGCGGCTGATGCCCGGCCCCGACACGAAGAGCGTGTCCCAGGCGAAAAAATCCATGAAGCCGCGCGTCAGCGTCGTCTCGTTGACGATTTCGCCCTTCGCGTCCCACCCTGTCATCACGTAGGTGCCGGCATCCGCGAAGACGAGCAGGACGCCTGCCTGGTCGGTCGAGGAGGGCGCCCACTTGTTGGTCGGATCAACGAAGAGGAACTCGTACGTGCCGGTGGAAGCATGCACCTGCCCGGGAACGCCAATAGGAGCAAGGGGGCTGAGGCTCAGGAGATTGGGCGGCGTGTGGAGCAGGAAAGAGAGCCCGCCGGCGTCCTCGAAATACGGCCCGCCGTAGAGGCCCGGCGCGAGGCGGAGACCCAGGTTGAGGTAGGCATCAACGGCGAGCTCTCCGTCCTTGTGGCCGTTGAAGCCGATAGTGAGCAGCTCGCTCGACTGGCCCCTGTGCCCGTCGCCCGCTGCCAATCCTCCAACCAGGGCCGCGATGAGAGCCCAGCGCACGGCAGCGCGGTTCATGACGCTCATGATGTCAGCCTCATTATACGCCGGTTCTCATGATCGAGACTCTGCGATCTTCCGGCAGCCACAGCGGGGGATCGCGGTGGACGGACTATGCCGCCATCGCGGCGATCGCGGCCATCTGCTACGCAGGCACCCTCTCCGGCGGCTTCGTCTTCGATGATGTGGAGATCATCGTCCAGAACCCCCTGGTCACCGGGCCCGACGCAGCCCTGAGCGAGATCTTCACGTCCCACTACTGGCAGCATGTGATCCCCTCCGGGAACCTCTACCGGCCGCTGACGATTCTCAGCTACCGGCTCAACGCCGCCGTCGATGGCCTGGAGCCCGCCGGATACCACGCGGTCAACGTGATCCTGCACCTTCTCTGCGCCTGCCTGCTGCTCCCCATCGCCAGAGGCCTCTCCTTCGGGCGCGGCGGTGCGCTGGCAGGAGCGGCGATCTTCGCGGCGCATCCCATCCATACCGAGGCCGTGGCCGGAGTCGTTGGGCGCGCGGATCTGCTGGCCGCGGCCGGCGTCCTCGGCGCGCTCGCGCTGCATGTCTCCACCCGCTCTCCCGGGCCCGTGCGCACGACGGCTGCGGCCGCGCTCCTGGCGGCCGGGCTTCTCTCCAAGGAGAGCGCCGTGGTGCTCCCCGCGATGGCGATCGCGGCCGACCTGTTCCGCATCCGCATGAAGACCACGACCTTCAGGCAGATCGCGCCGGCTCAGATGACGTTCATCACCGTGGTGGCCGCATGGCTGGTCGTGCGGGCCTTGGTGCTTCCCGGCGCGCAGCCGGGAACACTGTCCGACAGCGTCTTCGCGGAGGTCCCCTGGCCGCACCAGTTCCTCACTGCACTCTGGGTGCTCTCCCGCTACCTGCAGCTTCTGGTGGCACCCGTGACCCTGTCGGCGGATTACTCCTACGCGCAGACGCCGCTCGTGACGACAGCGCTGAATCCCCGCGTCCTCATCGCGGCTGGAGCGCTCGCCGCCATGGCGGTCATCGGCCTCATGGGAATGACCAGACGCAGCTCTCTCGCGCGCGGCCAGGCGGCCTTCTGCGCGCTGGCCTTCCTCGCGGCCATCGCCCCCGTGTCGAACCTCATCGTCCCGATCGGCACCATCATGGCCGAGCGTCTGCTCTATCTGCCGTCGATGGCCTTCTGCCTCGCGATCCCGGTCGCCTGGACGCTCATCGCGCCGCGCCTCAGGCCCGCTGTCCCCGCCCTTCTCGCTGCACTGCTCGTGGCGACCTTCGCGGCGCGCACGATCGTCAGGAACCGCGACTGGAAGGATCAGCTCGCTCTCTTCTCCACGACGGTGATTGCCTCGCCCAACAGCGCGCGCGCGCACTACAACCTGGGGATCGCGCTCGAAGATACGGGACGCCCGGACGCGGCCCTCGCCGAGTACAGGATCGCGATGCAGATCAACCCGGACGACGCCAAGCCGCTGCGCAACGCGGCGCTGCTCCTCGCCGCGCGCGACCGGACAACAGAAGCGCTCGCGCTGCTCGAGAAGGCGGCCCTCATCGACCCCTCGCTGCCCGGTCTCCTGAGCGATCTGGGCGCCGTCTACAGCGCGCTGGGTCGGCCGGTGGAAGCGGAAGCCTCGCTGCGCGAAGCGCTCATTCGTGACCCCGACAACCTCGAGGCCACCTACAACCTGGGCTCGCTCCTGCTCGACCGGGGCTACCACGACGAGGCGATCCCGCTGCTGGCGCGCGCGGCCTCCCGGAGTCCGAAAGACCCCGACACCTGGTTCCATCTCGGCCTGGCCCTGCTCGCGGCGGGGCGCCCCGCCGAGGCGATTGCTCCGCTTACGCGAGCGGAGGAGCTCAATCTGAAAGAGGCCCCCCTGCATCTGGCGCGGGCGCTGCTGCAGGTCGGGGATCGCGAGCGAGCCGCGGCCAGCGCCGCGCGGGCGCGCGAGGCGGGGCTCACGCTCCCCCCGGAGCTGCTGTCGCTCCTCCCCTGACGGATTTGAACGTCGCATCCGTCCATTGGACCTCGACGCCGGACGTTGGGGTTACGGCACCGCGTGCTAGAATCGCGCCAAAGGAGACGTTCTTCTGTCATGATCGATGCTGAGGAGTTGCGCCGCCGTGTGGGAGAGGCGCTGCCAGGTTCGCGAATCACCATCCGGGACACGGCCGGGGACGGGGATCATTACGAGATGGTCGTGGTGTCCACCGCCTTCGAGGGGAAAGGGACGCTCGAGCGTCACCGGCTCGTTTATGCCCCCCTCAAGGGGATCCTCGGCGCGTCGCTCCACGCCCTGGCGCTGAAGACCCTGGCTCCCTCCGAGACCGATTGACCCGACGAGGCGGCCCACCGCCCCGCCTGACTTTCGATTGAAACCTCATCCGCTGAAAGGACCCCCATGGACCGCAATGTGATGGAAGAGATCAAGAGCGAGATCGAAGGCAACAAGATCATCATCTACATGAAAGGCACCAAGGAGATGCCGCGGTGCGGATTCTCCGCGGCCGCCATCGAGGTGCTCAAGTCGTACGGCGTCCCATTCAAGGACGTCAACGTCCTGGAAGACCCCGAGAAGTGGCAGGCCGTCAAGCAGTACTCCGACTGGCCCACGATCCCCCAGATCTACATCGGCGGTGAATTCGTCGGCGGGTGCGACATCGTGCGCGAGATGCACGCCAAGGGGGAGCTCGAGCCGATCGTCAGGAAGGCGACCGGGACATCCTGAGGCTGGGGTTTACGGCGACGCCAGCGCGTCGAGCAGCCGCTCGACGAACCGGATCCCGTCGGGCAGAACGGCGACCCTGAGGTTCTCGTTGGCGACGTGCTGGTTGTTGTCGAAGTTGACCAGCGGCAGCCCGATGTACCGGAAGCCCGCCGTCTCGAAATCGCGCAACAGCGGCAGCGTGCCCCCCAGCGTCGGGTAGACCAGCAGATTCCCCCCTGCGGCGCTGCGCACGGCCGCGATCCCCCTCGCGACGACCGGGTCGCGCGGATCCATCCTGGCCGCCTGGACCCCGTCGAGATATTCCAGCTTCGCTTCCGGCATCCTCGCGGCGACGTGGCGCTGGAATGCCGTAAAGACGCGCCGGGGATCCTGCGCCGTGACGAGCCGCACTTCGAGCAGCGCCTCGGCGGTGTGGGGGATCTGGTTGCCCGGGCGGCCCGCGTTGAGGTGATTGATCGCAAAGGTCGGCCTGAACAGGAGCCTCTCGAAGTACGGGACGGCGGGATCCCCGTCGAAATGCCGCGCGCCAAGGTGGCGCCCGATGGTCGCTTCGGCGCTGCTGGCGATCTTCATCGCCGCCTTCTCCTCGCTCGTGGGAGGGATGACGTCGTCGGCGAAACCCTCGACCGTGACCTGTCCGTTGGGGTCCTTCATCGTGGCCAGGAGCGACGCGAGTCTCCCGGCCGCGTCCGGCAGCAGACCGTAGTTACCGCTGTGCGCCGAGGAGTCCGCCGTGGTCACGCGCAGCATCATGTGCATGTCGCCGCGCGTGCCGAGGTAGATCGACGGTCTTCCCTCGGCGTCCATCGGACCGTCGGACAGCACGAGCAGATCCGCGCGCAGCAGCTCGCGGTGCTGCGCGAGCGCGGCGGCGATGTGCGGCGAGCCGGCTTCCTCCTCACCATCCAGCAGGTACTTCACTTTCAGCCGCCGCGACGTCTGGCCGGCCAGCCAGCGCTTCAACGCCATCAGGTGCATGACGATGGGGGCCTTGTCGTCCGCCACGCCGCGCGCGTAGAGACGCGCGGTCGACAGGCGCGCGTCGTCGAGATCCTCGATCGCGAGCGGGCGGGTCGAAGGCTCGTCGAACCGGCCGCTCAGCAGACGGGGCGCGAAAGGCTCCCCGCCGGTGGACTCCCAGTCCGTCTTCGGCCCCGTGGGCTGCGTGTCGTAATGAGCGTAGAAGAGCACGGTGAACGCGGCTCCCCCGGGATCGTGCTCCGCGTAGACGAGAGGATTCTCGCCCTCGATGGGAAGCTTGCGGGCCGCGAGCCCCGCGGCTTCATACGCCGCGACGAGCCAGTCGGCCGCCTTCGCGACTCCCTCGACATTGCTGGAGTTGCTGGGGATCGAGGCCAGCTCCGACAGCATCCGGACCGCCGCGCGCGGATCAGGAGGCCCGTCTCGCGGATCGCGAGCCGCCGCGGCCAGAGAGTGCATGGCCACCAGGAGCGCGCACGCGGCTGTAGCGGATCGGGTCGGCCTCGGCATGACGGGGCATGATAGTCGATGAGCCCGGCCCCGCATCCGGCCGAAGCGACGTGCTAGAAGACGACGGTGACGGTCGTGCGGCCGTTGGGGGCGCTCGTGCACGATTCACGCGTCTCGATCGGTGTGGTGACGCGGATGCAGACGACCTGGTCCCCTGCCGACTCCTTGTCCAGGACGGCGGTGAAGAAGGACACCTGGTCGTCGTATTCCGCCGTGAACGGGACGACACCGGTCGCCGCCTGGGACCCCTCGTCGTCTTCGAAGTGCGCGACGAAGCCCGTTCCCACGTCCCCCGTGACGGTGACGATGACGTCGGTCACTGCACCGTCATGGTCATCATCCTCGTGGTGGCCGCTGCTGCACACGAAGTGGACGTGCAGGAGGACCAGCGAGCAGATGAGAAGCACGGTGCGCATGGGAGTGTCTGCCCTGAGTGTACGGCGCAAACTCCGCTTCGGCTCCCTCGTTGCTCCCGGCAACGTGGGAAAAGCCCCCTGCCAGACGGCTCCGGCGCCAGACTTCGGGTCTCGCCAGGCGCGAATCCGAGACAAATGTGACAACTCGTCCAGCTGAGGGGAATACGGTTGACCACCTGGACGGTCTCCCCGTATAGTCAGCGGAACAGTGCGTCCATCCTGGGAGGGGCCGAACAAATGCGAAAGCTCTCACTGTTCCTGGTTGTCGTACTCTCATGCAGTCTCATCCTGGTTGCAGCGCCAGTACGCGATCGCCGCGCTGAGCCGCCCCCTCCCGTGGGGGCCAGCCAGAGTCTGACGACCCAGATCTACGGTCCCACTCCCTACCGCAGCTTCGCGGACAGTCCGTTCTATTCCACGACCTTCGGCACGTTCTATCTCGAGGATTTCGAGGACAGACTGCTCAACGTCCCCGGCGTGACCATCGACAAGGGGATCGTCACCAGCACGCGGTGGGCCGGCTTCCCCAATATCGATTCCGTCGATGCCGACGATGGCTATGTCGACAACGTCTGCAACGGCTGCGACTCCTGGTGGTACGCTCCCGGGTCGGCTGGACTTTTCATCCGGTTCGCCACTGACGGCGCATTGCCGACTCACGTGGGAGTCGTCTGGACCGACGGAATGGGAGTCACGACCTTCGAGGCGTTCGACAGGAACAACGTCTCGCTCGGCGTCGTTGGGCCGGTTCCTCTCGGCGACGACACATCCGACACTGCCTTTGGCGAGGATCGCTTCTTCGGCGTCAAGCATGACGGCGGCATCTCTCACGTGTTCATCGCTAACTCAATCGGGGGGATCGAAATCGATCACTTGCAATTTGGATTCCAGGAGGTCTGTGAGGATGCAGACGGCGACGGGTTTGGTGTGGACAACCTGGCAGTCTGCCCCGGCGGTGAGGAGCTCGACTGCAACGACAGCAACGAGCGAATCTCACCCGCGGAGCCGGAGCTCTACGACGGGATCGACAACAACTGCAACATGGAGATCGACGAAGGTCTCGATGATGATGGAGACGGCATCCCGAACTTCAAGGACGAATGCAGTAACACGCGTCCGGGTGCCGGCGTAACACCAGACGGGTGTCCCAGGTGCGGTGGTGGCGGCAACGGGAGCGATGACGGTGGTGATGACGGTGGTGATGACGACGGCGATGAGAACGACCAAGGCTGATTGACAATCGCCACCGCAACGGAACGTTCCGACCATAGTCGTTAGGTGCCGGCCCGTGTGTGCCGCACGATGGACAGTGACCGCGGCGCTGGACTAGCATCCCCTGACACGTTCGAACACTCTCAGGGAGGCGCGGGCATGCACGCACAGATGATCGGGTCCGGAAGGGACTGTTCCGTAGAGGGTTCTTCGATCGTCGCGCGCGCGGCCTTCGCGCTCGCGCTCGGCGCGGCGCTGATCGGCTGTCAGCCTGCCGGTGAATCCGGTGGGGAGAACGCCGCGCGCCCCGCCAGGCCCACATCGACGCAGCCGACCTCGGCGCGCCCTGCCCCGACTGCGGGGGTTCCCTCCCCTCCTCCGGCCTTCGAGCCGATGCCCGTGCCGCCGGAGAATCCGCTCACGGCCGCAAAGATGGACCTGGGGAAGAAGCTCTTCTTCGACGCGCGGCTCAGCGGCGACGGCTCCCGGTCGTGCTACTCCTGCCACGTCTGCGAGAAGGGGACCACGGACGGGCTCCCGACCGCCGTGGGGGCCTTTGGAAAGCAACTCCCCCGCAGCAGCCCCGCGCTCTGGAACATCGGGTATCACAAAGAGTTCTACTGGGACGGCCGCTCCCCTTCGTTGGAGAAGCAGGCCATTGGCGCGTGGACGGGCGGCAACATGGGCGCCGACGCCAACGCCGTTGCAGCATCGCTCGATGCCATCGGTGGCTATCACGACGAGTTCATGAGCGTGTTCGGCACCGGCGTCACCCCCGATGCCGTGGCCGCCGCGCTCGCCTCCTTCGAGCGGACGATCTACTGCGGCACCACCGCGTGGGATCGCTTCAACCAGGGGGAGACCGACGCTCTGAGCCCCGCCGCCCAGCGCGGATGGAACGTCTGGCGCGAGAAGTCGGGCTGCGGCACCTGCCACGCGGGGATCCTCTTCACCGATCTTCAGTTCCACAACGTGGGGATCGGCATGGACAAGAAGGAACCCGACCAGGGCCGCAAGGTCGCAACCAAGGACGACAAGGACACGGGAGCCTTCAAGACGCCGACGCTGCGCGACATCGCCAAATCGGCCCCCTACTTCCACGACGGCAGCACGGCCACGCTGGAAGAGGCGATCGACATCATGCTGGGGGGCGGGAAGCCCAACCCCTGGCTCGACTCCAAGAACCTCAAACCCGTGAAGCTCAGCGCCGAAGAGCGCTCCGATCTGATCGAGCTGCTTCGATCGCTGAGCTGCGAGTGCGACCCGACACCACCGCCGCTGCCGGGGCTCTGAAGCGCTCCTTCAACTGAGGATCTGCGCCGACGTCACGAGCCCTACTCCTGCCCGCTCCATCTCCCGCAGCGCCTCCTCGCCGGTTGTGGCGTCGACGGGACGGCAGGCGTCCACCACCACCATCACGCCGACGTCAGGCAGCAGCCGCCGGGCGTCGAGCGCACTCCAGCGGACGCAATAGTCGAGCGCCAGCCCTGCGATCGCGAGACGCCTGACCGACAACGACGTCAGGTATCCCTGCAGGCCCGTAGGGTTGCGCCGCGCGTTGTCGTTGAAGACCGAGTAGCTGTCGATCTGCGGATCCATCCCCTTGCGGAAGATCGCCTGGATCAGATGCGCGCTCAGATCGGGATGAAGCGCGGCGCCGTGGGTGCCGGCCACGCAGTGATCGGGCCAGTAGATCTGAGGCACCCCCCCCAGCTCTCCCTGGTCGAACGGCCGGGTTCCGGGGTGGCGGCTCGCGAAGCTGCCATGCCCCGGGGGGTGCCAGTCCTGGCTCGCCACCCGCACGCCGAACAACGGCAGCAGCCGGTTGATGATCGGGATCACTTCGCCGGCATGAGGAACCGGAAGCTCGTCCATCGCGTCGATGAAACCGTGCTGGATGTCGACGACCAGCAGCGCCGCGTCATGCCCAGCCGTCTTCGTCATGTCCCGGTCTCCGCGTGGCGATCCTTCATCTTCTCGCGCAGCGCGTGCAGCGCGGCGCTCAACAACACCGGGTATTGCGCAGGATGCCGCAGGTCGAGGATCTCCGGCGCGAAGCGCGACAGACTCCCGAGGGCCCGGTCGGCGCACGACGCGAGCGCGGGGGCCTCACGCGTTCGGCGACCCGCGATCATCACCTCCTGCCGCAGAGGCTCCACGCGCGCCCCTTCGGGTATTGTCGTTGAGACGCCGGTCGCGAGCTCGCAGACGACGTCTCCGGCTTTCGGTCGCTCGCTCTCAAGAGCGATCACGTCCATCATCGCCTGGCCCCCCGCCCCGCTGACACGGAAGAGACTCTTGCCCCCCGGGATCGTGCTCTTCTTTGCGCTGAGCTTGATCCGTGGCTTTCCATCGAGCTCCACGAGCTTGTAGACGCCGCCCAGAGCGCCGCCGTGAGCGCCCGCCGCGGTGACCAGGCGCGTGCCGACGCCCCAGGCGTCCACGGCGCCCCCTGCATCCCGTATGGCGACGATGGCGACTTCGTCGAGCTCGTCGGAGGCGAAGATCCTGACCTGTTGAAGGCCGGCCGCATCCAGCATGCGCCGCGCCTGGGCGCTCAACGACGCCGTGTCTCCAGAGTCGAGGCGGATGCCGGCGAGCGCGTGACCGCTGCGCTTCAGCTCCGCCGCAACGGTGATGGCGTTGGGCACGCCGCTTCCCAGGGTGTCGTAGGTGTCGACGAGCAGCACGCAGTCGTCGGGATAGGTATCCGCGTAGGCGCGAAACGCCGCAAGCTCCGAATCGAACGCCGTGACGAAGCTGTGCGCCTGCGTGCCGGCCACGGGGATCCCGAAGGCCTTGCCTCCTCCCAGATGGCTCGTGACCCGCGCTCCGCCGATGAAGGCGGCCCGCGTCGCGCTCATCGCCCCGTCGGGCCCCGGCGCCCGGCGCGCTCCGAACTCCACCACGGGTTTCCCGCCGGCGGCGCGCACAATCCGCGCCGCCTTGGTCGCCACCAGCGTCTGGTAGTTGATGATGTTGAGCAACGCGGTTTCGACGATCTGCACTTCGGCGAACGGGCCCCGCACCGACAGGAGAGGCTCGCCGGCGGCGATCACCTCCCCTTCCGGGACCGACACGACGCTCCCGGTGAAGCGCATCGAGCCCAGCCAGCCCAGGAAAGCTTCGTCGAACAGCGCGATCGACGCGAGGTAGTCCAGCTCCTCTTGTCCGAATCTCAGACTCTCGAGATGCTCCAGGGCCGGCTCGAGCCCCGCGAAGATGGCGCATCCCCAACCGAATGGATTGGTCGGATAGGAGAGGTCGAAGACGGCCGTCTTCTCTTCCATGCCGCAACGATGGTAGGCCGCGGCCATGGTCAGCTCGTAGAGATCCATGAGGAGCGGGAGTCTCATCGACTCTCCCGGCATCGCCGTCCCCGTCGGGGAGGCGCCGTCAGGGACAGGCCGTGGCCGCGAGCTGGCGCGGCGTGCCGTCGCTGCCGGTCCCCGGCGAGGTGGCAGTCCCCGCTGCGTTGACCGCCGTCACCAGGTAGGACCTGACCTGTCCCAGAGGCGGGTCGGGATCGTTGCCGTCCCAGCTCGTCGTCGTGGTCTGGTGGACGCACGAGAAGATCCCATCTCCATTGCCGTCGTGCCTGTAGACTCGATACGTCGTGATGGGGTGGCTGGATGTCGCCTTCAGGTCCTCCCACGTCCACCCCGTACCGGCAGTGCCCGCCGCCAGGGGCTCGGCGCCGCGCCCCGACACCTCCAGGTTCGGGAGGACCGGCACGATCTTGTAGATCTCGCCGATGAGACTGCCGAAGGTGTCGTAATCGACGATATAGATCTCGCCGCGCTCGTCCACGCCGTAGGAGGTGATGTTGAGGATGGCCAGGCCGCCACCGGGGGCCAGTTGAACGGTGTGGTCCAGGGGATCCACGTCCTCTCCCCCGACGACGCGAAAGGACTTGATGAAGCCGTTGCAGTAGTCGCTGTAGAAGTAGCGTCCGTGCAGGTCGGGCATCCTGCAGCCGTGGTAGACGTAGCCCCCCGTGACGACGCAGCCGCTGTTGGTGGGATAGTCCACGAGCGGTGCGACGTAGTTGGTGAGAGTGCAGGACGGCATCGCGGTGCAGGATGGAGCGGGACATGTCGCTCCTTCGTAGATGTCCCAGCCGTAGTTCGCGGCGGCGCCGCTCACTCCCGGGCTGTAGCTCACCTCCTCGAGCGCCGCCTGACCGACGTCGCCGATGAAGATCGCGTGCGGATCGGGAGCCCCGAGGCCGGCGAACGACCAGCGCCAGGGGTTTCTCAGACCGATGGACCAGATCTCGTCGTTGCCGGCGCCGCCCGGATCGTTCGCGGGGGCCCAGGGATTATCGGGAGGGATCGTGTAGGGGAGCTCATCCACGTCGATGCGCAGAATCTTCCCCAGGTTCGACACCAGGCTCTGCGCCCTGCCGTTGGGGTCGCAGCCGCCGCCACCGTCACCCGTCCCGATGTAGAGATATCCATCCTGGGGTCCGAAGGCGATCATCCCGCCGTTGTGATTGTTCGCTCCGATGTGTGCGAAGCTGATGACCTCCTCGCGGCTGTTGGGGTCTGCGACATCGGGGTCCGCCGAGCGCGTGTAGCGCGCGACGACGTTCGCGCTTCCGTCCGGGATCGTGTGATAAATGTAGAAGCGCCCGTTGACCGCGTAATTCGGATCGAACGCCATGCCGAGCAGCCCTTCCTCGCTTCCGGCGCCGGGGTCGGGCGGAGAGCGGACTTCGCCGGGGATACTGAGGAAGTTGCCCGCCTGCAGGACGCCGTTCTTGATGATCCTGATGCTTCCGTCCTGCTGCGCGACGAAGAGGCGCCCGAGATCCCCCGGAGGGCTGGTCAGAAAGATGGGGCGCGTCAGCCCCGAGGCGATCAGCACCGTCGTGAGCTCATCGCCGGTGGTCTGCGAGATCCCGGCGCATTGGGGCCCCGCGGCGAATCCCGGCGCGGGTGCCGCCATGGCAGCGAGCGCGCCGACGGCGATGAGTAGCAGGGGGCCCAGCGCCTGGCCAGGCATCCCGCGAAGATGCCGCGTGCCGCGTGCACCGGTCCGCCCCATGGCTGGATTATGACGCACCTGGCCCTCGGCCGCGAGCGCCGATCACCAGTCGCGCGCCACGCTCGTAAGTGAAGTAGGCCCAGGCCCATTGGAAGAGCACGATGGCCCTGTTGCGGAATCCAATCAGAAAAAAGATGTGGACCGACAGCCAGGTCATCCAGGCGACCCACCCCGAGATCCTGATGCGGCCGAAATCGGCCACGGCGGCGGCTCGCCCGATGGTGGCGAGGGCCCCGCGGCTCCGGTAGCGGAAGGCGCGACGCGCTGCACCCGCAATGTCGCGCTTGACGTTGCCCGCCGCGTGCCGCCCCATCTGGATCGCCGCGGGTGCCAGTCCCGGGACGAACCCGCCGTCATGACTCACCGCGGCCAGGTCGCCCGCGACGAAAATCTCGGGGTGACCCGGGATCGAGAGATCCGGCCCCACCAGCAGCTGGCCGGAGCGTGTGCGTGGGGCGTCATCGATGCCGCGCAACGACGCGGCGACCCCGGCGGCCCAGACCACCGTCGCGGCATCGATGCGTTCCTCGCCGATCTGGATACCGTCCTCGTCCATCCCCGTCACGCGCGCGCCCGTGCGCACCTCCACACCCAGACGTGTGAGCGACGCCCGCGCGCGCGCCGAGAGCTCCGGCGGGAACGTAGGGAGGACGCGGTCGCCCCCTTCGAGCAGGAGGATGCGGCTGGTCGCCGGATCGATCCTGCGAAACTCGCGCGCCATCGCGAGACGCGACATCTCGGCGATCGCGCCGGCCGTCTCGACGCCGGTTGGCCCTCCACCCACCACGACGAAGGTGAGCAGCCGACGCCGGCGCTGTGCGTCCTCCTCCCTCTCTGCCCCTTCCCACGCCAGGATGATCCGGCTGCGGATCTCCAGCGCGTCGTCGAGATCGTGCAGGCCTGGCGCCCGGCTGGACCATGCGTCGTGCCCGAACCAGGAGGTCCCGGCGCCGCACGCGAGGATCAGGAAGTCGTACCCGAGCGCGCCACCATCCGACAGCATCACCTGCCGGGCCTGGGCGTCCACACGCGCAACTTCGCCGAGGATGACGGTGGCATTGCCCTGCCGCCTCAGGATTCTTCTGATGGGACGCGCGATGTCCCCGGGATTGAGTCCGGCGGTCGCCACCTGGTAGAGCAGTGGAAGGAACAGATGATGATTGCGGCGATCCACCAGGGTGACGGCGGCCCGGACCCCCGCGAGCCCGCGCGCGGCATGAAGGCCCGCGAACCCGCCGCCGACGATGACGACCCGCGGCACTCCAGGCGTCCCGGAGGATCCTTCCATGGCGCGATCTTCACACAGATCGCCCTTTTCCTGCCGGTGCGCCCCCCCGGCAGCCGCCTTGATGCCCCGGGCGCCGGACCTATATTCCACGGCGCACCGCCCCATGGAGGTCTTCGAGTGACCCGCATTCTGATCGTCGATGACGAACCTTCGGTCCGCGAGATTCTCTTCACGTTCCTCGGCCAGCAGGGCTTCGAGCCGGCCATGGCCGAGGATGGACAGAAGGCCCTCGACATGATCCCATCCTTCAATCCGCACATCGTGCTGCTCGATGTGGCCATGCCCGGGATCAACGGCCTCAAGACGCTCGAGAAGATCCGCGCCGCGGCGCCCGACTGCTGCGTCATCATGATGAGCGGCCACGCGAGCCACCAGTCGGCTCTCCAGGCGATGGACGAGGGGGCGCTCGAGTTCATCCAGAAGCCTTTCGACTTCGACTACCTCGAGAGGATGCTCCTCACCACCGTCGCCACGCAGGTGGCGCGCGACGATCGAGGCAAGGGGGCCGCGACGTCATGACGGGAATCCTGCTCGCGCGGCGCGACGGCACGGCTTTCGTGGCGTCGCCTCCCGAGCGGACCGATCCCCGCAGAAACACCCATGAGACGGCGCGCGACGTCGTGATGATTCCGGTCTCCGAGGCCGAGTACCAGAGTGCAGGCCTCCTGCCGGGGCGCGTTGCGGCGTGGCCCCCCGCGGCGCAGCGCCCCGACCTCCTCGCGACGATGGTCTCCTCGCTGCTCACGACGGAAGGGGCGGAGCTCCGCATCCAGACCTCCCATGAAGGATCCACTTTCTGCGCGCTGACTCGGGACGGAGCGCGGGACAATGTGGTCGTCGCGCCCGCCGACGTCCTCGGCCTGCTGGCGTCTCTCTTCCATTGCGCGCCGCGCGGCATCATCGGCGTCGGCGCGAGCCCGGCGGAGCGTCTCCTGATTGCGATCCGCCCCGGCCAGGGGCCCGGGTCGTTTCGCGCCCGGATCGCGTCGGCCGCGGCAGCGCCCCCAGCCGACCTGACCGCCGCCGGCGTCTCGACGGCATTGATGAACTGCCTGCTGCAAGCGCTGACCGGGGGGCCGGGGATCCTGCTGGTGGCGGGAACCGCCGGCTCGGGACGCAGCACGACGCTCGCCCTGCTCGCCTCGGCGCTGACCGCGCGCGGGATGAAAGGCCTGAGCCTGGGCCTCCCCTCGGGGCCGGACGGCCTGATGCGGCTGAGCCAACCCTGGCCGTTCCTCGACGCGCTCCCCTCCGACCCGTGGGACTTCATCGTCATCGATACGCCGGAGGCCATGGACTACGCCCTGGCCGCACGGATCGCCTCGACCGGCCGTCCGGTGCTCGCATCCTGCGGCCCGGGGGATGCCGCCGCGACCTCGGCATATGTGGCGCGCTTGCTCCAGTCCGCCGGCGCTCCCGAGGTGCCGGTGTCGGTGCTGGCGCAGGATCTGGTGCGGCAGGTCTGCGCCGACTGCTCGCAGTGGGTAAGCCTTCCCCCCGAGCAGGTGAGCAGGATCGGGTTCCACCCCACGGACATCGCGGGCTTTCAGAAGCATGGCGGGGTCACAGTGCCGCAGGGCCAGCGCTGCGCGCGGTGCCGCGCCACCGGCACGATGGGGCTCATGGGGGTCTTCGCGTATGCAGGTCCACGCGACCCTGACGGCGCCCTGCCGCGGATGCGCGAGGACGGCTGGAGCAAGGTCTTTTCGGGTCAGGCCCTCTACGAGGACGTCATGGCGCTCACCGGGGCCCAGACGCCCATGCGTCCCATGCCCTCCGTCAGCACGGCCGCTGCCGCTCACCCCTCGGCACCGCAACAGCCGCCGCCCGTGCCGGCGCGGCCGGAGCTGCGGCCGCAACTGCGGGTGCAGAGACCTGTAGCGCCGGCGGCCTCCATCCCCACGCCTCGCGTCGCAGCGCCGGCGGCCACAGTGCGCGCCCAGGAGATCGAGGATCCCCTCGAGGAACCGCTCGGGATGATTGCAGAAGCTCCCGAACAGGACGATGCCGAGCTTCCGCGGTCCGATGACGCCGTGCAGGAGCCGGAAGAGATCGGACCGCCCCCCGGCAGCGCGCTCACCGACGCCGATGCGTGGGCGACGCTGCTGAATGAAGCGCGCTCACGCGACGGCGACGCGGCACCGCTCGAGAAGCTGATCGCCACGCTGGCAAGACGCGCCTCCGGACAGGAGCCCCTGCTCGAGCTTCTCGCGCCGAGCAGGGGGCTCCATCTGGCGCGGCACACGGTCAACACGGCGCTTCTGGCGGTCCGGATCGGGCGCGAGATGAGCCCGCCTCCCGATCCGCGCGCTCTGGCGCGGCTGGGACTCCTGCACGACGTGGGGATCGCCAGCGTCGGGATCGACTTCGCCACCGACCTTCCCGCCACCGTCTCCAAGGAGTCGCTCGATCAGTCCGGCAGCCGCATGTCCCCCGGGATCGTCCTGAGCACACTCGGCGTCGAGGATCCCGGGCTCGAAGAGGCGATCCGCTGCGTTCACCGGACCGCCTCCAGCAAGGATCACGCTCCCGAGAAAGACCCCGTCATCCAGATCGTGGGGCTCGCCAGCCTGCTGGAGATGAACTCGCGCGGCTCGGGACCCTCGAGGCCGCGCGACGTGCACGACGCCACCGCCGTGGTGCTCGAGCGTCATGCCCGCGCCTTCGGAAGAGACGTGTTCCGGGCGCTCATGATGGCCGTGCCGATCTATCCGGTGGGATGCCGCGTGGAGCTCAGCAGCGGCGACTTCGGGCGGGTCGTCTCGCTCAACACCGTGAACTACTTCCGGCCGCGCGTCGAGATCCGCGTCACCGGCGGCGGCCGCGGGCTCCCCGAGCGTCGCGTGATCGATCTGGCGAGAGCCCCCTTCCTGCACATCAGGCACCGCGTCGCCGAGTCCGACGCCGCGGCGTCCGCCGCACGCTGAGATCCCCCGCGCCCACCGTCTGAGAGGGGCGCCCTGCTGTTGTATCATCGCGTGGTCGGGAAGACTCATGCTGCGCGCCAACCCCACGATCTTCCGTGCTCTCATCGTCGCCATGGCGGCGCCGTTCGCCCTGGCGTCGTGTCACCAGTCAGACACCACCGCCTCCGGATCGGAACCCGCGGCAGCCGCCGATGTCCGGATGGTGATCGACGAGGCCGAGGCTGCCCTGGCGATCCTCGCGCTGCTGCGTGAAGGTGCCGAACCTGAGGATGAGGCCTGGAAGCGCCTTTTCTCCACGGAGGGGTACGTGCGTCTGAAGCGGCGCGAGGAATCGATGCAGCGTCCGTTTCCGGACGAGGCGTTCATGGCCTTCCTGAGGTCGGACGAGATGCTCGGCGGTGCGGCGGCGCTCTCCGCGGCCCTCAACGACTGGCGCAAGGCCGACACGCAAGCCGCGTCGCGGCTGGCGCAGGCGTACCTGCCGGCCGGCACCAGGATCCGCGCCACCCTCTACCCCGTCATCAAGCCGCAGAGCAACAGCTTCGTGTTCGAGACCAGCACCGATCCCGCCATCTTCATGTACCTGGATCCCAACGTCCCTCACTCCAAGCTCGAGAACACCCTCGCGCATGAGCTGCACCACATCGGCTACGCGAGCGCGTGCGCCGGCGCCTCAGCGGAGAACGCCGCGGAGGGAGTGAAAGCCGCCATGACCTGGGCCGGAGCCTTCGGCGAGGGGCTCGCGATGCTCGCGGCGGCCGGCGGCCCTGCGGTGCATCCGCATGCCGTGAGCCCACCCGGGGAGCGCGCCCGGTGGGACGAGGATGTCGCCAACGTGGCGCAGGACATGAAGCGCGTCGAGACGTTTTTTCTGGACGTCATCGAAGGGAGGCTCACCGGCGACGAGGCGATCCGCGACGTGGCGATGGGCTTCTTCGGGGTGCAGGGGCCCTGGTACACCATCGGCTGGAGCATGGCCGCCACCATCGAGGAGGTCAACGGCAGAGAGCGGCTCCTTGCGGTGATGTGCGACCCGCGCCTGCTTCTGGCGACCTACAACGCGGCCGCGATGCAGAGCACGGCCTCGGGGAAGCCGAAGCCTCTCTGGTCGGAGGCTCTCATGACACGCCTGGGACCCTGAGGACCCGCGGCTTCGTCCTGCAGCGGCCGGCTAACGCGGCGGCGCGGCCGGAGCCGCTGCGGCCAGCTCGCGCGCTTCGCGGATCTCCCCTCCCCGCACGACCCACCGGATCGATCGGAGGTTTCTCGCATCCGCCATCGGGTCGGCCGACAGGATGATGAGGTCGGCCTTCTTTCCCTTCGTCAGGGTCCCGAGATCTTCGTCACGTCCCATCGCCGCGGCGCTGCCCGACGTCGCGGCGCGCAGCACCTCGAGCGGCGTGAGCCCCGCGGCCTGCATCGCCTCCATCTCGGCGTGAACCGAAGGACCGTGCAGCGTGAGAGGGTTGCCGGCGTCGGTCCCCATGGCGATGCGAATCCCGGCGGCGTGGACCCGCATGAGGTTCTCCGCCATGACCCGCTCGCGCTGCTTCGTCCTCTCCGCGATCCGGGCCAGGGCTTCGAGCTGCGGAGCCTTCTCCTTCATCCGCGCGCTCATCGCCACACGCTCCAGCGTGCGGGCGTCGACGCAACCATGAGGATCATCGACGGCAGCCGGCGCACCTGTGGCGGCGCTCTCGAACATCCTGAGATAACCGCGCAGGACGGTCAGCGTGGGACAGTAGATCGTCCCGTTGCGGCGCGCGTTGGCGAGAAACTCATCGTCCACGGCGAGATCGTCCACGCTGTGGACGAGCATCCTCGCCCCCGCGGCCAGAGCGGACTTCGCCTCCTTCAGTCCTGTCGCGTGCACGATCATGGGGAGCTTGCGCGACGCCGCCTCCGAAGCGGCCGCGCGCACGACCTTCTCGAGCGCTTCGAAGTCGTTCTCGGGCCTCACGATGAACCAGACCTTGGCGGCATCGGTGCCTGCTGCCGCCAGATAGCGCACACCGTCGCGTGCCGCCTGCTCGCTGCTCAAATGGATGAACTGCCTCTCGGCGGGGAGATTGAGCCAGTGGTCGAGCGTCGTGAGGAGCGGCCCCGCCGCCGCGACCCTGGGCGCCATCGTGTCGTTCTCCGCGCGCTCCCTCAGGTCCCAGGTCCAGGGGTAGCCCCCCACGTCGAAGACCGAGGTGACACCCGAGCAGAGATAGGCGCGGAACCGGCTCTCAGGATCGGCCCGCAGGTCGGCCTGGACGGTCTCGTAGGGGAAGAGATCGCGCACGTCGATGGCATCGGGACGGCCGTCCGCCCATCCGGTCTGGCCGAAGTGCACGTGCGCGTCGATCAACCCCGGCACGATCCAGTGCCCGCTCACGTCCATCGTCTCGACCCCATCGGGCACGGCACAGCCGGCGCGCGAACCGGCGCACTCGATCGCGCCGCCGCGCATCAGCACCACCGCGTCGCGCACCACGGCGTCACCGCTTCCATCCCAGAGCGTCCCCCCGGTGAGGGCGCGCGGCGGCGGTGGCGTCCCCTTGGGAGCGTCGAAGGCCGAGGTCATGGCGATCTTCCACCCCGCGGGGGTCTCGAGGAAGATCCTCTCCGAGAGTCCCGAGTGCTCGTCGATGCCATAGACGACGCGGTAGCGGTACGTGCCGTAGACGATTCCCGGGCCCACGGGGACCAGCTTCAGGTCTTTCCCTTCGAACAGATCAGGCCAGGGGGAATCGCTCGACTGCTGCGCATGCTGTTCGTAGCCGAGCAGCATGCCGCCCGGGCCGCTGCGGGCCAGCGTCTCGGCGTTGAGATAGCAGGCCAGGTAGGCATCGCGATCCTTCTTCCGGATCGCGTCGAGGTTGCGGTCGAACGCGGCGCGGGCCGCCACCATGTCGGAAGCCGCGTCGCGCGCCGCGGCGATGGACGAAAGCATTGCTGTGCATGCCAGAGCGAGAACGACGATCCACGACGCGCGACGAATGACATCGAGCACGAAGTCTCCTCTCAACGGGGGCCGCGGCGCGGCCGGCAACCACCTCACAGAGGAGCCACCTGCTCCTCGGTCGGCTCCGCTCAACAGTACCAGGGCTCGGTGAGAAATGGGATCGCGGCGCGGGACGTCAGGGGCGCGGTCTTCGGTCTGCTCCCGAGCAGTGCGGCGACCGACGCGAAGCGCTCCCGCCGGTCTCCGCCGGCGGGAGCGGCAACGATGGCCATGATGTCCTTCTGAAGCCTGTCAATCCCGGGATCCTCATGAGACCAGGGATGCACGAGCGCCTCTTCGTCGAACCCTCGCGCGATCAGGCGCACCTCCTTGAGCTCGAGGAGCCGCGAGCCCGCGGGGATCAGCAGCCGCAGCGCGAGCTGGATCGACGCAACCCTGTCGACCAGATCGTTGTCCTCGAGGATCATGAGTAACCTGGCGTACGACGCGCGCGTCGTCCATGGGGTGAAGGCGACGAACGTGGGGTTCAGCTCCAGTCCCGAGGCGCGGCAGAGGGCGATGACCCGCAAGGCATCGTCGGCCGTGTGTCCCTTGTCGAGCGCCGTGAGGACCCGGTCGTCGAACGATTCGATGGCGCTGGTGACGAAGAGACAGCCAAGCTGAGCGAAGCGCGGCAGATCCTGCGCGTGGCGCAGGAGATGCTCGACCTTGATGGTCGCGTCCCAGGTCAGGTCGGGATGCAATGCATGGAGCCGGGTGACGATCTCCAGGGTATGGCGCGGCGCGTTCAGGAAATCAGGATCGCCGAAGGTGATGTGCTCCGCCCCCGCCGCGACCTGCCTGTTCACGTCCTCCAGCACGACATCGGGCACGACGATCCGGAACAGGCCGTCGTAGACCGGCACGATGGGACAGTGCCGGCAGAGGTGCTTGCACCCCCGGCTCGCCTCCGTGTATCCCGTCACACGCTCGCCGCCGTCGGGCATCACCACCCGCGCGTAGCGGGAGAGGGGGGGGAGATCGCCGCGGTCGGGGACCAGAAAATCGAGCCGGCTGGTGGAGATCGCCGGCGCATCCTGCGTCGCCGGCACCGCGCCCTGGGCGACGCGCAGCGCGAGGGCGACGAGCGCTTCCTCGAATTCGCCGGAGAGAACCGCCGCGGCGCCGAGCCGGCGCAGGAGCGTCTCGTTCATCGCGGCGTAGAGACCGTAGAAGCAGAGGACGGCGTCCGGGTTGATGGCCCGCACGCGCGCCACCATGCGCATGGCGATCCGCGTGGCCGTGTGCATCGGCAGATGAAAGGCGACGAGATCCGCCCTTCGGATCGCGTCCTCGTCGATCCGCTGGATGGCCAGATCGAGACAGCGCACGTCGACCCCGGCCGCTCTCAACCAGGCCGCCGGCGATGCGAGACCGAAGGGCTGCCGCCCGAGGTCGTATGTGGAGATGAGGACTGCGTTCAAGGCGTTCAAGGGGAGTGGACCCGGTGGTTCGACAGACGCCCTGCCGTTAGACGAGGGGGGACTCCTCCCCGCCGCCTCCCCCCTTGGAGGGCTGATAGAAGGGATTGGTGCCCCCCGCGTGGTCGGTGGTGTCCACGACCTCGTGGATGGAGGGGACCGCTTCCTTGATCATGACTTCGATCCCCTGCTTGAGCGTCACGCTCGCCATGCCGCATCCCTGACAGCCACCGCCGAGCGAGACGTAGGCGGTCTCTCCCTTGACGTCCAGCAGCGTCACGTAGCCGCCGTGACCCGCGACTCCGGGGTTGATCTTCTGGTCGATGACATCCTGCACCGCCAGCGCCGTGGGGTCGCCCCAGATCGGGTTGGGGTTCTCGATCTTGAAGCCGCTCTGCAGCGCCGTCTCGATCCATTCGACCCGCGCCCCCTTCAGGTCGGGCTGCGACTTGCCGTCCACGAGCACCTTGAACCCGCCGCCGTCCAACACGGCGTCCCCTTCCTCTTTCTCAGACTCCCCCACGAACTGCAAGTCGTAGCGAAATCCTCCCGAACCGCGCCCGGTAATTTCGATCCTCAGGGCGAGGTCTTTCTGATCCTCTGCCTCAAGCAGGGCGAGAATCTTCTCGCGGGCGGCGTCGGAAACGGTCAGCATCTGGTCGGACATGTTTGAATCTTACCCCCCTTCCCCCGGGGTGTCCACCTGTTCGATCGCGAAATCGAGGCGCGCGTGCGCCTCGCGCAGCGCCGTCTCGACGATCGCGGGGGTCTCCGCCCGGGCGAAGATGAAGCCGAGGTACCTGTCTCCCTCGGGGAGGGGGACGACGCGCTCTCCCGTCGGGACAGTGATCATCAGATCCTCGATCCACGCGACGGCGCGAGCCTCCCGCGCCCCGCGGACCCCCCGAAGGATCCCTCCTCGCGGGATGGGGATCATCATGACGCCCGAGGCAGCCTGCTCCCGTTCGTACGAGGCGACCGGAAGCCCCAGCGCGTGGCGCAGGACGACGTCCTCCAGAGCCTCCCCCGCTCCGAACCTCAGCGTCCGCGCGCACAGGCCGCCGATCGTGCGCGGGGCCATCTCGAGGATCCAGGGCCCCCGCTCGTCGAAGCGCAGCTCGATGTGCACCGGCCCGCGCGTCAGACCCAGGGCGGCAGCCCCCCGGCGCGCTGCGTCCTCGATCGACTTTTTCACACCAGCGTCGGCACGCGAGGGGGTGACGTAGATCGATTCCTCGAAGTACGGGCCCGCGAGAGGATCGGGCTTGTCGTACAGCGCAAGGACCCTCAGCATCCCGCCGTCCAGGAGCCCTTCGAGCGCGACCTCCCGGCCATCCACGTATTCCTCCACGAGGATCCATCGCAGCGCCTCGGGCGGCGCATGCGAACGATCGGTCGCCGCGAGGATCCTCTTCACGCGCCTGAAGGCCTGCGCGAATTCCGCCTCGTCGTTCGCGCGGATGACACCGCGGCTCGCGGAGAGCGCCAGCGGCTTCACGACGCACGGGTAGAAGACGTCGCGCGCCAGGGCCTCGGGGTCGCCATCGACGGGGAGGCGGACGAAGCGCGGTGTGCGCAGGCCGGCGTTCTTCAAGGCCTGCCGCGTCGCGCTCTTGTCCCGCGCCCTCGCCACCGCGGTAACAGGGTTGTGCGGCAGCCCGAGCGCCGCGGCCGCCTCCGCCGCGAGCAGCAGACCGTCGTCGTCGGTCGCCACGATCGCGGAGAAGGGATGCGCGAAGGCCGCAATCGACGCGACGGCGCGCTCCCGATCGTCGAACCGCAGCGTCAAGTGCCCCGCAGGATTGGCGGCCTCGAGGATCTGCGGCACGTCCGAGCCGACGGTCACCGGCACTCCCAGACGACCCGCCGCCTCCAGGAACGCCGTGGCCCTGTAGGTCCTGGTCGTCATCAGCAGCAGGAGCCGCTTTGCGATGCGCTCGGAAGTCAACGCGTCACCCCCCCATCCACCCGAACAGCGCCAGCGCGATCTCCAGCGCGATGAGCAGGATGATGGCCAGCTCCATCGCCTCGGCGCGTCGGACCGAGGCGCGCTCCGACAGGACGGTGATGAGCTGGCGCACCGCCTCCAGCTTGGCTCGCACCATCGCCTCCCAGGCGGGCAGTCCCAGACGCGCCGCGCCCCGGCGGTGGACGCGCGCGAGATAGACATCAGGGATCAGCTTCAGCGCGTTCTGCACCTGCTCGCTCAGGCGCAAGGTCTCCACCGTCAGCTCCGAGAGCGCCCGGATGGCGGTCCGGTGCGGCGCGCGCAGCGATCCGAACGGTGGCCGGTAGACTTCGACGGAGAACTTCCCCAGCGCCCGGTCGAGCCGCAGGTCGAGGAACCGCAGCTCCACCAGCCTCACGTTCAGCTCCTCGAGCACCGCCACCGTGTCCTGCCACTCGCGATCGAAGATCAGGGCGGCGTTCCAGTCGAGCAGGACCAGGTCCGATCCATAGTACGAGATCGCCTCGCCGACCAGCTCCTCGATCTGACGCCGTGCCAGCGGGCCGGCATCCATCGTGAGCGCGGCCGCCAGAAGCGGCGCGTTCTCCCGGAGCAGAGTCTCGGCATCCCAGGGAGGATCCAGGGCCGCGATCTGGAAGACGAAGAAGTCCTCCACCAGATCGTTGAGCCCCGGACGCTCGAGACACGGCGCGATGCGCTCCACGAGCCCCTCGAGGAGTCTGCGGGCCAGCCGCCCCAACTCCGTCTCGGCGGCGAGAGCCTGCGCCACTCCGGGGAGATCGCCCAGAGTGTCCGGCATGGGGAGCGTCCAGGAGATGCTCACCGCTCCGAAGTCGAAGAGCCTCGCGGTCACGCTGACGGCTGCCGAACGACCGCCAACGGACACCATCTGCTCGCCGAGGGAGATCTCGACGGGAGGGTTAGCGTATCCGACGTACTCGGGCGCCGGGCGTCGAGGGGCGATCCGGGCGCGCTCCGGCCGCAGATCCGACGGGATCGAAGCCAGCTCGATGGCGCTGGCCACGTCGAAGGCGAACAGGCAGAGAACGCGCCCTTCGACGATCCGCGTCTGGCTCATCGCGCGCCGCGGTCTGGCTCCATCATCGGAGCTGCCCTGTGGGGAAGACGGCGATGCTGCGATGCCCGTCGCGATCCACGGCGCGCACGGCGAAGAACGCGTTGTCGACGGTGACCCCGGCAAGCGTCATGCGTGTCGCCGGGGCCGCGACGAACACGGCCTCCTGCCAGTCCGGGGCCGTCGTGTCGCGACGCAGCACCTCGTAGCCCGCGACGTCCTCGTCGGGGACGGGGTCCCAGGCCAGCGTCGTGTCGGGCTCGACGCCGCGGGAGATCAGGACGTTGCGCGGCTCGGCGGGGGCGTCGGCGAGCGACGCGACCACCGCGGTGTTGGCGCGCGTCACATGGGTCAGGTAGGCGAAATCCACGGACTCGGGGAGATCGCCGTAGGGGATCCCCTTCTCGATGCGGACATCCTGGTGCTGGTGGTGGAAGTGCTCGTTCACCTCGGTGAACCTCACCGCGGGGAACCCCTCCTCGAGGAACGGAATATGATCGCCCCCCCGCCCCATCCTGTCGCGCCTGTACACCTGCATCGCCGCGAAATCGTCGAGGACCGCGGCCATGATCTCCGCCACGTGCCGCGAGAGCTGCCGCGAGGTCGAATCGTTCTCCCCGCCGATCGCCACCCGCAGGCGCGCCTTCGCCTCGTCCACCGTCGATGGCACCCCTTCGGAGAAGACGCGCAGCCGCCCGGCGTCGCGCACGCCGTTCTGTCCCAGCGAGTTTCCGACGATGTCGTTGGTGATCATCGCGCGGACCTCCCACGCCTGCTCCGCCGCGCGCCGCGCCAGGTGCCGCGCTCCGAGGAGCCCCTGCTCCTCCCCCGAGACGGCGACGAGGATGACGTTGGCGTCGAACCGCTGGCGTCCGAGGATGCGCGCCATCTCGATGACGACGGCGGTCCCGGAGCCGTCGTCGTTGGCTCCCGGGGCGTCGGATCGGAAATCCAACGGATCGCTGGCGCGCGAGTCGTAGTGCCCGGAGACGATGACATAGCGCTTCGCTCCCCAGGAGGACGCCGCGGGGATCAGCATCATGACGTTGCGCGCCGGCGTCGGCTTCGCGAGACGCGCCCCCTCCGCCAGGTACTCATCGAACGTGACAACGGCCCCTCCGCTGCCGGCGCCTCCCAGCATCTCCTCTTTGATCCACCGCCCGGCCGCGGCGATCCCTTCCCCCGCGACGAGGTCGGTGGAGGCGGTGTGGCGCGTCCTGAAGGTCGCGAGCGTGCGGACCGTCCCCTCCACGCGCTCGCGCGACACGTTCGCGGCGATGTCACGATACCGGGCCGCGGGCAGAGGGGGCGCCGCGGACGACGCGGGGGGGTTCGCCGAGAGCGCCGTCACCCCCGTCATCCCTGCGAGCAGCGCGCAAGCAGCGGCCACCCGACGGGTCATGGGGAGCCACCCCCCGACCAGCCGAGTCCGTCAGGCTCGCGCCCCGCGGTGACGGTGCCGGCGACCTTCCACGCCTCGAGATCCAGCACGATGATCCGGTCTGCATTGGCGTTGGCGACCCACGCGACCTTGCCGTCCGGCCGGATCAGGATCCCGATGGGAACGGGGCTGTCACCGAAGCCCGCGCCGAACAGGCGCCCCTCGGTCTGGGTCGCTTCGAGCTTCATGGGGATGCGGCGCAGCTCCTGCCGCGTGACGGCATCGAACACCGCCACTTCCCCCGACTTCGCGTTGGACACGAGCGCGTGGCGTCCGTCGGGGGTGATCTTCACCCTGATCGGGAACGACGCCGACTTGATCTCCCCGACCACCGCGAGGCTGCGGCTGTCCAGAATGGTCACCGTATCGGCCTCGCGGTTGGTGATCCAGACGTTCTTTCCGTCGGGCGTCATCGCGATCCCTTCGGCCCCCGCGCCGGTCGGGATGCTGCGGATCAGCTCTCCTTTTTCCAGGTCGATGACGCTCACCGTCCCCGAGCGGATGTTGGCGACGAAGGCGCGCGCGCCATCGGGTGTCGCCACCACCATGTGAGAGATCTCCTGCCCGGTCGCAACCGAAGTCACGACCTTGCCGGCCCCGACGTCCACCTTCAGCAAGGCCTTGTTCTCCTCGGCCGTCACCAGCGCGTGCCGGCCGTCGCGCAGCCAGGCGACGCCGTGGGGGCGGCGGTACTCTCCCAAATCGATGGTCCTGACGACGCGCCGGCCGGGGACGTCGATGACGGTGAGGGTCTTCCCCGGCGCATCGGCGACGCCATAGTCGGTCACCACCGCCAGCACACCGTCGGGAGCGACATCGATCTCGTGGGGCCCTTTGCCCGTGGGGAGGGTTGCCAGTGTCTTCCCCGTGCCCGGCTCGAGCAACGACGCCGTCGCGTCCGCCTTGTTCAGGACGATGAGGACCGAATCGGCGGCGGCGCCGGGCGCGGCGAGCAGCGTGAGGGCGACGAGCGGCGCGTGGATCGAGCGGCACAGCATGCGAGCCTCCTGGGACCGGGCACGGTCCTATGACCTGTTCTGTGTTGATTCCGGGGGGAAAAGGCTATCACAAGGCGCGCGACGGGCC
>Ga0137432_1000248_pt1 | contig 37435 bp, 34 predicted proteins | sample EasRivERMZT820_2_FD_102337 | JGI IMG/M metagenome (GOLD analysis project Ga0137432, IMG submission 102337) | Soil microbial communities from meander-bound floodplain in the East River, Colorado, USA - East River MetaG ERMZT820_2 | ecosystem: Environmental > Terrestrial > Soil > Floodplain ... | reverse complement strand
TCCGTGACGTTTGGATCGGGTGGCACATACTGTACGTTTGTCGCCAGCGCCCCAGTATCACTCGTTGGAACTATGCTCGTGGTACGACCTAGTTTGTCTAAGTGATAGTCGGTTGTCATTCCGTCCGGAGTCTTGCTTGTTTTTATAGTGCCACTCACGGGCTCTACGCTTAGCTCCTTGTTCAAATAGCTGAACGCTTGACTGCCGGTGGCTGTAGGTTGATTCGGATCTAGTGTCCGACTCTTGGTTAGGAATACGCTATCTGCGTATTCATACCTGCCACCGAAGGCAGGTGTTGAGGCTCCCGACTTGCGTGTATAGCTGCGCTCTAGGTTGGCTGTGACCGGGTCGTACACGTTCTCAGTGATGATGTCCTCTGACCCCCCGGTTGCGCTCGTCGGATCGAGAAAGTTCCTGGTTGTCAGCAGGCGACCATCGTTCGTGTAGGTCATTGCTGATCTACGGGCTGCAAGGCCTGAGCCGTCCTGCATCACTCGCGAGGCGAGCCTATGGATGGACCACAACTTCCATTGGGCCACTGTGTTCGGATCTACCTTCTCGTAGGTCAGGAGCTCCTGCCTGTACGGGACGATGCTCTCGTCCAAAAGCTCCTGTTCCTCATCGGCTTGGTTGAAGCCGTATTCCTTGACAAATCCGAAGTGTCCGAAGGGTCCCGCGCTTCCACGAAGGGTATGGACGATCTTGTTTTGGTGTTCGTGAAAAATGGTCCATTCTCGGGCGGGCTGAACGTTGATACCTGCTAGCACGTTCAGGAATGCCACTCGGTTCGTCTGCACGAGGACACCACCGCTTCCTGGCTGCTCGTAGGTGTTGATGCCGCGGTAGGTCTCAACCCTTGTAGTGAGAGGTCCGATGCCCTCATCTACTCCATTCGTGAAGTAGTAGACCGTATCGTTGCCGAAGGGATCAATGAGTACGGCGTACCGTGTAGAACCGTTGGTTCGTGATCTGTGATATCTCCACTTGCCGTCGCTGGGCGAGTTTGGGTTGGGGTCGAGATAGACGTTCTTCTCTGTCACTTCTCGCGAGAAGTTGGTTATCGTTCCAGGTTTCCATACATAACTTTCGTAGTGGTACGTAAGGACCGCTCCGGTTGGAAGTCTACGTTTGATGAGCTCACCCGTCTTACCCTGCGCGTTTGGATCTAAGTCGTACGTGAACTCGTGGGGATAGCTGTTCGGATCCACATCCGGGAACGGCAAGAGGATCCTCTTGAGGAGGAACTGGTCATTAAAGCCAATGCTCCAGTTTGGATCGTTATTCGGTACGTAAGTCAGATCTACGGGTCCCTCATACTTGAACTCGTACGTGGCCGTAGTCGCATTCTGGCCATTCACCGCAGGGAACGTGATGGCCTCTGTGTAGCCCCCTTCGACTTCCAAGCTTCCGAGCTCAGTGTCATTGGTGAAGGCAATGCTACGCTGCACGCCGAGCACACCGTTCGGATCAAGTGCGAGAAAGTCCACGCGGCTAAGGCAATGCGGAGCGTTCGGGTCATACTCAACGGTTATTCGACCGACCGGGTTAGCGGCATTTGGGTCAATCCACTTCTCTATTTTCGTTGTGTACCATCCATGGAAGTCGTCTATCTCAAGGCCCCTATCGCCTGTGTGATTCGGATCATCATCTTGTAGCATGCGTGCAAAGGTGTAAACGACTCCGTTCCCCATGTAGAGTCGATAGGCGTTCGGCTCGGGGTCGAAGGTGGGGTTGTTTTGGGTGCCTGATACAGTGACCGGGCTCGAGCCAACTATTGGTTCCAGCCGGATGTAAGTCGAGTCGATCGTTCCGTGGTAGCGAACTACGATGTTCGGGTCGACCACGGTGTTTGGGTCCGGCGTATCGACGAAATACTTGATCGGATGCTGAGCACCGTCCGGGGATTCGTAGACGAATCCCGCTGTCACGGAATCGTAGAGGCGTCCCACATGCAGGCGCCATCCTACTCCGAACGGGCCACGCCGCTGAAGGGCATTGTGGGGATTGTTGATCCTGTCGTTGCGGTGCCAGATCTTCGAAGAATGATGAAGCGTAAGGCCCAGCTCCAATCCACCGCCTGCTCTAAGCGTTGGCCCGATTTTGATGGGTGTCTCGGCCGCGCCTGAGTAGGCCGAGATACTGTCCCCGCCGATTCCATCGAGGTAGAACTGATTGGCTTGAAAACCACCGCCCGAATCTGCTTGGCCCTCAGCCAACACCATTCCAGTTGGCAGGGAGCAGCATGCGGGAACTAGAACGAGAGCGAGCTTCCACATGTTGGACTGGAATGTGCGGTGGAGTGAACGGCTCAAGATGCCTCCCTCGCGGATCGGTCGATCCGCCCCCAAGTACGTTGGCCGGTAAGCAGCACGCGGGCACACTCACCGCATGCAACGTTTCGGGACCCCCCAGTCCCAGCGATGCCTACTCCTGGCTTGCGCCTGCCCTGCGCTGACAGAGGTGGCGGTGCCAGCGCATAGAGTCGACGGTCGCGATGCTCTTCATACTCCTGTTGCTCCATGCCTGGCAAGAGAAAAGTGAGCTCAGCTACCTTCATGGACGGTTTGTAACGCGACCGTCGTGCTACAGGGGCGGCCCCGCGTAGGACTGAGGCCTGCGATATAGTCGCGCCGTGCGCCGATCATCTTGTCTTCTCCTCGCGTCCGGTTTCCTCTTTCTCTCCTGCACGCGACATTCCCCGTCGTCTGTTGAAACCGCACCGCCTGCAGCCGATATCCTCTTCGCCGCTCTGCAGGCCGAGACCACGCAGTCCGACTCCGCACTCGACCGCCTTGTGTCCCAGGTGGATGCTGAGGTCGCATCCATCCGTCCGGCGTCACCCGCGACACAGGCTCACCTTCTGGCCGCCCTCAACCGCCACTTCTTCGCCCCCGAGGGGTTCGCGGCTCTCCAGGACCTCACCACCCCCGAGAATACGTCGGTCGCCGCCGTCCTCGAGAACCGCCGCGGCACCTGCATGGGCCTAGCAATCGTCTACCTGGCGATGGCCGAGCGACTCGGCCTTGCGGCCCACGCTGTGCCTACTCCCGTTCACCTCTTCATCCGAGTCCAGCTCGAGGAAGGTCCCCGCAATGTGGAGCTCCTCGAGGCGGGCCGCGAGATCCCCGACGACATATACCGCCGACGGAACAAGATCGCCGACTCCAGCATCGAGCGCGGCGTGTTTCTGCGCGACCTCACCAACGACGAGGTCATCGCGCACCTGCTGTCGAATCAGGCGATCGCACTGAGCCGGGAGGGTAGACTCGACGATGCCCTTGCCCGCTACGACCGAGCCCTCAAGATGGCTCCGCAGCTGGTCGTCGCTTGGTACAACCGCGGCATCGACCTCATGAACGCCGGGCGACTCGATGAGGCCATAGCCAGTTTCGACCGCGCGATCGACCTGCATCCGAACGACGCGCAGGCCCACAACAACCGTGGGATCGCGAAGGCGCGGATGGGGGACATGGAAGGAGCCCGGGCCGACTTCCAGCGCGCCCTCGAACTGGAGCCGGAGATGAAGGAGGCTTACGAGAATCTGCGGAAGCTGGAGTCGGAGTAGGCGCAGCTTCGTGGTATCCTGTCTGCCCCGCGATCAGGTCCCTTACCCGGAGGTCATTGAATGCCCAGCGCCACTCTGGCCCGCGAACTCCGCACGATCCGCAAATCGTTCCGCCAGCTTGCGAGCGCGTTTTCACGGATAGCCCCTGCCCTTGCGAAACAGACCATCGCTTCGATCTCGGACAACGGCTCCGGCCGCCGCTCACCGAGACTCACCGCGAAACATCGCGCCGCGCTCAAGCTCCAGGGCCGCTACATGGGCACGCTTCGCGGTTTGAAGCCGCGTCAGCGCGTCAAGGTCAAGCGGATCCGCGCCGCGAAAGGGATCCGGGCGGCGATCGCGGCGGCGAGGAGGATGGGGGTGTGATGGTGGCGTAGGAGGCACTCTGATCTTTGTCCCGATTCGAGGGGGATCGAGTCATGCTGAAACGGATTCAAGTTGGGATACTCTTGGTGCTCTTGGGGAGCGGCGCAACGCGGGCCCAGGGCTTTCTGGCTGATCAATTCGAGTTGCTGATTCCCGAACTTTCAGCGAGTACCTATTTGCAACTCGGCTCTGTAGCTGAAGCCTGCGGCTCTTCGGCCACTTGGAACGCGTTCGTATGTGAGCAACCGGAATTCAGCAGATGGAACAGCTCGCAAACCGGTGTGCCGGGGACAGCCATCGATGTGTTGGGAGCTCAATACCGAATCACAGCTCGTGATTCGACGGCGGGGGAACACAACTGCCCAACCGGCTGGCGCTCAAGCCTATTTGAGGTCGAGCGGTGGAATGGAATAGATCACCAACTGATTGCCCGATTCCCTTTTGAGAGAGATATCTGCATCGATCAGGGCACCACGATCCCCTGCGAGTATCCAAACGCCACCTGTTCTTCCGGGACTCGAGGAGCACAGCGGACCCAGCCGTTAAACTTGATGATAGACGCGATTAACGGTCACCTGTATGTTGCCGTCTTGGGCGCACAGTGTGTGGGGTCCGGGTGTACGCCCTCCGGAGGCGGATTTGGGATCGTCAGGATCACCGGCCTCCCCAACCTCCTCGACATCATCCTGTCCTATCAGCCGCCTTCGACCCTCTCCTTCAACGTCCCCGTGCGCCCCGAGGGGCTCGTCGGAGCGGACTCGTTCAGCGTCTACACGGGCGACGTGCGCACCGCATCGGACCTCTCTCAGGCGACGCCACTCGAGTGCACCGTCCCCGCAGGTCGTCCGCCGATCCCAGGCGAGCACCTCACTGTGTCCGATCCGCTGCCTGACCCCGCTGTCGGCGACGCGCGCTACTACGTCGCGGCCGTCAACTACCAGGGACAGCGGCGAGCGGGACGGACGTCGATGAATGGTGTTATGCAGGGGAGAAATGCGGCGGCGCTGTTGGGGTGTCACAACGCCCCTGGAGCAGTCCAATGAGAGTCCAAGCTCTTGTAGCTTTGATTGGACTCTCACTCGGCGCCTGTGTCTGGGGGATCTCGACAGAGGCTGTTCGGGGTGCGAATAGAGAGAGTCTAAACAGACTGCGGATGGAAATGACCAGGGAAGAGGTCCTGGCGCTCATGGGCACGGAGACTGTGAGAGCGCGGGAAGGATGGCAGATCACCAATCCGTATCGAACCGAGACCCTGGTTGCTAAGAGTGGAGAGACCTTCGAGGTACTCTATTACTACACTGATGTAAAGCGCCGCGACGATGCAATCACGGACGATGAACTGACTCCAATTGTCCTTCAGGGTGGAAAGGTCGTCGGTTGGGGCTGGACATTCTTAGACCAGGAAACGCAGAAACACGAGATTAGAGTCCGGTAGGCCTCAGGAATACCAGACTGTAAAGGCGCTCATCTACAGCCACTGATCAGGAATTCAGCGGCGAGCGGGGAACAGTCGATGAACGGAGTGCTGCAGGGGAGGAATGCGGGGGCGCTGCAGGGGTGCGTCTGTCAGGCGTGTTCAAGCCGCTTTCTCGGCCACGCTGGGGGAGTGTGTGTTGTGTGCCGACGTCTACTGTGTGCTCGCCACTTCTCTTTGCGGGAGCGATTCAGGAGCTTGCGGCGCGGTCGCCAGCCAACGTGCAGAGATTGCCAGACAACATCATCGAGTGCGCCGCCCTCGCAGGGGTGAAGCACGAATCGTGGACGCAATGTCCGAGAAAGACGGCATCGAGACGGTGAAGGAGATCCGGGCCATCGTCCCCAACGCCGTGGTCTTCCACGATGAGCGGTAGCGATGGCTCGAGTGAGGGCGGCGTGGTAGCCAGGATGATGGGGCAAGGATAGGGTTGAGGAGCTGGTAACGGGAGATAACTGCTAGTGGCAAATGAGGAGGCCTCTTCCACGCCCATGCGCTTGCCACGTGTTGATGAGTCCCTTCTGAAGGAATTCCCTCAGTTGAAGGATGGAGCCGCAAGGCTTGACGCGCTGTTGCAACGCTTTGAGCAGCTCACACTGGAGCCGCTGCAGTTCGGTGATCGAACTGCCAGGGGTCTGTCGTGGCGCTGTCAGGCGATTGCTCGAGCGAATTTGCTCCGAGGAAATGAACTCCTGCGCCATGCGATCCACGCCCTCAACAATGGCGACATCCTTGCGGCTTATGTTCTGACTCGCGCACTGTACGAGACACTTGCGTTCGTCGTCTTTGCCAGACGTGAGATCGAGAGGACCACGATGAAGAACGACCCTAAGGCGCTGACGAAGTGCATTGAGCGACTTACGTGCGGTAACAGTATCAAGTCGAAGAGTGACTCCAACTGGCCGAAGCCATACCACATCAACGATGTACTCAGAGACGCAGCGAAATACCTCGACGAGTATTTGCCGGAACACCTGAGGTCAGAGTCAGCTGTATTCACCGATGACTACGATATCAAGAGCGAGTTCGCTCACCCGAACCAGGGTTCATTCTCTATCTACCAACGGCTCACATCGACCGGCTACGAATTCACGCGTGATGCGCCCCGAAAGCCTGAGGTGTTCAGTCAACTGATATCGGCGTTGTGCATGACTTCCTACTTCCTGCTCCAAGAGGCTGACGCCCTCGAAGCCATGAGGGATCTACCTCCGGCGTGGCCCTCGAAGAAACTGCAGAAGGAGGAGCCGGAGGAGGACAACACCTGATGGGCGCGCCTCAGCACGGCAGGTCCCTGACCACCTCCCAGTTCCTCGTCCGGCCCCGGATGTCTGTCGACGCTATCTTCCGCGTACGTAAAGCAAATCGATAGCACTGTCATCGGCGGCCAGAGGGTTCCATCCAGCTAGAACCGTTGTCCCGCCAGTCGATGAGTCACCTTCGATCAGAGGCTCCTGCGCGATTGCCCTGATGCCCATGTACAGTGGGTTCTGAAGTGTCGGACGGCGCATCGCAATTGTAAGACGGCATCGACCACCATCAAACTCGGGTGCTTGCCCGTTCATGAAGATCGCGACCCTCGCGTTGGCCGCCAGCTCACTGGCATTGATCACGACGTCAAGTTCAGGTCCGAGCCCAACGCGTCGATTGAAGAGGGGCAACGCGGAAAACATGTCAGGACATACTGTTGCGACATGCTGGCCCGTCAATGTGTCCAGACTAGGAATCTGCAAGGGACCAGCCCTTTTGTCTCGCGTACCAACATGGACTTGGCCCGATTCATGAATCGAGAGCTTCGGAATCGAGTTGGCGGAGAATTCCTTCGTGAAGTCGAAGGTGTCCTGGAACTGCGCTTCAGTCAGTGAACGCCCACCGTAGTAATAGCTCCCGCACGCAGCGTATGGAAACAGATACAGGCTGGCATCTTGGTGGCTGAACGCGAGCTTGCATACACGACGCACGGAACCTCGATGGTCAACCAAGACCCTTGCTTCCCTAAAACTTGGCATTATTCCCGCCAAGGAATCCTCTGCCTGCTGTCGACGCGAACGAGGACTCCCCCTGTTTGATGAATGGAGGCCTACCCAGGCAGCTCACATCCGGCCGCTGGGCTTGCCGCTCTCGTCCACCAGCATGTTGCCATTCCCGTCCAGGATGGCGAACTGGCGACCGGTGCCAGCATGAACCAGTTCTCCGAGAAGTGCACGAGCTCCTTCGACATCCAGGAATTCTTTGATGTCAAGGATCTGGCCTGGGTGCGGAAGGGCACGCGATTCGACGACGCGAAACCTCATCTCCGCGTTCATCTTTGGATCTCCCATCGGACATGACTCGCTTATCTGCAAAGTACAGTAGCTTCGGATGTTGTCAAGTCCGTGATTCCGCGGCACGCTGATGCCCTCGGCCAGTTCTCATGCCCCTCAGGAAAACCCTGACTTTGGGCAGTGTTGGGTGGCGGAGCAGCAGCGTGTCTACACCGCCACCCCCTCAGCACGGTAGGTCCCTGATCCCCTCGTACAACTCCTCGTCCGACGGATGGGTGTAGATGATCGTCGTCAGGGGTGACGAGTGGCGGGCGAATCGTTGGGCAAGGAAAAGATTCCCGCTGGCCCGGTAGACCGCTGTCACCGCCGAGTGGCGAAGCTGGTGAAATCCGTAGTGCCGGTCGAACCCGGCTCGTTCTTGCCACCACGCGAACCGCCACTGGGCCGCGCGAGGAGATAGTCGTCGTCCCTGCGCGGAGACGAAGAGCGGCGCGTCCACCTCGAGGGACTCGCCGTGGACGCGCTTCCACGCCAGGAACCGGCGCAGCTTCGGGATGAGCCGGGCCGGCAGGAAGACCTCGCCTCTACGCGACCCCTTAGTAATAGGAAGGACGATACGCTTCCTGGAGACTCGTCCATCCGGCGACACGTCGCCAACGTTGAGACCGAGGAGCTCCGAAAGTCGTAATCCCGTGCCGAGGGCCATCGAGTAGAGGACGTGGTCCCGCGGGGTGGTATGCGCCGCCGTCGCCCGCAGGAGGGTCGCTTGCTCGGCGGCCGTCATCGTCTCGGGGGCGCGGAATCGGGGGAACATCGAAGGGCAACAAGGGCGTGAGCGCGGGCGGAAGTCAAGGCTGCGGCGTGGGTCAGATTTCGAAGACCTTCAGGACTTCGTCGCCGTAGTGGTTGATGACCTTCACGGCGATCTTGCCGGACTCAGGCTTGGGGAACGGACGACTCACCGTGCTGTAGAGACTGCTCCAGGCAGCTTCGTCGATGTCCGCCCGTAGCGCCCGTTTGAGCTTGTCGTAGGGTTCATCGACTCCGGTGAAGTAGGCGTGGCGCACGAAGAAGCTTTCGCCGTTGTAATCGGTGTCGATGAACCAGCAGGCGATGTCGTCGGTGGAGGCGCTGCGAATCTGTCCGGTGGTCGGATCGTAAACGTCGAGGCCCTTGATCTCGGCGACGATCTGTCCGTCCTTCTGTTTCTTGATCTCCACGTCCGGCTCGCCGAAGACCATGAACAGGTTGCCCGCTCCGGTCTTCTTCAGCAACTCGTCGCCCATAGCCAGATCGGGGTTCATCTTGGCGGGCAGCACGGTCAGTGTGCCGTAGCGCTTCACTTCTTCGCCGACGTGCGGGTCGAAGGCAAAGCCACAGACGATAAGCATGTCGAAGCCCACCCCCTGCACCGCTTCCTTGGCGGCTTGTTTCACTTGTTGCGTGCCGACGGTGCCGTGTTCGGGACCGAGGGAAACGGCCACGCGCCTAGTCTTGCCGTCGGCGTCGGTGTATTCGCCTGCGGCATGCAGCCACGCGCCGGCGTAGGGATCAAGGCGGTCGAAGGTGAGCCGCTCGCTTTTGCGGGTGCTCTGCACCCCCGCTTTCTTGAGGTTGTCCAGGATCATGGTCGCAAAATCCTGCTGCTTGCGGCCTTCCTGCTCGCTCAGAGTGCCATCCTGGTTCTCATCGGCGGTGGATAGCACGCGATGCGGCGACAGGCTCTCCACCGAGAACGGTCCGCAAACCCGCACGCGCTTGTTATCCTCATACGGCTGGTCGAAGAGTCTCTCCGTCTCCGCGTGACGCGCAATGGCAGCGTCGATCTGCTCGCGCTTCATCCTCTCTTTGATATCCGGGTTGTTCGCGATGGACCCGAGCGTTATGTGCGGCACACGCTTGTAGACGAAGCCCTTGCGTATATCGCTCTCCGTCTTGGATGCTGGCGGAATGTTGCCGGTTAGTTCCTTTTCCTTCTGGGTGCCCTCCGGCGAGTCGGCCAGCAGGTAGTAGGGATACTTGGCGGCCATCAGGCGAGTACGCGCCAGCGCGAGCGCTACGCGGCTGGTATCACACGTGATCCACCGCCGTCCCCACTGCTCGGAGACGTATGCCGTAGTGCCGCTCCCGCAGGTCGGGTCAAGAACCAGGTCGCCGGGATCAGTGGTCATCAGTAGGCAGCGCTCGACGACCTTGGTACTGGTTTGGACGACATAATCCTTGTCGCTGGCACCCTGAGTGTCCATCCACATGTGGCTGAGCTCTTGGACTGGATAATCGTCAAAGTAGAGCTTGTAGCGAAGAGAGTCGCCCGGGAAGAAAAGACGGTTGGCTATAAGCAGCTTTCGCATTCCATCGAGGTTCGTCTTCCAGCTCTTGCCGCCAGACGGGAAGAACTTCTGGCCAGCGAACGCGAACTCGAAGACGCATGATTCTGTACGCCCCGACGAACGCAGGTCCATTGATTGGAAGAGTCTTCCATCTGGAGCGACAGCGGCCTCGGACCCTAGTTTGGCGCGGGCTACACACTCTCCAGAAGGCAGTTCAACATATCCATAGTCTCCATCCTGCGAATCGCTTCGACTCGTAAACAGCCTTTTGAATTTTGTCTGCTTAGAGTTCTTCCCGTACCACACGAGGTAATCGCACATCGTGAAAATATACGTCTCGCCAAGTGGCATCTTCTTCTTCTTGAAAGCGATATTGGCTACGAAGCTCTCGCTCCCGAACACCTCATCCAGCACGCAGCGCACTAGATGCAAGTTCTCGTCCCCGATTTGAACAAAAATGCTGCCGGTCTCTGTGAGCAGATCGCGAGCCACCACCAACCGAGCACGTAGGTACGCCAAGTAAGAGTGGATGCCGAGCTTCCAAGTATCACGGAACGCGCGTACCTGTTCAGGCTGCCGCGTGGCGTCCTCCGCCTTGTCCTTCACGTCACGCTTGCGGGTGCTCACTTGCCAGTTAGAGCCGAACTTGATGCCATAGGGCGGGTCGAAGTAGATGGTCTGCACCTTCCCCTTGAGCCCCTCCTTCTCAGCCAGTGAGGTCATGACCAACAACGAATCGCCAAGGATAAGGCGGTTAGCCCAGTTTTGGTCGTGATGGTAGAAATCGACCCGTTGCTCAAAGTCAATAGGTCCCCCGTTGAAGTCGGCAAACAAATTCGGCTGCGACTGATCGGGCTGCTCGATGCGTGGCATCGCTTCGATGATGGCCTGCGGGTGAATCTTCTCCTGGATATAGATCGGGACCACAGGGACGACCAGATCCTGCGCGTCTTGTTCATCCTTGCCCTTCCAGACTAGTTGCGGATCGAGAGAGGGGTCGCGCGGGTAGAGCATGTTTTTTGGGGCGAGCTCTTCGTCGGCCACGAAGTCGCGCAGCTCCTCAGTAGGAATGTTGGCACGCCTATCTTTGTGGCGGATAGCGGCTACCTGAGGTTGCATCTTTCGTGCCATGCGGAGATATCCTTATGAGTGGAATTCAGCCATCACACGAAGTACTCGCTTGAACTCGTCGTCTGCCCCACCTCCACCCCGACGTGAGCCGCCCAAGCCAGGCGTCACGATGTTCTTGAACGTGTCGTAGTTGTAGCCGAACGACCTTCGGCCGAACCTTCCTTCGCGGCCTGCAAGCCACGTTCTAAGTGCATTGCGGACTTGTGTGCTGTGGGCGACATCGAATGGACAAGACGAGTCTGCGGCTCGTATTGTTGCCACGAGCTGCGGGTGAGAGTTTAGAAACTCTTGGCTCACTCCGACCGATTGGGTCACATGCCCTCGCGTGCTGTCGCTCTGACCGATGCCTTTCTCAAGGATGTCCCAGCAGAGGTGGCAGAACCGACGGTGTCCTTTTACCTCGCGTAGACATTGTTTGTAGAACCACTCTTTGCTTTTGAGTGCCATGAGGACCTCTTTACGCAACTGAATGCGCGGTGTCTCGTCTCAAAGAAGCACGGATAAGGGTCTGGGTGTTCCACGGGTCAGTGACCTCGATGAACGCCCACTGGCCGAATCCACCGTGAGCGTTTACCGCGGGCACCCAGAGGTCGCGTGCCGTGATCACCTTGGCTTCCTTGTCCTTCTTCTTCTCACCTGTCACCTCGACGATTAGGTTCAGAAGAGGGCTGTCGTCGGCCGCTCGGACCCGCACGATGAAGTCAGGGTAGTACTGTCGCTCCTCGCCGTTGAGCGTGTAGGGGATGCTGAAGCCGAGGCTCTGGTTCTTGACGTAGGCCACGACCTCCTCCATGTCCTCAAGCGACTGGGCGACCTTTTGCTCCCAAGAGTCCGTGTCCGCGACGACGTGGCTGATGTGGCACTTATCCGCGCGCGTTACGTAGACCGGCTTGACCGTATCGAAATCAACGTAGCGCGTCGAACCTTCCACATCGTACGGCCGCAGGATCGGCAGTAGACGCTGCTTTCCGGCCTTGGCGGCGACGATGGAACGATAGATCTTGTCCGCGGCATCGTGGGCGAATTCGATGAGCAGAAGCAGCTGCGGGAAGGTGTTGTCCTTCAGTGTCACGCACTCGGCGAGCCATCGCCTGGTGATGGCCAGCACCTGGGGGAACCGCCACACCTGGACCTCGGAGTCGAAACGGTGTTCTGCTGGCCTGTCCGTCTTCTTCTCGCCATCCTGCCGGAAATACTTCTCGACCACGAGCTTCGCCAGGAGGAACTCGACTTCCCGAATGCGCCGGCCCTTCAGGTCATCGAGCGTGTGGATGGTCCGCTCGCCGACGATGGGGGCGTTTTCAGTCCTGGTCGGGACGTCCGCTGTGGATAGCGCAAGTTGTGACCGTTCATCGAACTCCGCCGATAGCTTCTCGGCAGACACTTCGTACCGGTATCCGGCCAGTCGTGGGAAAGTGATTTCGCAGGCGATCCTCTCCTCCATCGCCCGAACCCGGGTCGGCATGGAGGTGCCAACGATGTCGGTGGTCGAGCCCGAGCACGGAATGAAGGAGAACGGTACACCGTAGATCTCGGCGTACTCGGGGCTGAAGGCTTCGATCTCCACGGTCTTGCCGTTCACCTCCAGCGCACGGCGCTCAGCAGCGTACCGCATCCGCCTGAGCCCACGACCCACGACCTGTTCGCAGAGAAGCTGTGTGCCGAAGGCCCGCACCCCCAGAATGTGGGTCACGGTATTGGCGTCCCAACCTTCCGTCAGCATGGAAACCGAGATGACACACTTGACGTTCTCGCCGAGTTTCCCGCGCTTGCCGACCGTGTTCATCACTTCCCGGAGAAGGTCCTCGTCCGTGAACTCGGTGGTGTCGCGTCCCGGGAACCGGGCTCGATACTCGGCCTTGAATTCCTCAATCTCGGCTGCAGCGATCTTCTTGAAGTCATCACTCATGGCGTTGCCGGATTCGAGTTGCTCGCTGTCCACGAGAATCGTGTTGGGCCGCGGGCTCCACTGGCCATCCTTCTCGTTGTTGAAGATTGGCAGCTGGCCTGGAACCACCAGCGTCGTCCCGTCCGCCAGGACCTTTTGCCAGCCGGCCACGTAGTCGAATACCAACTTCGAGACGTTGGTGTTGTTGCACACCACGATGAAGACCGGCGGGGTGGCCCCGTTCGCTCGTGCCTGGTGGTTGTCCTCCCAGAGCTTGTAGTACTTCTGGTAGTTGCCGTAGAGGCTATGCAGGGCACCCTGCAACTCGACAGGCAGCTTCGGCTCCACATCCGGCTGATCGGACTTGCGGCCCTTCTTGGGAAGATCTTCGCGGATCCGGATCCAGAGGTCTCTGTATGTCGGCAGATCGCCCGTCATCGAGTCGTCCGCAACCGGCACCCGTGGCACCTTGACGATGCCCGACTCGATGGCATCGATGAGCGAGAAGTCGGAGACGACCCAGGGAAAGAGGGTGCCTTCCGGGTAGCCTGAACCCTTGAGGAAGAAGGGCGTCGCCGAGAGGTCGTACACGACCTTCACCCCGACCTTCTCCTTTACTGCCTCGAGCCCCGAGATCCACACGCGAGCTTCCTCTTCACGCTTCTCAGCCTCGCGGCGCTCATCACCCTTGAGCATCTCTTCCTCGCTGTCCGCCCGGCGCCGGTAGCAGTGGTGCGCTTCGTCATTGATGACCACGATGTTGCGCTTGTTCCCCAATTCCCGGCAGGCACGGCGAACCATCTCGGCCGGCGTCTCTGTAAAGGCACTCGTCTTGCCCGTCGCGAGGATCGCCTTGCCGAGCTTCGAGACCTGCCCCCGCTCTCGCTGCAAGAACGTATGGAAGTTGGTGATCAGGATCTTCGCCTTGTTCAGCTCGGCAATCTGGTCGGTGGAGACGACATCCCGTTCCCGGTAGTAGTTCTGGCCATCGTGCGGATACAGGACTCGCAGCCGATCCCGGATGGTTATTCCTGGGGTCACGATGAGGAACGTGTCGCTGAAGCGGCCGTCCTGTGGGTTTTGGAACTTGTTGAGCGCTTGCCAGGCGATGAGCATCGCCATGACGACGGTCTTGCCAGCCCCCGTGGCCATCTTCAACGCGATCCGGTTCAGCAGCGGATTGGCGTCCTGGTTGTAGTGCCGGAGCTGGTTCTCGATCCACGCATCGCCGTACTTGCCGGCTACCTCTGCGACGTAGATGGCGGTCTCCAGTGCCTCCACCTGGCAGAAGAAGAAGCGCCGCTCGCGATCAGCCCTCGTCCAGTACTCAAGGAGCTGGCGCGTCGTCCGAGTCACGCCGACGTAGCCGCCGCTTCTCCAGAGCGCTACCCGTTCGCGGACTTGGTTGATGAACTTGTTCTCTTCGACCCGGTCCTGCGTCCATTCAGTCAGAACTAGCTGCTTGCCCTTCTTCTTCGAGGCGGCGATGGGAGTGAAGTAGGAACTCGGGCGGCGTTGCTCGACGATCTCGTTGGTAATGCCCTCGTCCGAGAAGCGAAAGTGCCGCTGCGGTTCAGCGTATGGAGAGTTGATGACGGGGTTTTCTATTACGACCTGGGTCATGAGCGTATGGCAGCCTCAAATTCAGATGTGTCCCGGCCGATTCATGCCAACTCCTCCCACACCACCACGTGTGCCCGGTGCGAAGTAGTTGAACTCGACCTGACTAACGCCGCCGGGAACGCTGCTTCGCAGTCCGTCGGGTTCCTGGAATCGGTCCTCTTTGGTGCTGAAACACATCAGAGGCCCCGGCGCCATAGAGGTCCTTCTTGGACAGCGGGCGGCTCAAGCGGACCAGCATGAGCTGCGCGATCTTCTCAACACCGGCCCTGAGTTGGATTGGCAGGCTACCTAGATTGGCGATCTCCAGCGTGATGGGTCCTTCGAACCCAGGATCTATCTTCGGTGCGGTCAGATGTGTGGTTAGGCCAAGCCGTGCGCAGCTACTCCTCCCCTCGATCATCCCGGCCAGGTTGTTTGGTATGGATACTCGTTCCAAGGTCTGCGCTAGAACAAACTCTTTTGGCTTCAGAGTGTAGTCACCCTCGAACTCCTCCCAGATATCCAAGGCATTCCATATGGAGTTATCGAGGTGAACGGCGGCGAGATACCCCTGCTTTTCCTTGAATTTGGCGAACCGACGCCCCAGGAGCAGGTCTACAGATATCTGTTGAATCCTGGCTGGATCAACTGGCGGGTCGAATCGTAACTTTCCCTTCTTGATTTCCTTGAGGATATCAGGCCGGGACAGGAACAAGAGGCACCTTGTCAGCTTCTTCCTTCCCGATACTCCTCACTCGGGACGAACCGACAGGATGTCCAGGAAGGGAGACCAAGATCCTTTCACCCTGGATCGCCGCCACCTGTCCTTTGATCTTCGTTTCCCCTGCAGCGACCTGGTCCTCGAGGAACCGTATGTCAACGAAGCCTACCCAGGGCTCTCCCAACGTCTTGATCAAGACTGATCGCTCGTTGGAAAAAGGGCCCGGCTTTACTTCGCAGGGTATCCAGATCACCATCCCCGTTTTTAGGGCCATTGCTCCCCCTCTTTCATGGGCCTACCATGCCGTGGCCGGTCAAAAAATCGCCGGTAAAGAATACCACGGAAATGACATACGGGCTCGACCTGCGTAAGTGCAAACAAGGAATTCTGGAATGAGCATCACGCCGCCGCCTTCCAGGCCCTTATTCCGTGTCTGAACCTCACTGTCCACTCCCGTGGACGGTGCGTCTTTACGGTAACATCGGGTGTCCACCCTGCGGTACTAAAAGACGCCGCGATCATGTCGCGCATCTGAAGCACACCGCGCTTCTCGAACGGGTGCAGCGTGATGCCCGCCACAAACGCGCCCAGGAACTCTTTCTGCTCGAGGAACGCCCCGCGGTCCAGGACCTCGCGGAATCGCCCCAGGTAGGCCAGGGCGGCGTCCGTCGCGGCCTCCAGGTCGAGGTCCCGCTCGGCGACCTGGGCGAGGGTCTCGACGCGGTCCTCCAGTTCCCGTAGGCGGCGCTTGATTTCCAGCAGCTTCTCGTCGATGAACTCGGCGTTCACCGGCGTCAGGCTCGCCAGCAGGCGGTCTGTGTCGGCCTTCAGCCGCGCCCGCTCGTCCTGGACACGGACGAGTTCCGCTTTGGGGTGGGCCAGCGCCTGGGCCAGTTCCTCCTGCACGTAAGTCCTAAGCATGCTCATCCCACCGCCGTCCAGGATGCTCACCACCTTGAGCCGGACCTGCTCGACGATGAAGTCCTCGAAGGGCTGCTTGTCGATCGCGACACGGCGGCAGACGGAGTTGCCTTTGTGTAGATAGCCGCCGCAAAGGTAGACCTGATGCCGCTCGGCGGGCGGGGGTTTGACCTTGCGCTTCCACTTCTGCGACCAGCCGCTGAAACGATGGCCGCACGCCTCGCAGGTGATCAGCCCCGCCAGCAGGAAGTTCGAGGTACGCCCACGACCCAACAGCTTGTGCCGGAACGTGCTGGTCTTGTCCCGACCGGCGAGGATCTTCTGAGCCGCCTCGAACGTCGAGCGGCTGATGATCGGCTCGTGGGTGTTGGGGTTGATGATCCAGTCCTCTTTAGGGTTCGCCTCGATGAGGCCCGCCTGCTGGCGCGGCCGGGGTACGGAGCGGCCATCTGAGACCCGGTGGAACTTCCCCATCGTGCGCTTGTTCCAGCAGGTGTCTCCCACGTAGACCCGGCTCCTGATGATGGCGGCGATGGTTGAGTTGCCCCACGCCCCGGTGTAGTGCGTCTTGCCCCACCACCCGCGTCGCGGCGAGAACACCCCCTCCCGGTTCAACTGGTTGGTGATCGCTCGGGTGCCGAGCCCCTGCCGGACGTACATGTCGAAGATGCGCCGGATGACATCCACGCGCTCGAGCACGCTCAGCACGAGCCGCACGGTGTCGTTGTCCATGCGCGGGGGCCGCTCCCCCAGCGGGACCCTGATTTTCAGAATGCCGTCCGGGTCGTAGACCTCCTTCTCGCCGCTGGGCAGGTAGCGGACGATCTGGTAGGGCTCGCCGCGCGAGTTGCGGTACAAGTAGTCGTAGCCCCATGGCGGGGTGGAGCCGAAGTAGGAGCCCGCCTGGACCGCAGACATCTGCCCGCGCGCGGTCAGGCGGCTCAGGTCCACGCTCTCCTGCCGGGCCTGCCACTGGCGCATCGGCCGGATGAGCTCGCCGGTGAAGTCGTCGGCGAACTGTTCGGTCGCGTACACGACCTCCACGTTGCGCTGCCTCAGAAGGTGCCGGTAGTAGCCGACTTCGTCGAGGTCCCCCCGGCTGAAGCGCTTGACGTCGTAGCAGAGGATGAACCGGAAGCGGCACTTACCCTTCGCCTCGGCGATCATGCGCTGGAAGGCGCCCCTGGCGTCGGCGCTGGTGCCGGAGATGCCGTCGTCGATGAACTCGTCGAGGATCTCGAAGCCCTGCTCGGCGGCGTACCGGATCAGGGCCGTGCGCTGGTCGCCGATGGACTGCTCCTGGCGGTCCGTCGAGCGGCGCAGGTACAACACGGCGGGCTTGCCCGCCGGGTCCATCCTCGCGTCAGCCCTCATGGACATCCTCGTCGGTCATGGGACACAAGGGAGCCTTGGGTTGCGCGGCGGAGTCAAGGCCGCTCTTTCGAGCGGCCTCCCTCGCAGCGCGCGCCATCCAGCACCACCAACACCGGCCGCCGCGCCAGACGGGGCGGAGGCAGTCGGGCTCAGCGCACCGGGGGATGATCACGCACCCTCCGATTCGATCAGGGCGACCACCTTTTCGCGCAGATGGGCCAAGCGGTCTCGCTCCACGGCTTCGGTTTCCTGCTCGGCTTGCAGGCGGTCGAGGTAGAGACGAGACTCGATGGACCCGCGGACGAGGGATTCGAGGACATCAGGCCGCAGGGCGTCCAGTTCGACGGCGAGGTTACCGAACCGATCGATGTACTTCCTTGCGCGCGAGTCGGTGAGTTTGAGCGCGTCGGGGTTCGTCGGCAGATCGTGCTGCTCGACCTGTTCGGGACTCAGAGCGCACCGGACCCCCTCGACCCAACCCTGTAGACCCATCTCGTCTTCGAGCGTGAACATCATCGCTGGCAACATCTCGTAGCCCGACGGGTCGAGGTCGCCGAAGTACAGGATGACCGTCCCCCTGTCCTGACGGGCGTTCCGGCGAATGCGCTGCGCCGCATCGTGCAGGTACGACACTGACGAGAAGCCCCGAGCGACGATCACGGGTACGCAATACGGGAACGCCGCCCGATGGCAGACGTGACTCAAGGCGTCCTTCTCGACCCAGACCTCCGGGACCTCGTCCTGGCTCTGCAGCAGGTCGCGCCTGTAGCCGGCGAGGTAGTCGTCCGTCTGGTCGGCGACGAAGCGGGCCGCGTCATCCCAACCCGCCGAATCGAGCACCGACCGGGTACGGTCCTCGATGGCCTCCCACGGCATGTGACCATCCAGGCGGGCCTGCACCAGCACTCGGGACAGCTTCTGGTAGGCAGCGCGGCGGTTCTCGATGTCCCCGGCCGCCACCAGCTGGTAGTAGACCTGTCTCAACGTGAGGGGCCAGTAGTCCTTCAGGTTGTCGAGCACCACCTCCACGCGCGCCAGGAATGCGCGCTTGCCCTTGGTCCAGGCCCCCCGTCCGGCGGTTCGCCTGCTCACGACTCGGCCTCCTCGCCGGAGGGGCGCTCGCTCGTGGCGCCTGCGTCTTCATCTCTCAGGAGAGTGCGGACGAGGAGGCGGGCGAGGAGGCGGAGCGCCTCCTGCTCTGGTTCTTGCACTACCTCTACAGGATTGCTCTCACTGCTCACACTAGAGGAATCGAGCGAGGTTTCTGGACACGAAATGAGGGTTCTGCCCGATGTGCAAGGGGTTTCGCATCACATTAGACGGCGGTCATTGATCGACTATTCTGTCAAGAATCTTGCTTGACGAGAGTTCTCGTGCGTGAGAAGATCATGGTGCTTTTCCCCGCCGATCATCCCGCCCCCGCTTGGAGTGCCCACATGTCCTGGGATGACATCTGCAAGACCTGCCCCCACCACAAAGCGCAGCGGTGCATCTCCCGCGGCACACCCTGCAAGGAGATTCAGAAGCTGGCCGAACTGCCCGACGCTGGGTTCACGGTCACGGAATCCGGTAGCATTCGTGAGCGAGTGTCTCGACCACCTCTGAGCAGCGACATCGAGGATTTCGACAAGCTCACGCCACGGCGCGTAGAGCATCAGGCTGCAGCGCAGCTGTTCTCCGAGGCCCGCTATCAAGATTCCTGTATGCCCGGATGTCAGCGGTCGCTCGTGACTATTCACCCGCGCTACGACGGGCCCAAACGCCTTGGGTTGACCCTACCGGCAGGATTCAACTACCTGCCCCCCGAGCAGTGGTATTGCGGCCGCTGTGGCTGCCGGGTTCGAGCCAGGCGCCTGATGGAGCCGGGCAGGTGCGAGTACGACGAGTGCCCGATGTGTGAAGAGTGGAAGCGGGAGCGATGGTGGCCGAACCTGGAACCACGCCACGAGATGAAGTTCACCTTCAGGAAGCCAGCACCTGAACTAGTCCTCCGGTTCTCGAGTCGAGAGGACTTTGTCGCAGCGCATGAGGCATTGCTGGCAATCGATCAGTACATCCAGAGCTCAGCCGTTCCGTATCGCGTCTATTGGCTGACTGTTTGGGGCCTCTTTGGATTTACCGATGAGCATGGCCTACGCCCGGCCTCTTCCCTCGAACTCGTCGAGAAGCTCCCGGCTCTTGGTTTCTCCTCAAGGACCTTCCGCCGCGATCTCACCGATCTACGACCACACCTTGATCGGGCAAGAGAACTCCTCAATCACGGATGGGACCCGCGTTTTAATATCGCGCCATAGTGCCTGATACACGGGTCTTTTCACCATTTCGTGTCCAGTTATTCGTGCTCCTCCCTGTAGTGAGTCTTCTTCTCGGGAGGAACGCATGGACGCACGAACAATCCGCATCGCCGCTATCCGGCGCGAGCTGACCCACAAGAAGCTCGCCCATCAGGCAGGTATCAACCCGCGGCGCTGGTATCGCCTGCTAGAGGGCCTGGCGGTTCCCACCGATGAGGAACTAGCCCGGGTCGCAACCGTGACCGGCCTGACGATCGCCGAGGTTCGGGGGGGCGATGCGTCGACCGTATAGCCCACCCCGGCTCCTCGAGTCGCGAGTCATCCTCCCGACCCACGTCGAGCAACTTCAAGCGAGCGCCATCGATTTCACGACGGCCGCCTTCGCCGGTGTCTCGTCGGTCCCACACGCGCAGGCGCACGACCTCGGGATTCGCGGTGACGGTGATCTCGGAGGGCTTTGCTTCCGCTACTGGCAGCCGCAGGAGCAGCGGTTCAGCAAGAGGTTCATCCGCGTCAAACCCGACGTCCCCATCGCGGACCGCAAGTACCTTCAGCCTGTTGGCGAGAAGCCGACCCTCTATTTCCCCGCCGGAACGACGGGAGTGGAACTCGAGAACCCCTCGCTGCCAGTTCTGATCACCGAGGGCGAGAAGAAGACGCTCGCCCTTCATCGGGCGCTCCACGACATTGACCAACCCGGCCTTGTCATCGGACTGGGTGGTGTGTGGAGCTGGCGATTGTCACCGAAGGAAACCCAACCTGACGGTAGGCTCGGCAAAGGGAAAAGCCGTCCGATTGCCGATCTCAATCTCATCGTCTGGCAGGGCCGAACCGTCTATCTGATCTTCGACAGCGATGTCGTGACCAATGTGAAGGTGAGCCATGCGGAATCTGTGCTCGCCAGCGAGCTCTCTCACCGTGGCGCCCATGTGTACATCGTGAGGATTCCAGGAGGTGAACTGTGTCGAAGGTTGGCGTCGACGATCTGATCGCGCACTACGGTCCGCAAGTGCTACGTGGGTTGCTCGCCGAGGCGTGGCGACATGACGGTGGCGAGTACCCCCAGCGCGTCCACCTGAGCGATATCGAGGACGCCACGCTGGGGGCAAGGCGAGTATCCATTGACCTGATGGTCAGCGCAGTTGGAGAAGCGTTCCGACTCCCGAGACTGATCCAACTGCGCTGCACCGACAAAGACCTATCGGAGAAATCCTGTGGGCCAAAGCTACGGCTGGTCGCGGCCGAGGACATCAGTCATGAATCTGATGAGCCCACATCCTGTATGCACCAGAATGTCAACAACGGCTACTGGGAGTCGGAGATCACCGACCACGAGACTCTCATCGACTTGACGCGGGTCTCCACTCGGACCCTCCGCAGCCGGCTTAACGCTGTCGCCGTCAAGTGCTGTCCTCAGGCTGTCTACATCAAGACGCTCTCCGAACAGACCGTGACGGCGTTTCTCGGCTCACCCAAGGCCCGACGGCTGCGTCTCGCTAGTGGGGACGGCGCCCAACTCGTGGACGAGAGTGGACGACCACATCGAGAGAAGTTCCTGTATGCATCGGGGGTGTTGAACCAAGCCTGTCGGTACTTCCGCGCGGTAGGGTTTTCAGTCCCGAACCCCAAGACTCAGGAAGCAACAGCTTTCTTCTGGCAGTTACAACCCATCGGCGAGGACTATGAGCAGTTCGAGATGACGAAGGATCTCGCCAGGCGGTTTGAGGTCTTCCAAGCCGCCCCGGGCAAGGCTGCGGGCAAACTGGCGGACATCGCAGAAGACATCACCAATCACATCACGCAGATCTACGGACCTCATCGTCGACTCTCGCTTCTCGGCAAGCTGCTCGTATTCCACTCGGTACGGCAGTTCGCCTTTGATGGTGAGCTGCTCAAGCGCGGCTGGCTCGAGTTCGTGGAGATCGGCGATACAGGGCAAGGAAAGACCCAGCAGGTTGACCGGATCATTCAGGCCACCGGCCTGGGAGAGGGAATCGACGGAGTCTCTGCCACCAGGACAGGCCTCGCATACAGTTTTCAAAAGCTGCAGGACATCTGGTTTCTGATCTGGGGCAAGTACCCGCTCAACGACGGCAAGCTCCTGTTCGTCGACGAAGCACAGAACCTCGCCCCCGAGGAGATCGACAAGCTCCGGAAGGGTCGCAGCGATGGGGTGATCATGGCCGATGGCATCCGGTCTGGAGAGCACCCCACCAGAACGCGCCTCATCATGACCTGCAACCCGAGATTCCAAGGTGTCGTGGATGACGAACTGTTCGGAATCGAGCTGCTCAAGCAGACATTCAAAGACGAGGATATTCGCCGCTTCGACATTGCGATCATCTCCTCGAGCTCGGACGACAAGGCCCAGATTAACCGACCTCGACGGCAATGGTCTGCAACTGAACGCGTCATCAGCGATGACATCCTCTCAGCTTCGATTCGATGGGCATGGAGTCGGAAGCCGGAGCACGTCGTCTTCAGCGAGCAGACCACCGAGGCCGTCTACGAGGCGGCCAGGGTGCTGTCAGATGCGTACGGGGATGCGCGCGATATCCCGCTGCTGCTCGAGTCGGACGTACGCCACAAGATCGCACGTCTGTCGGTCGCCGCCGCCACGCTGCTGCACTCCACCGATGAAACCCACGAATTGGTGATCGTGCTGCCTGAGCACGTCCTCGCCGTTTGTGAATTCCTGACGAGCATCTACACCAACAAGAACTGCTCGTTCCAACTCTACGCCAGCATGCGTAGGACCGAGGCCGCGATGTCCGATGACGACTACAAGACTATCTGGGCGCACCTCCGCGCGTGTGAGGTCCAGGGCAACACCACCCTGCCGGAGGAGGATATCGGAGCGTTGTTACGAGCCTTCGTCAGCCATGGGGGGCAGATCACCAGGCAGGATCTGGCCGGTGAACTCGGCAAGACTCCGGAGTGGACCTCCAAGATCGTCCGGGTTCTGAAGAAGGACCGACTCATTCGTGTGAACAGGGGTCGCGCCGGCGGGTATCGAGGCACACCTAAGTTCATGAAATTCCTGAAGTTGGCTATTGGTAGGAAGGATTTACAGGCGTGATGGTCACTTCACTTATTACATCCACTACACCATTTCTCGGCCAGAGAATCTTGTCTCTCCGAGAGATCTCCTCGGGAAAGAGAAGTGACCTGCGCTCCAGAAATGGTGTAGTAAGTGAAGTAAGTGAAGTGATGGGGGTGCCCAGCCGTTTCGGAATCCCCTCCAGCCAGCGGACAAACGCCCGGGTCGCCCCGGGCGCCGGGCTGGGAAGCCCGTTACTTCAGGTTGGCCTTCGCCTGTCCGATGAGCTCCTCGAAGGCCTTCGTGTCGCCGTTGGCGGCCGCGAGCGCCGCGCCCCTGACGAACCGGGTCGCCTTGCCGGAACCTGCCGCGCGGTGGATCAGGTCGCGGTCGATAGCCGACAACCTGAAGGCAAAAACGCACGCATCCACGATCGGCTCCCGCCTCGGCTTCGCTTCTTTGATCTTCGCCGTCTTCTTTGGCCGCGTAGCCTTGACGGCCTTCTTCGCCTTCACCGGGGCCACCGCGCCCTCGGCCTTCGCCGTCTTCTTGATTCCGTCGTCCACGTGCTCCTCCATCTCGGATGCCGCCGCCTCGATCCCCAGGCCCATCCTGATGGCGTCGGGCGGCGCGGTCTCCGCAGTTTGTCTAGCTCTTCACTTTTTCCCGGGGGCATTTGCAACCATGACCCGGCTCGGGGCACCACATCTCCCCACACTTCATGCACTGCACGGTCTCGTGGCCGTGCTCGTCGCACCAGCCTTCCTTCTGCTTCGCCATCTGCTCACCTCCTATCTGCACGTCTCGCATTTGGGCGGGCCCACTTCTGCGGTCCACGCCTGCCGATGCTCATCCGTCATCAGAGTCCAGCGCTCCCAGACCCAGGTGTCGGTTCCGGGATACGGAGCGTGCACGGCGCAGTCGATGCTTCCGCGCTCGTTCCAGAACAGCGTCGTCCGGTCGTCCGCTTTGCGGGCGGCCTCGGCGAGTTTCATGACCCGGGTCGCCATCGGTCAGCCCTTCTCGATGATGTCGGCTGCGAGCGCCTGCTCGTGGGTCATGTGAAACCGGATTGCCTCGCTGTTGCTCTCCGATTCGCCGACCGTGGCCGTCACCAGCACCCGGCGTTCGTCCACGAACTCGACATCCCGCACGACCACGTGGATCAGGGTGTGGACCATGCCGGTCGGCCTGTACTGCGTGTTGGTCATCGTCATCCTCCTGCGGGATCGTCCCGCCTTCGTTGCAAGGAGTGCGCTGCTCGCGGATGGATATCAAGCGCAATCGAGCAGGAATCGGAGTCTTCGAGCGTGGCTGTTCAGCCACACCACGAGATCGCGTCAGGGGCGCACGGGTCGGCGCAATGGAACGACGGAGCGAGGAACGTCGGACCGGACGCCCTTGACGCGACTTGGTGCGCGTGGACGCCGATCCTGGAGGTACATACATGATCCGCAGCAGGAAGAGATTGTCAATGTGGTCCGCGCTTCCAGCTTACCTCGGAGGCAAGCGCAGGCTCTGTCCGTTGATCTTCAGGGAGATCGATCGGGTCGTTCCCCGCCGTCGCTGGTCGGGGCTCACCTTCATAGACGCGTTCTTGGGCGGCGGGAGCGTGAGCCTCTACGCGAAGGCGCAGGGCTTCAGCGTGGTGGCGACGGACATCGCCGAGCGGGCGATCGTCATCGGGCGGGCGCTCGTGGAGAACAGCCGAGTGCGGCTGCGTCGGGAGGACGTGCTGCGGCTGCTCGCCCCGATGGACGGGCCGCCCGGGCATGTCGAAGCGACGATGGTCCCGGCGGTGTTCACCGTCGAGCAGGCCCGCTTCATCGACTCAGCGCTGGGGGCAGCCTCGCGGACCGAGGACCCGGCGAAGGCGAACCTCATCCGGTTGCTGGCTATGCGGATGGCGTTGTTGTGCCACGCCTACAGCCAGGTCCGCAAGGGAACGATTCACCGGGTGACGACGGGCGAGTTCGAGAGCATCACCGAGTCGGCCGTCTACCACTACGTGGACGGGTTGCGGCTGGCAACGCCCAAGAAGCTGTGGGAACTGGCGCAGGAGATCAACGCCGGTGTCTTCGAGGGATGCGGGACCGTGATGAAGCGCAGCGTTCTCGAGGCGCTGCCGGAGATCGATGCCGACGTCGCCTACTTCGATCCACCGTATCCGGGCGTGATGAGCTACGAGAAGCAGTACGCGATGATCGATCTGATCCTAGAAGGAGTTCAACGCTCTACGTCCCCCTTCACCGGTAGGGACGGCGCGAACATGCTCGACGGGCTCTTCGAGCGGGCCGTCCACATCCCCATCTGGATCCTCAGCCTCGGCAATGCGGTCGTCACGGTGGAGGAGTTGGAGGGGAAGATGGCCAAGCACGGACGGCGCACCAAGGCGATCGCGCTGAAGTACCAGCACCTGCCGGCGGTGGCGACAGATGAGAAGAAGGCGACCAACAAGGAATTCATCGTCCTGGGGGTGGATCTCAACGCCGCCCTCATCAAGGGAGCAGCCGCATGAACCAGACCAGACCGCTGACCGAGGCCCGGGTGGGACCGCGCATGGTCGCGCTCGACGACCTGCTGGCCCACCCGCTCAACAGCAACGTGATGCCCACGGACCTGCAGGAGAAGTTGCGGGCTCACATCCGACGAACGGGACGCTACCCGTTCCTCGTCGTCAGGCCGCATCCAGAGGAGCCCGGCAAGTACCAGGTCCTCGACGGCCATCACCGGGTGGCCATCCTGCGGGAACTGGGCCATCGGGAGGCTCGGTGCGATGTTTGGTCGGTCGACGACCGTGAGGCCAAGCTGCTGCTCGCCACGTTGAACCGGCTGCAGGGGCAGGACCTGCCTCTGCGCCGCGCCGAGCTCATCCACTCGCTGCTCGGGGAGATGAGCTCCGTGGACCTCGCCGGCCTGTTACCGGAGAGCGAAACGCAGCTCGAGGAGCTGCACGCGCTGCTGGAGTTCCCCGCCGACGAGGTGGCCGCGCTTCTCGACCAGCAGGCCGAGGATGCCGAGAAGGTACTTCCACGAGTGATGACGTTCGTCGTCACCCCCGAGCAGGAAGAGCGCATCGAGCAGGCAGTGGAAGCAGCCTCGGACGGGACACCGGGCCGGGACCGCAAGGCCCGGGGGCTCGCCAACCTCGCCCGGCACTACTTGGAGAAACACGACGATGCGTAGGGTGCGGGTATGAAGAGGGCCACCGCGGCACTTCGCAGGAAGGCGCGGCGACTGTTTCTGTCTTGGGAGATGGAGACCAACGCCGAGATCGCGGCCCACCTGAAGGTCAAGCCTCACACCATCGGCACGTGGCGTAAGGAAGAGGGCTGGGACGAGACGCGCCTCAAGTCCGAAAAGCACGCCGCCGCGCGAATGGCCGAGGCGATTGCCTCGGAGAACGTCTCCACCAACTTGACGCACTTCAAGGTCTGGGGCGTGCTGCTGAGGAAGCTCATCGATACGCTCGACAAGCCTGACTCCGAAACGGTGCGCATCCTGGAGCGCCAGGCCGCCGTTGCCGAGCGCGCCCAGCGAGGCCAGAGGATCGCTCGGGGCCTGAGTGCGGACGGCCAGACCGAGGAGAGAATCCGCACCGAGGCGCAAGCAGACTACCGGGCCCTGGTTGACGCCGTGGTGGAGGCCGTCCATCTGCACGTGCCAGACGAGGTCGCCCGCGAGAAGATCGCTCAGGCCGTGATGGGCAAGTTCCCACGGGCTGGCGACGATCCGCAAGGCGGACAGGGCGAGGCCGCGTGATGGCCAGACCGGCGCCGGGTTACCTGGCCGCCCGCATGGCCGACCTTCACCGGCCCGAGACGCGGGCCTCCGGAGTGCCCCTCGGGCAGTGGGCCGAGCGTCGAATCCGCCTCGAGGGAAAACCCTTCAGCTTCAAGGGGCACTCGTACCTGCGGGCCATCTACGACGACACCTCCCCGCACGTGGTGATCGTGAAGGCCTCCCAGGTCGGGGGCTCCGTGTACGCCATCCTGCGGTCCCTGCACGCGTGTCTGTCCGGCCTCAACGTCATCTACTTCTTTCCCACCCGCACCGACGTCATCGAGTTCTCCAAGTCCAGGGTCGGTCCGCTGATTGCGGGCAATCCGTTCCTGGCGAAGATGGTCCGCGACACCGACACGGCCGGGTTGAAGAAGATCGGAGAAGCCCACCTGCACCTCAGGGGGATGCAGTCCTCGGTGCAGATGAAATCCGTCCCCGCCGACATGCTCATCTTCGACGAGCTGGACGAGGCCTCCCCCGACGCCAAGGCCATGGCCAAGGAACGCCTTGCGCACTCCGACTACAAGCGGATCATTGAACTGTCGAATCCGTCCTTGCCCGACTACGGCATCGACGAGCCGTATCGGGAGTCAGACCAGCGCCACTGGATGAACAAGTGCCCCGGGTGCGGGCAGTGGGTGTCGCTCGCCCAGGAGTTCCCCGTCAAGCTCGGCGAGGAGGTCAAGATCATCCTCCCAAGAGGAGACGGGACCTGGTATCGCGCCTGCCCGAAGTGCACAGCCGAGCTGGACGTCGAGACTGGCGAGTGGGTCCCCATGGAGCCGGACAACCAGGCGCACGGATACCTCATCAGCCAGCTGTTCTCCTCGAGGATGGACCCGGGCGAGATCCTGCGCGAGTACAGAAAGGCCCGCTACCCCGAGAGGTTCTACAACCTCAAGATCGGCATCCCCTGGGCGGATACCGCCAATCGGGTCGACATGGCCACCGTGCTGGCGCTGTGCGGCGAGGCGGGGTTGCTTGAGTCCTCAGACCAAGCCTGCACGATGGGGATCGACACGGGCCGGGTCCATCACGTCGTCATCTCCCGCAAGATCAAGGACACCAACAAGCGCCAGATCGTCCACCTCGGCGTGCACCACGACTACGCCGAGCTCGACGTCCTGATGAAGCGATTCAAGGTCCAGATCTGCGTGATCGACGGCATGCCCGACATCCACGCCACGCGCTCGTTCACCCAGCGGCATCACGGCCTGGTCTTCATGAACTTCTTCAACGAGCACCAGAAGGGCGCCGACAAGTGGGACATCCAAGAGCTGACCGTCCAGATGAACCGCACAGAAGCTCTGGACTACTCGCGCCGCATGATCCGCGATGGGCGGCGCGTGCTGCCTCGCAGGAGCCGACTTGTGGAGGAGTTTGCCCGGCACCTCGCCGCCGACGCCAAGCAACTCATCGAGGATGATGAGACAGGAGCCCAGGCCTACCGCTACGTCAAGACCGGCGAGAACCACTTCTCGATGGCTTTCACCTACGACTGTCTGGCCGCAGCCCGACAAAAGCAGTTCGAGGGGCCCTGGGTGCAGTTCCTCACGATCGGGAACGGCTGGTAAGCCCTCGGCCACCGGACCTCCGATCGGGTGCCGGTAATGGGCATCGGCCTTCACCAAACCCCCCGTTAATGGGCATGGCCTCCCTCGCTGGTGCCGTTTAATGGGCATCGCCCCTCCGGAAAGGGCCCTGTAATGGGCATCCGACCACCGAAAATGGCCCCGTAATGGGCATCGAAATCGCCATTTCGGGAGAATGCCGCGTCCTGCCGAGTCAGGTCCGATCGCGTAAGTCGCGTGTTTGCAGGGAGTCAGGTGAACCGCAGGTCACCTGCAGAGGGGGCGGGAGGTGCAAAAAAGGCCCCAAATCATGCCGCTGTTCTGCCCCATCCGCGTCCAGAACGGCCCGGAACTGCCGCTTGGCTGCCGGAGCGAACGCGCAGCGCATATCGCGTTTGTGTCAAAAGACGCGGTGCGCCGGTGCGCCAATCTCCATGACAGACCGGTTAGTCATCTTGTTCATGCTCCTCGCCGTAGAAGGAGATGTCGAACCCACACTCCAGTTCGAGACTCGCTAGACCCCGCAGGGCAATCGAACCGACCGGTACTGCGCTTAGTCACAGGGCCTCGAACGGCGTCGCGCTCGCATGGACCAAAGGGAACACAATTCAACATCACTTGGTCAACAGCCTGTTAGCTCAGAACATCGTGCATGAGGAGGTGTCGAACGCGTCGCATGTAGATGCACACCCAAGCGTGCCCCCTTGAAACCCTAAGCCCTCACACGTCTGTCCCCCGAAATCTCCTCCATCACACACCTCGGATCCTCGCCTTATCCCGTTCCCGCATGTCAACTCACAACCCGTAAGGTCGTAGTCGCACGTCGAGCCGCAGCGAAGCTCACCCGAATCGAATCCATAGAACAAAAGGCAGGTCGTACGGCTTCCAAGTTCGTCGCCGTCGCACCACTCATCACCCTCATGGATTCCATTACCACACGTCCCTGGCAGGCACCCCGAGAAAGCGAATCCATCGCATTCTGCGTTACATGTCAGGCCGCCGCTTGCATAGCCAAATGACTGGCATCCAAGTCCACCACGGTCGAGACCATCGCAGACCTCACCCCCACCGCGAACTCCATTACCGCAGGTGGACGCGGGAACAATATTTCCGCCTTCGTCGAAGTTGGGCGCTCCGCAAACACCCTCCGACGCTCCAAACACAACGTTGTTCCGGTACGGCTGCTCGTCTGAGCTCACAAAGTCGATCCCGCACACCTCATGAAACACCAGGTTCCCGTCGAGGGTGTTATCACCACCGCGAATCTCAATAGCCTCCCCGTACTGCGACAGCGGAAAATCATAGACAAGATTTCTGTTGATCTCGTTAGAGTTCGACGCCACTACAATCCCACCACTCTTCATCAGGTTGCGTTCGATGATCGTCTCATCACCAACGGTCACAAGAGCCGAATTGCCGCCTCCATCAATGATGTTAGCCACAACCCGACTCTTCCCGGAGTGAAGCGTAATGCCACCACCTCGGAATCCGCCACCGATGACGTTCTCTTGGATGACGTTGTCACCTAATAGGTCCGCAGCGTACTGCCCCCCATGTATGAGATTACGCTCTATTGTCGCGCCGAATCGAAACTCGGCAGCAAGTGCACCCCCTCCTGAAATCATCTCGGTGCCAAAGATACGACCTGTCTCAGCTCCCATACTGATCCCGAACTCCGGGCTTATCACCTGAGATTTCAACAACTCCACGCGGCCAATCTCAAAGAGGTGCAATGGACCGCAGTCTGCTGGATGTGAGCACTCAACGGTTACTGAATCGATGACAAGCGACGCCGTTCCTCGAGCAGTCAAGGTGCTGAAGTATCCACCGCGCAACTCGCCATTGCGGATTTCAATGGTATGTCCTGAATCAATACTTAGTATGCGGTCACACAGCTCACACGTTATTGTGTGACCAGCGAGATCGAGGGTCACATCGTCTGCTTCTATGTGAATACCAGTACTCCTGTAAGGAAGGAGTAGATCCTCTGTGATCACATAGTAGCCTGATCGATCTATCACTAGGGCAGGGGATCCCACCTGCACAGGACTGACGTCTGAGATCATTACAACGTCACTCGGCGGACACGTCGGCCTCGTACGAGGGATCTCCCGCCCTCGCCCGTATAACGGGCCGAGCTCGGCGACAACAGTCGGTCTAAAGATCTCTTCTATCATTCCGTTGTCCATCACTGGATTTGACTGGCCGCACGTCGACGTGGCCGTCGCTGGCACACTATTGTCCCGAACGACGTTCTCGGCGGCCAGATCTCCGAGTTCGATGCCGCAGGACAACGCGCCCCTGATTGTGTTGCCTTCGATGATATTTCGATCGCCTAGGACGTGAGAGCCCGTTACATTGTTGAAGATCCGGTTCTGTGCGACTCGGTTCGCTTCGCCGAGGACTCCGATCGTCGATGCCGTTCCCCCGGCAAGAATGTTCCGGTCAACAAGGTTGTACCACCCGTCGAGCTCCATGGCATACGCGCTATTCACCGCGGCTACCCGATTGCCAGTGACAATAGCCCCTTCTGAGGAGACAGTCATCGAACCCGCGATACTGTTGCCTTCGACGAAGCCAGGAGTGCCAATCCAAACAGATCTTTCCGCGTGAATAGAGTTATTACGGATTTCGCCCATCGCTACACTTGAGGGCTGACGGAGTCTTGCCTCGATTCCAACGTCCGAAGAGACAATCCGATTGTGCTCAATGTGGTACATCCTGACGCCCGACAGGGATACGCCTCGTTGGCAGGCCCCTATAGAACTTGAGAGAATCCATACCCTAGAGACATCGCTGACAACAATCGCGTCCGTTGTTTGCCCTTCTGCACCTAGTACCGTCACGTTGTCGATCGTTAGCGACCCTCTCAGGGTACTGACTGATCCCGTGGCAACGATTCCAGCGCTGCCGCCGCGAACTATCCCATTGCGGATCGTCGTACGAGGGATTGCGCTAGCAACGCGAATCAGAATCGACTGCGCTGCGGCGTCGAGGATTGTATGCCCACCCAGGTCAAGAGTTACGCTTTCCGCGAGAATCAGGATTCCAAAGTCGGTTGAAGGAACCGTCAGATCCTGCGAGAGGAGGTAATATCCTGGCGCGTCGATGATGTATCCAGCACTCCCCAAGTCACTCGAGCGCCACTGGAGTTCCGAGATCGTGAATACGTCTTGGCCCAAGGGAGGGCATCCTGGATGCGTCGCACGCGGCCCCATGCCTCGCGAGGCAGACGCCCTTGACTCGTTGTGGCCAACCAAAGACGATTCAAGGGTACTGTTATAGTAATGCCCAACCGGAACCAACAAGGCCAAGACCAGGATCCACTCTCTATTCCTCAGGGTTAACATCCTCGTCGCTGCCTAACAACCGCAGGTCAAATGCCCGCCGCCAACAACTCATTATACGCCTGTTCCTTTGTTCGTGGTAGCCTGATCCAACCCCCCAGCCAAGGTGCGGTCCTCAGAGTCGTATTTCTATAAAGATCACGCAGAAGCTCTGAACCGCAACCTGGCTTAGGGGGTCGGATCAGTAACTTCAGCAAGCCTACCATTGCTCACAGATGCATCGATTGCAGTCCTGGCACCCGCCGCCACCCCCGCTTTGGACCACGATCGTTCGCTGCTGGGGGGATGAGTTCTGAAGGCCCCAGCGATCGGTGACCTTGAACGAGTACACGCAAGTTCCTGGATGCGGGAAGGCGATGCTACCGGGGCAGAGGTTCCCCGGAATCGAAGGACACTGTGAGCCACTGGTTAGTTCCCACACATACGTGAAGGGAGGACCTCCGTCCGTATCGTACTTTGACCCGCAGAAGTTGACCGATTCGCCATGACCAATAGTCGTGCTCGATGTTGTGGGCGACGTGATCTCTCCGACGGGGGCAATTCCGCTCGCCAGCTCGTTTGTGGTCCAGATCGCATTGAAGGGGAACACATTCCAATTTGCAGCACTCACACCACAAGGAATTGCTCCAATTGTGTTACTAGCAAACGCGATGCCTTCTATGGCTGGACCTGTCGGGAACCCGCTCGGAACTGAGCCTCTCCCGACGTCACATACAGGACTGTTAGCGTCAGGGTCAGGGACGAACATTGCCGGACTCCAATATTCCGAGCCTGCCCGAATCTTCCACAGTGTCGCAGTGCGATCCACCACACCATCACACTGGCTTCCTCCTCCTCCCGATGGCAGGGCAATCTGTTGGTTGAAACATCCGAACCCCTCGAGGTTCCTGATGACTGGGTTCGTTCCAATACTATTTGCATCTCCGAGACCGTATTGCTCCTGCCCCGTCTCGCCGTAAAGTCCCGCAACTGTCAAGTGCGTATCCAGCAATGCCGCACTGTCATTGTGCATTTTCCAATACAAGTTGTAGTCCACGAAATTCGGGTCGGTGTGGTATGCCTCTTGGCCGACACGTTGGTTCATCTTTATGAGAATGTTGTTGAAGATCTGCGCTCCCACCATGCTGTCGCCGGCTCCATCTCCAAGATGCTTCATGCCGTCGCTTGGGTAGCTATCAGTCATGACGATCGTATTGTTGTAGAGATGCACGCCTGCACTGGGTGCACCATCAGTGGGTTTGTGCAGTTTGAATGCAACGAAATGCCCGTACTCTCGAGGACCATTCCCCTCGTCACCTTGGCACCTGTCATTCGGATCGGCGGCTTCCTCATCGCAGGTCGTTACATCCGAGCAGTCGGCTTGCTTGCACCGGTTGATATATGGCTCTCGAAGTAGGACGCACGTGTTTGAGTGATAGTAGAATGGCCCATATCCGTTCGGGTCGCTGGTCATTTGACCCACAGCAAGGCAATTGAGACTGTTAGCTATCAGATTCCCATGGATATCATGGCGCCGGACCCCGCGACGCTCGATTTCGAAGGGATCGTCTGCAAACCCCTCGAATACGTTGTATCGAATTGTCATCTTGGTATTGGGGTCATTGTTGTTCGGATCACTGCCCTCACCACCCATTGTCACGTAGCCATCATGACCACCTGAGATGATATTGTGCTCTATCAGCCAACCTCTTCCCGTACTGCTTTCTCCGTTACCAGGTCGTATCAGGGCGAATCGCCAGCCGCCGAAATCGGGGAAGCATGGCCCCTTCTCTCCGATCTCGTTCTTGCAATCACCCCAGGAGATCCAGTATGGAACGTCAGCTCGAATTTCATTTCCCACCAAGGTGATTCCTTCGCTTGCACACGTGGACCGAATAGCACCGTCGTTTCCCGACCATATTGTGTTGTTTTCGAGCCTGATGCCTTTCGCAGGTGGGGTCGGGGGGCTACCTGGACACGCGATATTGAAGGTGAAGAACCCGGGCTCAATTGACAGGTTCCTGAACGTGAAGTAATTGCCGGCTGTGCGGACGGAGTAGTTATCATTGCCGCTGACACCGTTGGCGATCAAGATCTGGTACCCATTGGGATCACTGGAATCCCCAAGACCCAGGCTGACGTAGTTTGCCTCATACTGGGTTACTTGAGGTGTACGCTTGAGTCTGATGTACAGTCGAGCCTCTGTTGCATTGTAATGTACACCGGGTCCGATGTAATAGTCCCCACCCGGTACGTATAGTCCGTTCGGATCTGCTTTCAGATCGCCATAGTCCAGGTAAACCACTAGACCGACACGCTCATGTTCATAGGGTCTCGATGTGAGTAGATATGCTGCCGCCACGGGTCCCTTCGAGTATCCGATATACCACGTGTCATCGGTTTCGTTGTAGGTCCATGACGGAGAATTCGTGTATAGAGTGTACTGGCCTCCGATGTGTGGTTGCGTAACACCATAGCCTTCGACCACAATCGGACTTGCCGATGTCCCGCTTTCACTGAAAGTAAGCCGCTCAGACTCGTACCAGCTGCCGTCAGCATCGCCCCTGATTCTTATGTTGCTGCCCGCCGCTATACACGTTGATTCGGCCTTGCTCACTCGGTAGAAGGCACAATTAGGTGCAGCACCAACACCAGCATCCGCCGTTCCGTCGCACGATTCGTCATGCCCATCTTCGCGAACGTAACAGACGGTCTGTTGCGCCCAGGCCGGAACCCACGAAGCAAATAGTGCAACCAAGAGCATCGTTCTGATCCTGTTCACAGGCCTGCTCCTTGCTCCTCCGAGAGCGATGTCCCTGATATGAACTGGTCACCCCGGTCTTCTCATGCGGTCACATCCTAGGCAGTGTGAGGCATCGCCCGCGATTAAGTCATCCGTGGGAATTGGCTGCACTCGTACGTGGAATTGCTGTACAAGTACAGTAATTCCCCGACACCCGGTCCCCGAGTTCTTCATCACGCAGCAGCATTCTCTCCGGTTGTCTCCTCCCCTGTGAACGCCGGCAACTCTTCGACGCCGAGAGCCTCGCGAAGAGCTTGAGCCGGCGTTCGTCCCTGCAGCCAGTATGCCTGATGCTGTGCTGCAGGTCGCGAACCGATCCAAGCAGCGCCTGATCTCGCTGACCTTCACATACAAAATCATGTGACGGTCGATGCGAAGACCCTTCAGGCGATTGTGGATGCCGATACCGTTCGGCTCTGTTGTGGGAGCGCCGGCTCCGGTTTCCCGTGAGGTGCTACACGCACATGTAGCGCAACCGGTCCGCGCGCTTGCGGAGGAGTGACGCGCGGTTGCGACGCGCGCTTCGTCGTGCCCAATTAGGTAGGTGGCGTGCCTCGGGCGCCAGGAGGAATGTTCTTTACATACTGTGCAACTTCATACCCCCTTTCTCTATCGGCGACAAGCGAAATGTTCTGCCGAGCTTGATTTTCTGGTTGCGAGCGGCGCCTCTGGATGGTCACCCGACACACCTGCATGATCCTCTTGTCTTCAACTCGCGTGCGGTTCCATCTGACGGTGCTTTTAGAAAGAGACTGTGAGTCGCCTTCTTTCGAAACAGAATTACCGTGCGATCGCGAAGGCGCGGCTGGGCGACATGGATGGAGCACGGGCAGACTGGCAGCGGGCGCTGGAGTTGGAGCCGGGGATGAAGGAGGCGGAAGAGAATCTCAGGAAGCTGGAGGGCGATTAGCCTGCTCCGTGATATTCTGTCCCCCTCGTATTTATAACTTCCCGGAGGTCATTGAATGTCCGACGTCGCCACACTTACCCGCGAACTCCGCACGATCCGCACGTCGTTCCGTCAACTCTCCGCGTCGTTCTCACGGATTGCCCCTGCCCTGGTGAAGCAGTCGACACGTGCCTCGGCGTCCCGCCGCAAGCCGCGCTTCACCGCGAAGCAGCGCGCCGCCCTCAAGCTCCAGGGCCGCTACATGGGGACGCTGCGTGGGCTGAAGCCGCGTCAGCGGGCGAAGGTCAAGCGCGTGCGGGCTGCGAAGGGGATCCGGGCGGCGATCGCGGCGGCGAGGAGAATGGGAGGGTAGTACGTTGCCGCAGAAGAGACTCGCACGTCAGCGGGCACCTGGCGCGGACCGCCAAGAGTCCGACAAGGTGGAGTGGCGGGGTGCTCTGCTTTCGATCCAACCGCGCATTCGGCTCATGCGAAGCTTCGACCAGCGCAGCCACAGCTACCTTGGCTATTCGATGCGGTTCTCGGGAACCGTGAACGAGGAGCCCCGAGAGTTCTCCGTTGCTGTGGGCAAGGCAGCACATGAGAAGCACCAGTTCCGGGTGGGTGATGTAGTCACCGGAACGGCCGCGCACGTCGAGGACCCTGACCTGGAGACGGCACAGTTCTACAAAGCCAGCGGCCTTCGCATCGAGCACCGCGTCGAGATGCCCACTTCCGAGGCGCCACCGTTCCTAGGCATCCCGCCAACGCTCGAGGTCTACCGGCAGCGGGGTCACCGGCGACTCGCCGCTGTGACCTACTCGTCGAAATGCTACTCCTGCATCTGGGGGTGCGAGATGGCCGTCGAGATGATTATCGACCAGTGGAATCCGTCACAGCGCCGGTATCGACGCGAGACGTTCTGCTACGGCCCGAAGAGTTGCCGCAACTACGCGGCTGGACCGACGAGAAAGGTGCCAGGACGAAAGGGCATGAGCTGGGAAGAAGAGGGGTGGGTGGATGAAGAAGCTACGGCGCACCGCGGATTGGATGACTGACCGTCCAGATCGGGCCGAGATGCGGGAAGCGTTACAACGGAGGGACTTGTCATGCGTCCGATTCGCACATCCATCGTGTTCACGGCCGCGATGCTGGCAGCAGTCGGAACGTCACTGTGCCAATGGTCGATGCTCGATGAAGTGACCGTCCTCCGGCCGTCACTCACGGCCAGCATGGTATGGGAGGAGGACTTCTCTGCGGTTTGTGGAGTATCCCAGGAGAGCCTTCTCTCCCTCAGTTGCTCCGAAATCAGCCCTCAATCGAACGTTGACTGGATTGGCTACGACGCCATCGGCGACCGGTACGGTGTTTTCTGGAGAGGAGTAGCTGGTGGATTCAATTGGGAGATACAGAGACGCCGGCGAGGAACAGTAAACGACGAAGTGATCGCCACGATCGTTGAGAGACGCTATGGGCGGTCATACACCGACAAGCAGATTCACGCAGCGAGGTCCTGGAGTATCGACTTGACGAACGGTGAACTTCTGCTGGAGGTGAACGGGTACTGCGAAGAGAGCCTATGCGGGTCCCGCATTCATCGCGTTGGAACCATTCGGATCTCTGGGCTTCCGAGCCTGTACGATATAGAGCTCTCCTACCAGCCCCCCTCGACCCTGAGCTTCAACGTCCCCGTCCGTCCGGAGGGTCTCGTCGGTGCCGACTCGTTCAGCGTCTACCACGGCGACGTGCGCACGGCGTCGGACCTCTCGCAGGCGACGCCGCTCGAGTGCACCGTGCCAGCAGGTCGGCCTCCGGTTCCCGGGGAACAGCTGGCCGTGCCTGATCCGCTCCCCGACCCTGCGCCAGGGGACGCGCGGTACTATCTCGCTGCCGTGAACCACCAGGGGCAGCGGCGAGCGGGGCGGACGTCGATGAATGGTGTGCTGCAGGGGAGGAATGCGGCGGCGCTGCCGGGGTGTCCGTAGAGTGTCTTACGTCCTTCTCCCGAATCGACGCCTGCGGATCATCCCACCAATCAAGCTGGGGTCGAATCTAGGCGACTTTCGCGTGAATGAGAAACTATTTACTAGGTCCAT
>Ga0137432_1000247_pt1 | contig 37843 bp, 27 predicted proteins | sample EasRivERMZT820_2_FD_102337 | JGI IMG/M metagenome (GOLD analysis project Ga0137432, IMG submission 102337) | Soil microbial communities from meander-bound floodplain in the East River, Colorado, USA - East River MetaG ERMZT820_2 | ecosystem: Environmental > Terrestrial > Soil > Floodplain ... | reverse complement strand
TCCGTCGAGCCGGCGCACGCCGTCGACGTACCGCATGAAGTACGGATAGGCGTCGACGCGCGTCCAATTCCCGTATGCGATCTCGAGCGGGACCTGCGCGTCGATCGTCTCCGCGATGCTTGCCAAGACCCGCACCTCCCGGTCGCAGCCACCCCTCGACGACGTGCACGAGGCAATTGAGCGGCCGCACCCGCGCAGCCCCCCTTTCGATGTCGATCGTGACGGTGTCGCTCGTGGGATGCGCCGTCGCGCGCCGCCGCGTGACGTCGCAGGCGGCGAGAGTGCACTTTGTAGAAGGGAGACGTCCCCTTGCTCTCGCTGCGAGGGCCCGCCATCCTGCCGCCAGCACTCCCCCGGGACCGAAAACTCTCTTCGAGGCCGCGCCCGGCTCCAAACGTGCGTGGACAGCCGGAGAACCGACCCGACCGTTCCGGCCGCAGTGAATGCGAGTAGGGTGTCCCGCCGATGAGCGACGCTTTCGGACTGGCGACAGGAGACGACGGCGCGGTGCGAGCGGCGCGTCCACCTCTCGCTCGTCCGAACGGCCTCGACGGCTACGCCGCCGAAATCGTGCGAATGCTGCGCGAGCCGCTCTTGATCCTCGACGGCGAACTGCGCGTTCACGCGGCGAGCGAAGCCTTCTACGGCACGTTCAAGTCCACCGCGGAAGCGACGATCGGACGGCGGATCTACGAGCTCGGCAGCGGCCAGTGGGACATCCCCGCGCTGCGCAAGATCCTCGAGGAGCTGCTGCCGTCCAACGGCGAAGTGGCCGATTACCCGGTCGAACACGAATTCGAGGGGATCGGGCGGCGGACGATGCTGCTCAATGCCCGCCAGCTCCACGCGGAGGGCGACGACGCGAAGCTGATCCTCGTCGCGATCGAGGACGTCACGGAGCGGCGGCGGGCGGAACTCGAGATCGCACGCCATCGGGCGTGGCTCGCGACCACGCTCCGCAGCATCGGCGATGCCCTGATCGCCACCGACGTCGACGCGCGCGTCATCTTCATGAATCCCGCCGCGGAGCGGCTGACCGGTTGGGCCAGCAGCGACGCGAACGGAAGACCTCTCGACGAGGTCTTCAACATCGTGAACGAGGCGACCCGCGCAGCGGTCGAGAGCCCGGTCAGCAAGGCCATCCGCTGCGGCTCCGTGGTCGGCCTGGCGAACCACACCCTGCTCATCGCGAAGGACGGCACCGAGCGGTCGATCGACAACAGCGCCGCCCCGATCCGCGACCAGTCGCCGGATCCCGCGGCCGCCCTCTTCGGCGTGATCCTGGTCTTCCACGACATCACGGAACGACGTGCGACCGAACGCCAGCTGCAGATGTCGGAGACGCGCTACCGCCGGCTGTTCGAGGCCGCGCACGACGGCGTCCTGATCGTCGACGTCGACACGCGGCGGATCACCGACGTCAACCCGTTCCTCGTTGAACTGCTCGATTACCCGCGCGAACACTTCATCGGCAAGGAGCTGTGGGAGATCGGTTTCTTCCGCGACAAGGCGAGCAGCCAGGCCGCGATGCGCGAGCTCCACGAAAAGCACTCGATCCGCTACGAGAACCTGCCGCTGGAGGACCGCCGCGGGCGGCGCCATCCGGTCGACGTGGTGGCCAACCTCTATCTCGAGGACCTCGCCCCCGTCATCCAGTGCAATATCCGCGACATCAGCGCGCGCACGATCCACGAGCGCGAGCGTGAGGCGCTGCTCGCCAACGAACAGGCGGCGCGCCTCGAAGGCGAGGCCGCCAACCGCGCGAAGGACATCTTCCTCGCGACGCTGAGCCACGAGGTCCGCACGCCCCTCAACGCCATCCTCGGCTGGGCGACGATCCTGCGCGGCAAGCAGTGCAGCGACGAGGAGGTCCGCGAGGGGATGGAGGTCATCGAACGCAACTGCCGCGCGCAGACGCAGCTGATCAACGACGTCCTCGACATCTCCTCCATCGTCTCCGGCAAGCTGCGCCTGGAACTCAGGCCGTGCGACCTCGCCATCCCGATCGAGGCCGCGATCGAGACCATGCGACCCGCCGCGAGCGCGCGCCACGTCCGCATCGAAGCCGATCTCCACCCCTCTTTCTCCTCGGTCGCGATCGCCGCGCCGCCCGTCTTCTGCGACGTGGATCGGATGCAGCAGGTGATGTGGAACCTGCTCTCGAACGCGGTCAAGTTCTCCGCGAAGGGCGACACGATCCGGGTCGCGCTGGACCGCACGGGGTCGCAGGCGCGCATCGTCGTCACCGACACCGGACGCGGCATCACCCCGGACTTCCTGCCGTACGTCTTCGACCGTTTCCGCCAGGCCGACGGCGGGACGCGCAGGAACTACGGCGGACTGGGACTCGGCCTCTCGATCGTGAAGCACATCGTCGAGCTGCACGGCGGGACGGTGAAGGCCGAGAGCGATGGCGAGGGTCGCGGCTCGACGTTCACCGTCGTGCTCCCGATTCGCGCCGTCTCCGTCGACGACGGCATGGACGACGATCACGACGCGACCCACGCCGGCGTCGACGCCGCGCACGGTGCGATCCGCATCGACGGCGTGCGCGTGCTCGTCGTCGACGACGAAGCCGATGCGCGCCGGCTGATCGGCAAGGTCCTCACGGACGCCGGCGCGACGGTCACCGTCGCAGGCACGGTCGCCGAAGCGATGGCCGCGCTGACGAAGCTGAACGAGCAGAAGGAGTGCGCGCCCGACGTCCTGGTCAGCGACCTCGCGATGCCAGACTATGACGGGTTCGACCTGATCCGGCGCGTGCGCGCGGCGGGTCACACCGTGCAGGAGCTGCCCGCGGTCGCGCTCACCGCCTTCGCGAACAAGGGCTACGCGCGCAGCGCGCTGCTGGGTGGCTTCCAGATCCACGTTTCGAAGCCCGTCGATCCGCAGGACTTGATCGCCGTCGTCGCTGCCCTGACCGGCCGCGCCGGCCCGGCGCCGACGCGGGTTCCCCCGTCGCGCAACGCCAAGGCGTGATTCCGATTCGGTACCGGATTCTTCCGGCCACGTGCCGCTCTCCCGCCCTACTCTGGTGCGATCGAACTGATTCGCGGCGTCGCACGCTCGCGTACCCCCGTCTCGATTCGTGCTCACGCCTCGATCCGATCCCGACCGCGCGACGAGTCGGCGACCCCGGGCACCCATGAACCGCAGTACCGCCACCGCCGAACGAAGCACGGCGACCCAGCTCTCCCTGCTGATCGTCGACGACGACGAGCCGTTCTCGGAGAGCCTGCTGTCGGCCCTGCGCGCGCAGGGTTTCGGGGCGACCGCGGTCGACTCCTGCGCCGAGGCGCGCGCCGCCATGGCGACGAGCCGCTTCGACGCGATCCTCGTCGATCGCAAGCTGCCCGACGGCGACGGCATCGAACTCCTGCGCCATCGCCCGCCGGGCGACGACGCGGAGTTCATCATGATCACGGGACACGCCACGGTCCTGTCCGCGGTCGACGCGCTGAAGAAGGGCGCGCACGACTACCTGACCAAGCCGCTCGACCTCGCGAAGCTCACCAGCACGCTCGGGCACCTGACGCGGACGCGCGCGCTCAAGAGCGAGCTGCGCGAGCTGCGCGCCGAGCTGATCTCCGGCGGCCGCTTCGGCGCGCTCGTCGGGCGGTCGGCCGCGATGCGCCCCGTCTTCGAGCTCATCGCGCGCGTCGCCGCCACCGACGCGAGCGTCCTCATCGAAGGCGAGAGCGGAACGGGCAAGGAGCTGGTCGCCGACGCGATCCACCACCTCAGCCCCCGCCGCGCCGGGCCGCTCGTGCCGGTCAACTGCGGCGCCATCGCCGAATCGCTGATCGAGAGCGAGCTGTTCGGCCACGAGCGCGGCAGCTTCACCGGCGCGGAGCGGATGCACAAAGGCTTCTTCGAGCGCGCCAGCGGCGGCACGCTGTTCCTCGACGAGATCACCGAGATGCCGGCGCGGCTGCAGGTCAACCTGCTGCGCGTGATCGAGACCGGGAAGATCCAGCGGATCGGCGGCTCGGAGCAGATCCCGATCGACGTGCGCGTGCTCGCCGCGACCAACCGCCATCCGCAGGACGCGATCTGCGAGGGCCGACTGCGCGAGGACCTCTTCTTCCGCCTCGCCGTCTTCCCGATCGTCGTCCCGCCGCTGCGCGACCGGATCGGCGACGTCGCGCTGCTCGCCGGGCACTTCCTCGGGTTGCTGAACGACGCGCACGACACGCGCAAGCGCTGGGCGGCCGACGCCATCGCGGAACTCGAGAAGCGCGCGTGGAAGGGCAACGTCCGCGAGCTGAAGAACGCCGTCTACCGCTCCTACATCCTGGCCGACGACGTGCTCCACGCCGAGAGCGCGATCGAGACCTCCAACGGGAAGGCGAACCGCGACGCGCCGCTCGCCTTCCCGGGCCGCGTGGGCACGTCGGTCGCCGACACCGTGCGCAACCTCATCCTCGCGACGCTCGAGGAAGCGCGCGGCGACAAGCGCGCCGCGGCGAAGCTGCTCGGCATCAGCTTGAAGACGCTCTACAACCGGCTGAACGTCTACAACGCGTCGCGCACGTGACCGGAGACGAGGTCGGCGACGCGGCGCTGAGACGCTTCCTCGCGAAGGTCGGCGGCGCGCTCGGCCACGATCTCCGGACGCCGCTCGGGACGATCGTCAACTGCGCCGCGGTCCTCGAAGGCGATCCGGTGCCGGCCGACGGGGAGATCCGCGACCTCGCCGATCGCGTTCGTCGACAGGCGATGCGAGTCGTCGACGTCGCGCAGCTCCTGTCCGATGCGCTGCTCCTGGTCGCGTCGCCTCCCATGACCGTGACCGGCGAGGCGATCACGCTGTTGCAATCGATCGTGGACGAGACGAACCGCGGAATCCGGTTGGTTCCGGCGCCGATGCAACCGGACGACGCGCCGCGGGTGATCGAAGTCGATCCTCGGGTCGTCGGCTTCGCGGCGCAGGCGTGGCTCGCCGTCGAAGGAGTCGTCCGTCCGGAGCTGCCGCGTGAAGCGCGGCTGCGCGTCGAACGTCTCGACGAAGACCTGCGGATCGAATTGGCTTTCGACGGCGCGGCCGACCTTCCCGTTGCCGCGGTCCCGATCGACGAATACGTGCGCGACGTCGGCGTGAAGATCCCGCCGGCGCGTCGGTTCGCGCTCGAGATCGCCCTGGCCCTGCTCGAATGCAGCGGCGGTGAACTCACGCTCTCGGGAAAGCCGGGACGTGGTCCCGCGCTTCGGCTGAAGTTCACGCAGGGTCGGCTCCGCGAGCGATGACGCGAAAGCGCCCTTCGGCGCGTGTCAGACGCGCCGCTCCGGGATCCGGCGATGGCGCGTCGCGGCCACGAGATCGCGCAGCGTCGTCGGCTCGATCGGCTTCCTGAAGTACTGATCGATCCGCGCCGCCTCCGATCTCGTGTCGCTCGCCGGCTTGGCGCTCCCGGAGAGCACGACGAACATCGGGGGGGCCTCCGCCATCGGTCCGCGCAGCCGCGCGATGAGGCAGAAGCCGTCGAGGTCGGGCAGTCGGAGGTCGGTGATCACGAGCTCGGGACGGACGCCCTCGACCCGCTCCATCGCGTCGGCGGCGCTGCTCGCCACGTCGACCCGGGCGCCGTAGCGCACGAGAAGGCGGCGCGTCACCTCGGCGGAGTCCTCGTCGTCCTCGACGAGGAGGACCCGGACGGCCTCTTCCCACGCGGCGTCGGACGATCGTTGTGAGGTTTCGTTCACGGGATCCACTCGCAGCACGGCAGCGATCGGACGAGCCGATCCGCGACTCGCGCCCTGGACGAAAGAAAAGGGACGTCGCGGTCGGGTCGAGCCTGCGTCTCCGCGCTCGTCGCCCAGGGGGGGATCTCCCGCGACGTCCCGCAACTTCTGCACTTCAGGCGGCGAGCGTTTGCTTGCGCGAAGACCACTCGCCGCCGCCGATGATCAACAGCTCTGCTTCTTCGGATCGGTGTCGCACTGTCCCGAGTCCGGCCCCTTCTTGGGCACCGGCGCGAGCGCCGGTGGGGGCACCGGCGCGAGAACCGGCGACGTCTTCGGTGCGAGCGCCGGCGGCGTCATCGGACGCCCCGACGGAACTCCCGGCGCGACGTTGCCCGGGAGCACCGGCGCGACCTTGGGCCGCGCCTCGGGAGCGGGCGTGCGCCCGCCACCCGCGGCGTCCATCTCCCCCGACGTATCGCTTTGCGCCGGGAGCTTGCCGTTCTTGCGCGGGTCTTCCTGGATGGGCGGAAGACCCTTCGTCGGCATCGGTCGATCATCAGACTTGTCGTCCATGGTCATGTTGACTGTCCTTGTTTGCGAATCGAAATGCATCGCGGTCCGGGTGCGCCGATCCATCCGCCGGATCAGGTCGCCGGCGGACGACCGCGTCCGAGGAGCAACGCGACCACGAACAGCACGAAGAAGACGAAGAACAGGATGCGCGCGATGTCGGTCGCGGCCGCCGCGACGCCGCCGAAGCCAAATACCGCGGCGACGATCGCGACGATCAGGAACACGATGGCCCATCGGAGCATGGGAAGGTCTCCAGGAAGAAAGCACACGTCTCAGTGCGCACGCCGCCGTCGCATCGTCACCGCGAGCCCGAACGCGCCGCAAATCCCGCCCGCGATGAAGAGCCAGACTGCCTTTTCGCTCGGACCGCTCTGGAACCGCTGGGACGAGCTCAAGGCCGATTGGGTCGCGTCCGTCCCGAAGACCAGCAGCGCGACGCCCAGAACCAGCAGCAAGATCCCGAAGATGCGTCGGTCGTCCATCTTGATGACACCTCTGCCGCGTGCGCGTCACGACGGCGAATCCTGCATGGCAACTCCCCTGCCGCGGACGTTTCGTTGCGCGGATGGATCGCGGGCGACGGTGCTCCGCGTCGAGCGCGGGACGGCGCTCGTCCCGGGTCCACGATTTCTACAAAGCAACCCGAGACACCAGCGGCTTCGCGGATGGGGTGACGCCGGGATCGACCCCTTCCGGGCTCGCGCTCCGCTTCGCCGAAGCGACGATCTCGCCGACGAGTTCCTGCATCCCGACGAGCGTGCTGGCGAGCCGGATCCGCGCGCCGCAGCGCAGTCGCGCGAGCATGCGATCCGCGTCGATCGCGACCGTCCAGGTGCCGATGACCAGAGGCAGGTCCGGGAAGCGCGCGACGATCCGGTTGCAGACGTAGCGAAGCCGGGTGTGCGCGATCGGCGGGAGTTGCGAGATGCAGATTGCGCAGACGCGCGTGGCGTCGATCCGATCGAGCGCCTCGCCGACTGGCGACTCCTGCGCCACGACGATCGGTTCGAGGCCCGTCTCGCGCAGTGCGTCGGCGAGCAGCGCGCACGCGACGTCCTCGAGCTCCGATCCGGCCGGCACGCAGACCACCTGCGGCGCGTCGCGCCGGGGCGTCGCCTGCTCGACCTTGCGCCGCTCGTCGACCTCGTCCACGAGCTCGCGCGCGTGCTGGGCGATCATCACGAGCGAGGCGGGATCGATGATGCCGTCCCGCGCGTCCTGCTGCGCGAGGCAGAGCGCCGGGAGCACGACCGAATCGTAGATCCCGACGATCGGCTTCTTCGCGTCGATCTCCGCCGAGACCAGGTTCCACGCGTTCTCGACGTCGTCGACCAGGAGGCGCTGATAGAGGCGCAGCGACGGCGACAGGACCGACTTGTCGCCGAGGATCACCGACAGGAATCGCATCGGCGGGACGTGCTTGCCGAGGACCGCGATGCAGACCGTGAGCGGCGTCGCGAGGACGAGTCCGGGGATGCCCCAGAGCCAGGTCCAGAACACGGCGCTGATCACGAGCGCCGTCGACGAGACGCCGATCTGGTCGGGCAGGACGAGCGGCTCGACGACGTTGTTGCTCACGAGTTCGAGCACGAGGAAGAGGCCCGCGACGAGGAGCGGCGTCGTGAATCCGTCGCTGATCGCGAACGAGAAGACGATCGGGAGCAGGCCGGCGATGGTCGGCCCGAGGAAGGGGATGAAGCGGAGGACGGCGGAGAGGATGCCCCAGAGCAGCGCGTTCGGGACGCCGATCAGGGCGAGCCCGATCCCGATGGCGGCTCCGTGCAGCGCGTTGATCGCGCTCACCGCGAGGAGATAGCGGCCCAGTCGCCGCGACCCTTCGTCGAGCGCCTGGGTGGTGACGACCAGGCCGCTCCCGCCGACGAGGGCGACGAAACGGTCGCGCAGCTCGCCGCGCTGCAGCAGCATCAGGATCACCAGGAGCGCGACGATCCCGGCGGTCGCGAGCGCCGACAGGACGCGCCCGAGTCCGTTCGAGAGCGATCCGAAGTCGAACGCGTTCGACGCCGGCGCAGGAGCCTTCGTCGCCGGAGCCTCCGTCCCGCCGTTCGCGATCTGTTGGACGGCGTCGGTCGCCTGGTTCAGTGGCCGCTCGACCTTGTCGCGCACGACCTTGAGCTTGCTCTGCAGATTGCTGCGGTACTCCGGCAGGTGCGTGACGATGTCCATCGCCTGCCGGCCGACCAGCCACCCGACCGATCCGATCGTCGCGAACGCGAGCACCGAGACGACCATGACCGACGGCACGCGGCCGATCCGGAGCCGTTCGAGGCGGGCGACCAGCGGCGAGAGCACGAAGCTGAGGAAGATCGCAAGCGCCACCGGGAAGAGCACCGCTTGTGCGAAGTAGAGCGCCGCGACGATCACCACCACGGCGGCGAGCGTCAGCAGTCGATGCGTCTTCATCGGAAGGCCGACGAACGTGCGATCCGATAGGCGCCGGAGGCGACGCCCAGGAGGCCGCGGAGGAGCCGGCGGCCGCTCGACGACGAGGTCGCGGCGACCGTCGCGCACGCGCCGGCCGCGACGCCGCCGCCGAGGAGGAACAGCGGGTGGCGGCGCGCACAGGCGTGCGCGATCGCGTCGAGGTCGTTCGCCAGCCGCGTCCCGGTTTCGGCGACTTCGCGCCGGAGTGCCGCTTCGCGCCGTTCGAACTCGCGGTCGATCGCGTCGATCTCAGCCATGGATCACTTCCGGTTCCTTGGGACCCTGGCGTCCGCGACGCGCGCGAGCACTCCGCGACGCGCCCGTCCGTGGGCGAGACGCACGGTCGCGACCAGCAGCGCGAGCGTGAGCACGCCCGCGCCGATCTTTCCGATCCAAGCCTCGCCGGTGGCGCGCGTGATCCCGTGTTCGATGCCGGCGACCAGACGCAACGCCGCCGCGACCGCCAGCGCGACGGCCGCGACGAGCGCCACGAAACCGAGCGCGACCGCGAAGCCCGCTTCGACCATCCGCAACTGCGCGCGCCGCCAACGAAGGGCGACGATCTGGACGAGGCTGGCGGCGCCGCTGCGCAGGTGGCGCACCACCTGGTCCAGCAGCGCCGCGGTTTCGTCGGTGGAATCGGAGGCGACGCGCCTCGAGCGACCCGCTCGCGCACGCTTCCCGCTCCCGGCGTGACCGTTCGTAATCAGGACGAGCGACGCCGCATCGTGAGCCCGAGCAACGCGCCGACGCCGATGGCGACGAGCAGCGACTTGTACGGGTGCTCCGCGACGATGTCGAGGAGCTGGCGTTCCGCCTTCCGCAATCCCTGACGACCCGCCGCCAGCGCACCCCGGCCGCGCTCCTTCAGGCGGTGCGCGGCCTCGCCGACGTTCTCCGCCGCGATCGAGCCGAGCCCCTTCACGTCGCGCAGCACGCGGCGCGACTGGTCTTTCATGTTGTTCGCACGGGAATCCGCGTTGACCATTTAATTTCTCCTCGAGCCGCCGATTTCGTTCGCAGCGGCCGTCGCCTTCGAGCCCGGATCTCCTTCGGCGAGCGCGTTCCCGTTGGCGCGGCCCGGCCGAAAGCGCTCGAGCGCAGCGCAATGGCCATACCCCCGACGAAGATTCCGCTGCGAGGGCCGATTCCAACGCTCGAGCCTCGAGACGACGAACCGAAGAGTCGTTCTTTCAACGGAATGCCGATTCGTGCACGCGCTCGCCGCGACGTCGGCGGAGATCGGCGGCATGTGCCTTGCCCTCGTCGATCAGGCCGGACGGCTCGGGAGCATGCGGAGCTGAGTCGTTGTTGTCGCGTCGATCCCTCCACTTCGTGGGCGAGATGCGTGACGGGTGGAAGGTGATGAATGCGCCGCGACGAGATTCTCGGCCTGCTCCTCCTCGAGGCGGACGGCGGTCTGTCGCCCGCGGAATCGGCGCGTCTCGAGGAAGCCCTCGCCGGCGATCCGACGCTCCAGATCGAACGCGAGTCGATCCGCGTCGCCTGGCGTGAATTGCAGTCTCTCGGACGATCCGTCACGATGAGACGCGAGGTCGTCGACACCGCGCTCGCCGAGGTTTCCCAGCAGTTGGCGACGACGTCGGCACGGCAGCCGCCGAAGAACCGCGATTCCGCGCCGTCGCCTGCGCGCAGGCAAAGGAAGCCCCCGCAGAAGCGCTGACGTCCGACGTCGTTCGCCGTAGTCATCACGGTACGTCGATTGCCGAATCGACGCCGGGGCCGTTGGATGACGCGGATGATGAAGTCAAGCGCTTCGCTCGTCCTCTTGTCGATCACCTCGGGCCTCTTGCCGGTCGCCCGCGCCCAGGGCCTCCAGGACGACTTCGTCACGGAGGATCTGCCCGGAACATTCACGCAGGCGACCTCGCTCCGCTTCGCGAGCAACGCGGACATGCTCGTCACGGAGAAGTCGGGACTCGTCTGGGACGTCCGCAACGGGGCGAAACGCGCGATTCCCGTCATCGATCTGCGGCAGGAGGTGCTGAACAACGGCGATCGCGGTCTCCTGACCGTCGCGGTGGATCCGCGCTGGGCGACCAACGGATACATCTACCTCCTTTATGTCGTCGATCCGGACGGCGACGGCATCGACGACGAGATGGAATCGTTCGGCCGCCTTGCCCGCTTCACGACTTCGTTCGCATCGAATGGCGACTTGATCGCCGATCCGGTTTCTCGACTCGTCCTGATCGGCGCGACGTGGCCGGAAGGCCTTCCGTCGCTGCACTTGTCGCACTCGGTCGGCGACGTTCGTTTTGCCGCGGACGGCAGCCTCTTCGTGTCGACCGGTGACGGCGCCCACTTCGATCTCACCGATCCGGGCGGCTTCGACCCGAACGGTTTCGGACCCGGCAAGTTCGACGTCAGCGAGGACATCGGGGCCTTCCGCGCGCAGTCGATGACGTCGCTCGTTGGCAAGATCCTCCGCATCGATCCCGTGACTGGCCTCGGCCTGGCCGACAACCCGTTCTTCACCGGCAACGCGGCCGATCACCAGTCGCGCATCTGGGCGTTGGGATTGCGCAACCCGTTCCGCTTCTGCCTCGTGCCGGGCACCGGTCCGATCGAGCAGCTCTACGTCTGCGACGTCGGCTGGGAGACGTGGGAAGAGCTCGATGCGTGCCGCGGCGGCGAGAACTTCGGCTGGCCGTGCAACGAGGGGCCGGCGGCACAGTCCTCCTACGCGAACGCCGATCTCCTCGGCCGCTGCGACGATCCGTCGCTCTTCACGCCGCCGCTCTGGTGCTACCACCACTACCAGTACGTCCCGCCGATGAGTCCCGACTTCGTCGGCCAATGCACGGCGGGAGCGTGCGTCTACACCGGCACGGAATACCCAGCGGCCTATCAAGGTCGCGTCTTCCTCGGCGACTACGCGTCGGAGTGGATCCGCTCGCTGGTCGTCATCGACGGCGTCGCGATGCAGAGCGACCGCTTCGTCACCGAGGCCGGCCACCCGGTCGACATCACTCCCGACCCGGTGAACGGCGACCTGCTCTACTCGGCGCTCTCCGCCAACGTGATCCGCCGCATCCGCTACACGAAGGCGGACCGTCCGCCGGTGGCGCTCGCGACCATCACGCCGACGTTCGGACCGTCACCGCTCGTCGTGTCGTTCGACGCGACCGCTTCGTACGACCCCGAGGGCGGCAGCCTGGTCTACGACTGGGATCTCGGCGACGGGACCCGCTCGAGCGTTCCCGTCCTCGCGCATGCCTACGCCGACAAGGGCTCGTACGCGGTGGTGCTGACGGTCGCCGATCCGCTCGGCAAGACGGCGGCGCTCACCCAACGGATCGCGGTCGACGATTCGCCGCCGACCATCGAGTCGATCGACGCTCCCGCACCCGGTTCCTTCTACTCCGTGGGTCAGCCGCTCGCGTTCGACGCCACGGTTTCCGACGTCGAGGACGATCGGGCGGAAATCCCGGTCGACGTCGAATGGGTGGTCGACCTCGTCCACGACCACCACGTCCACCCGAGCTGGGCCACGCTCGTCGGCGCGCACGCCAGCTACGTTCCGCCCGTGCACGGGGAAGGCGTCTACTTGCACGTCACCCTGAACGCGACCGACAGCGGCGGGCTCTCGTCGTCGCGCGACTTCGTCCTCTACGACGTCGATGCGAAGCCGGAGCCCCATCTCGTCACGCTCTCGAGCTTCTCGCCGCGCATCGGCCATTCGATCCAGGCGACCGGTCACATCCACTACGCCGGGCTCGGCGACGTCGACCTCGAGTTCGACTGGGGCGACGGCGCACGCGACACGTTCCGCGCCTCCCACCTCGTCGACTGCACGCCGATCCACACCTACGCCGCACCGGGCACGTATGCGCTGCGCTTCACGACCCGCAATTCGACCGATTCGATCACCGTGACGCAGCCGGTCGTGGTGCGGCCGCTCGTGCCGGAGGTCGCGATCTTCGCGCCGCTCGTCGTCGCGCACTTCGTCCCGATCGCCGACCAGTGGACCATCGCCACCGGCCTCGTCGACGCCCTGCACGGCGCGGGCTTCGAAGGGAAGATCTTCGGCGCCGACGATCAGGTCGCGTTGCGGCAGTGGATGACCGCCAACATGCGTGATTCGCCGCGCGACTGGCTCATCTGCCTCGATGTCGGCGCGTCGTCCGTGCATGCGGGAAAGGACGACGGATCGCTCGCAGAGCGCTGGCTCGAAGCCGGCAACGGGATGGTCTGGACCGGCTTCAACCCCTTCTCGCAGTACCTGACGACCGACGGCATCGAGAAGAGCCGTGGCGCGGGCGCGTGGGCCCTCGACGAACTCCTCGACGCGGCGACGCCACGGCTCGTCGAGGGCTCGGGGCACATGAGCCTCCGGCCGGACGGCGCCGAACTGCCGTCGCTGCAGCCGTTCGACTCGAGCCTCGCGCTGATGACCGCGCGGCTCAACTCCGACTGGACCATCGCCCGGCTCTACGCCAGCAACGGCGCCACCCCGGCGGTCAGCGACGCGCTCGTGCTGCGCAGCCGGAACGGCGGCGAATACGCGCAGTTCTACTGCGTCGACGACGCGACGCTTCCGCGCGAAGGGGTGTTGCGCGACTTCCTCGCGAGCCACGTCTACTCCCACCTCCCGAAGGGACCGAGTGCCTTCGCGCTCGTCCGCCCCGCGCCGAAGGAGAGGGTGACGGTCCGCGAGCCGACGCTCGTCTGGAACACGACTCCGGACGCGACCAGCTGGCTGATCGAAGTCGTGACCGACGCGACCGACGCTGAACCGGTCTTCACCGCGACTGTCATGCGGAGCGGGACGTCGGTGGAGAAAACGGCGAGCGTGCAGGTCACGGCGCCGCTCGTATCGGGCCGTCTCTATCGCTGGCGCGTCACCGCGCGAAACGACTTCGGTGCGCGTGCGAGCGACATCCGAGAATTCCGGTTCGAGGGTGCGGACCGGCATCGGTGATCGCGGCAACGCTGGTGGTTTCCGCGAATTCCCATCGATCGCCGTCAGTCGGCGCTCTTCCGGAACAAGCCTTGCCTACGAACTGAATTCGTCGGGTCCCATCCGCTCTTCCGCTTCATGGAGGTGCTCGTGCGCAGGAATCACTGGTTCGTCGCCGCATCGTTGCTCGGCATCGCGTCCATTCAAGCGAGCGGACAGGATCAGCCACGCGATCCCGGGACGGCGCGAACCGAATCCGACGCGGAGCGACTGCTTCGCGAGGAGGTCGTGCGCGCCACCCTGAGGGAAGGACTCGACACGTTCCGCTACGACACGTTCGGCGACGAAGCATTCTGGGGCGATCAGCTCCGCCTCCACGAGGCGATCGCGGGCGCCCGCCTCGGCGGCGTCGGCAAGGGGCTGAGCCCGAATGACGCCCTCGGGCTCGGACTCAAGATCGACGTTGCCGCGCTTCCACCCCGGGTGGTCGATGCGCTGCTGGCGGGAACCGTCGACCTCGACGATCCGGCCGTCACGCTCGCACTGCTCCGTCTCGACGCCGTCATCGGCGTGACGGGATTCTTCGGCGAGGGCCGCGACCGGCGATCGGGACGCGGCATCCATCCGGTGGATCCGACCGCGCCGCTGCAAGCGGTCGGGATCCAGTGCGCGCTCTGCCACTCGACCGTGGACGACTCGTTCTCGCCCGGAATCGGCAATCGACGCGACGGTTGGGCCAATCGGGATCTCGACATCGGCGTCATCATCGCGCACGCGGCGAACCTGCAGCCGGTGGCGGAGCTCCTCGGCGTCTCCGAAGACACCGTCCGTACGGTGGTGCTCGCGTGGGGACCGGGAAAGTTCGATGCCGAGCTCTTCCTGGACGGGAAGGGCTTCCGCGACGACGGCAAGACCGCAGCGACGCTGATCCCACCGGTCTTCGGGCTCGCGGGGGTGAATCTGAGCACCTGGACCGGCTGGGGATCGATTCCGTATTGGAACGCGTTCGTCGCGAACCTCGAGATGCATGGCAAGGGATCGTTCTTCGATCCGCGTCTCGACGACGCCGTGAAGTTCCCGATCGCCGCGAAGAACGGCTTCGGCCACGTCACGAGCGACGTGGACCTCATCAGCGCGAAACTCCCGGCCCTCCACGCCTATCAACTCTCGCTACCGGCGCCGACCCCGCCGCCCGGGAGTTTCGACGTCGAGGCGGCGGATCGTGGCGACGTCCTCTTCAGCGGAAAGGCGCGCTGCGCCCGCTGCCACACGGAGGGCACCTTCAGTGAGCCGGGCTGGAACATGCACGCCGGTTCGGAGATCGGCATCGACGACTTCCAGGCGCTCCGCTCGCCCGACGGCCGCTACCGGACCGCTCCCCTGAACGGACTCTGGACCCACACGACGGGCGGATTCTTCCACGACGGCCGCTTCGCGACGCTCGACGACGTCGTCGCGCACTACGACACGTTCTTCGTGCTCGGCCTCACCGAGCCGGAGAAGGGCGACCTGGTCGAGTACTTGAATTCGCTGCCGCGCGACGAAAAGGAGCGCTGATCCGGGCCGCGCGTCGGTGCGAGGTCGGAATCGAGATTCGACGAGAGGCCCGCCTCCGCGAAGGGGCGGGCCTCTCCTCGTTCGTGGTGCCTGACCGATCACGAGCCCGCTCCGCCTCTACGAGCCTCGGGCTGAAGATGGCGCCTGCCAGTCGCTCCGATCGGAAACAAACCGAGGGGAGGAGAGCCCTCCCCTCGCAGACCCGGCGCAGTTCGCGCCGAGTGTTCAGCGGACTCCGACCGGCCGCTTGGCCCGGTCGTCTGCTGATGAATTTCGACGGGGTTTGTTCTCTGAAGTCGCGCGACGGACCGCGATCGATCACTTCGTGCGTCGAATCGACAACCGCGCCACGCCAGCGATCGCGACCAGCCCGCCGGCGACGACGAGCCAGATCGATTTGTCGCTCGGCGCACCTTGGAAGAACTTCGAGAACTCCGAAGTGAACGAGTTGCCGGCCCGGAGGCCGAAATAGATCAGCACGGCGCCGCCCAGGAGGAGAATGAGCGCGACTACCGTTTGGTTGTTCATGGGACGTGCCTCGCAGGGGGTCGTCGATCGCGATCGGGAGCGCGACCCGTGGTCGCCGTGCCCGCGGCGGGAATCTCCGGACGACGACCGAGCGGAGGCAACTCCCCTGCCGTCTCTTGGTCGTCCGACCTTCCAATCCGACCAACGCGAGCGCCGCTGCGGATCTGCGGGACGATCGACTCCGATCGCGGCGATGTCGATGCAGGAGCAGAGCGACACTTGGACAAACGCCTACGGAGTCCGAGTCACCTGGTGACCGGACTGCGGTCCGTGGAACGAATCGTGGCGCGGCACGAATCGTGTGGACGCCGTCCCAGGTAGTGACCGCACCACGTGTCTCGGTGTCGGAAAAGGCGGAAGCGGCTTCAACCTCTCAAGGAATACGTTCGATGATTTCGAAATCGATCTTGCACAAGTCGGGAGCCGCATTCCTGCTGCTCTCTCTCGCCGTCGGGTGTTCAGGCGGCGGAGGCTCGAGCAACCGGGCATCGGGCGCACCGAAGGTCCAGTCCAACGTCCCCGCCAACCAGTCGACGGACGTCGACGTCAACGCGAGCATGAGCGCCACCTTCAACCAGAAGATGGACTCCGCCACGCTGACGACGACGACGTTCACGGTGACCGAAGGGGTTGCGGCGGTCCCGGTCCAGGGCACCGTCGTCTACGCCGACTCGAAGGCGGTCTTCTGGCCGACGGCCCACCTCGCCAGCGACAGCGACTTCACCGCCACGATCACCACGGGGGCCCAGAACCCCGGCGGAATCGCGCTCGCCGCGAGCTTCGTCTGGAAATTCAAGACCGGCAGCACCGTGGGCGCGGGGCAACCCGTGAACCTGGGCGCGGCCGGCGGCTTCGCGATTCTCGCCAAGGCGGGGATCTCGACCGTGCCGACCTCCGCGATCACCGGCGACCTCGGGATCAGTCCCGCGGCTGCGACGGCCGTCACGGGCTTCGATCTGACGCTCGACGCCTCGAACGTGTTCTCGACCTCGGCGCAGGTGATCGGGCGCGTCTACGCGGCGGACTACGCGCCGCCGACTCCGAGCAACCTGACCACCGCCGTCCTCGACATGGAGACCGCGTTCACCGACGCTGCCGGGCGTGCCCCCGACGTCACCGAGCTCGGCGCAGGGAACATCGGCGGAATGACGCTCGTTCCGGGTGTCTACAAGTGGGGAACGGGCCTCTTGATCCCGACCGACCTGACCCTCGACGGGAGCGCGACGGGAGTCTGGATCTTCCAGGTCGCGCAGGACCTCAACCTCAGTAGCGCCACGAACATCGTGCTGTCCGGCGGCGCGCTGCCCAAGAATGTCTTCTGGCAGGTCACGGGCGCCGTGGACGTCGGAACGACTGCGCAATTCAGCGGCATCATCCTGTCCGCGACGGCGATCTCGTTCCACACGGGCGCGTCGATCAACGGACGGTTGCTGGCGCAGACGGCTGTCACTCTCGACGGTAACACGGTCGTCGCACCGACTCCGTAGTTTTCGCGGGCGAACCCGTGACCCCCAGCTTGTCGAAGCTTGGCCGGACGATCGAAACCGATCGTCCGGCCATTTCCGTCCCCGTGCTCGCTCTCATCGCGGTGCTCGTCCTCGCCGTCTGCGGCTGGCTCTTCATCCATCACGCTCGGCCGACCGGCGACGCGGCAGACGCTGCCACGTCCGTCGACCGACCGATCGCATCGGACTCGCGACTCGATCTGCTTCCGCCGGAAACGACCGTCATTGCGACGAGCCCCCCCGACCGGACGCTCTCCGCTTCGATCGGCTCTCCGGATCCGCGGTCGACGGCTGCGACCGCGAGCGTCCGGCCCGAGACGTTCGTCCAAGGCAGACTCCTCGATGCTTCGCACGCGCCGATCGGAGCAGTCGCCTCCGCCGGAGTCCGCTTCGTCGACCGATCGGGCCGGCGGCGCTCCTCCGATGCCAAGAAGGAGGGCACCTATGCGCTGCGCGAACTCGACTTCGGAACGTACTGGGTGACCGCCAGCGCGGATGGCTACCGCGATACCGAAGAGCGGTTCGAGCTGTACGCCGATCGCCCGGTGATGGCAAAGGACTTCACGCTGCAGAAGGCCGTGGTGCTGCGGATCCGGGTCACGACGCCGGATGGACGGAATCTGCTCGACGTCCTGAAGGAAACGGGCGCACCGCGCGGAACGCGGCTCCTGTTTCCGGTCGCCACACGCGAAATGCCGGGAAGTCGATTCGATGAGGTCGCCGGAAGCCTGAACGACCGGTTCGGCGTGGGCCGCTTCGAGGACCACGGTCCGCGCGTCGAGAAGGCCGCGCCGGGCAGCCTGGGCGTCCTCCTCCTCGATTGCGACCTTCCCGTGTGCGTGAGCCTCGTCCACTATCAAGCGGTGCTCCAGACAAAGCGCGTCGTCACGAGCGCGGACGAGGTGACCTTCGTCGTCTCGCCCGACGATCTGCTGGCGAACCTGGCCACGCTTCGCATCCGGGTGATCGACGCGGAGAGCGGGCTCGCGATTCCGCGCGCGCGGGTGACCCTCGGCGGCGGAGCCTGTTTCGATCCCGGCGTCGCGACCGATCCGGAGGGAATCGCGACGATCGAGCGGCGCGAACCCGGCCGCTTCGAACTGAAGGTCGCGGCGGGCGGCTACGAGCTCTTCCGCAGCCCCGTCGACGCGCTGCCGGGAGAGCTCACCGATCTCGAGACGGTCGCCCTCGAAAAGGAGGCGACGGTCGAGGGGCGCGTTCTCGACCTCGAGGACCATCCGGTGGCCGCATCGTTCTCCCTGGGGATCGTCGATCCGGAAGACCATTCGATCCACTGGTTCCGAGGGGAGGAGTTCACGAGCAGCGGCGCCGGCCACCTCGAGATCCGCGGACTGGGGCGAAAGGCGTACGTGCTTCGGACCAACAACCACGACTTGCCCGACGACGGCGGGTGGAGAGGCGTGACCTGGGTGTCGGGCAACGTGCCGCTCGACACGCGCGCCGGGTCGATGGCCGGTCTCGAGATCCACCTGCAACCGGCGTCGAAGCTCGTGCTTCGCGACGTCGCGGGCGGGGCCGGCGATGCGATGCGCTTTCGCGTCGCCGACGAGTTCGGCCAGGAACTGGTCGCCGGCCTCCTCCATGGGTCGGAGCCTCGGCCGCTCGCCCTGCCGGTGGGGAGCTACGTCGTCTCGCTGTCCGACGCTCGAGGCGAGGTGCTTTCGGAACGCGCCGTCACGCTTGGATCGGAAGCCGTCGACATCGACCTGGCGCGCTGATCGGCGCGCTGAACCTGCGCTGACGTCGCGCGGCCGGGAAGACTAGTGGTGTTCGGCCGGCCGCTCGCGCCCGGCCCAGCGTGGGTCGCGGAAGACGCCGTCCGGCGGCGGCGCGATCTCGCCCTTCAGGTCCCAGCGCTTGTAGGTGCGGCGGACCCATTCGAGCCGCGCCTGCAGCGCGGCGACCGGCTTCAAGAGCCGCTTCAGGTTCCAGACGAAGTCTTCGCGCCGCCGGCCGACCACCTCGTAGTCGGTCGACATCACGATCGCCTCCTCGGGGCAGACCTCCTCGCAGTAGCTGCACTCGATGCAGCGCAGCATGTCGATGACGAACTCCTTGGGAGCTCGCTCGATCACGCGGTCGGTCTCGCCCGGCTCGATGTCGATGGCGCGCGGCGGGCAGACGAACTCGCACAGGCCGCAGGCGACGCAGCGCGGGCTGCCGTCCTCGCGCATGACGAGCACCGGGACGCCGTGCAGCGACGGCTTGATCTCCATCTTCTGCTCGGGGTAGCGGCGCGTGACGTCCTTCTGGAACATCCGCGAGAAGGTGTAGGCGAGCGCCCGCATGAACGGGATGAAGAAGAGCCGCTCGGAGAGCGAGAGCTCGCGCCGCAGCACCTTGGGGTTCGCGACCGCGGCCGCGTACTTCCGCGGCTCGCTCGCGAGCGGCGCCGCCACCGTCTCCGTCGCGGGGCTCACCGGTCGCACTCCCCCATGATGAAGTGGAGCGACGCGATGACCGCGACGACGTCGCTGAAGTAGCCGCCCACCGTCATCGGGCGGAGCGCCTGCAGGTTCACGAACGACGGCGCGCGGATCTTGACGCGGTAGGGGTGCGAGCGGCCGGCCGAGACGAGGTAGTACCCGAGCTCGCCGTTCGCCGCCTCGGTCGCGACGTAGACCTCGCCCTTCGGCGGGCACCACTCGGTCACCGTCTTGAACTGGTGGATCATCTCCTCCATCGAGGTGTAGACCCGGCCCTTGGGCGGCAGGACGTTCTTCCAGTCCTTGGCGATCCAGTCGCCGGCGGGGAGCGCGTCGAGCAGCTGCTTCAGGATGCGCGCGCTCTGCCGCATCTCCTCGATACGGACGAGGTAGCGGTCGTAGGCGTCGCCGCGCGTGCCGACCGGCACGTCGAACTCGAGCTGCGAATAGATCAGGTAAGGGCGCGCGCGCCGCAGGTCGACGCCGACGCCGCACGCGCGCAGGCACGGCCCGGTCACGCCGAGGTCGATCGCCTGCTGCGCCGTGATCGTCCCGACGCCGCGCATCCGGTCGTAGAAGATCTTGTTGCCGGTGAGCAGCAGCTCGAACTCGTCGACGTGCTTGGGAAAGTCGGCGACCCAGCGCTTCATCTTCTCGACGAGCTCGGGGGAGAGGTCGGCGCCGACGCCGCCGATCCGGAGGTACTCCTGGTTGGTCCGGAGCCCCGTGAGGTCGTCCAGCAGGTCGAAGAGCGCCTCGCGGTCGCGGAACGCGTACATGAACATCGAGACCGCGCCGGTGTCGACGCCGCCGATGCCCGCCCAGACCAGGTGGGCGGAGAGGCGCATGAACTCGCAGATGATGGTGCGGATCGCCTGCGCGCGCGCCGGCACCTCGATCTTCGCCAGCTTCTCGACCGCCAGCGCCCACCCCACCTCGTTCGCGAGCGGCTGCAGGTAGTCGAGCCGGTCGGTGAGCGTGAAGAACTGCTGGTAGGTCATCGCCTCCGCGTGCTTCTCCTTGCCGCGATGGAGGTATCCGACGACCGGATCGAGGGAGATGACCTTCTCGCCGTCGAGGACCAGCTTGCACTGCAGCACGCCGTGCGTGGCCGGGTGCTGCGGCCCCATCGACAGCTCCATCCGTTCGGAATGGAGATCGTTGTCGGGAAGGTCCTGGACGGAGAGCGTCCGCTCGCTGAGCTCGGGCCGCCGCGTCGTCGTGTCGGAGGCGCCGCTCATGGGTGGCCGTTCCCTCCCGCCTTCGGCGGCTCGCCTTCCGTCTCCGCCTTGTCGGTGAAGCCGGCCGGATCGCCGTGCGAGAGGTCGACCGGCGTGCGGTCCTGGCCGGCCGGCCGGTCGACGTCGAGCTCGCGCGTCATGAGGACGCCGCCCGCGCGCACGTAGGAGATCGAGTTGTCGATGCCCTCGACCGGGAAGTCCTTGCGCAGCGGATGCCACGGGTAGTCGTCGGGCATCAGGATGCGGCGCAGGTCGGGGTGGCCGGTGAACTTCACGCCGAGCAGGTCGAAGCACTCGCGCTCGTGCCAGTCGGCGGTGCCCCACAGGTCGACGACCGACGGGCAGGTCGGGTCCTCCTCGGGAACGCCGACCTTCACGCGCGCGACACGGTTGTGGCGCAGCGACCAGAGGTGGTAGACGACCTCGAAGCGCGGCCGCCTCTTCGGGAAGTCGATGCCGGCGACGTCGAGGAGCATCTCGAAGGAGAGCGCCGCGTCGTCGCGCAGCGCGCGCGCGACCGCCGGCCACGCGTCGCGCTCGACGCGGAAGACGGCGAGCCCGTCCTGCGTGGCGGGCTGCGGCTCGGCGCCGAGCGCCGCGACCGCAACCACCCACGGCTCCGGCGGCGGAGGGGGCGGCGGCGCGGCGGGCGCGGGCGGGCTCGCCGCCGACGGCATCGCCGCCGAAGGAGCGGCGGGTGCGACGCCCGGCGGGTTACTGGACGAAGGCGGGTTCGCGGCTGCGTCGGCCATCGATGGCGAGCTCTTCGATCTTCTTCTGGAGTTCCATGACGGCGCGGATCAGCGTGTCCGGCCGCGGCGGGCAGCCCATCGTGTAGACGTCGACGGGGAGGATCCGGTCGATGCCCGGCACGACGGCGTAATTGCGGTAGAGACCCCCGGACGACGCGCAGACGCCCATCGCGATCACCCACTTCGGGTCGGGCATCTGGTCGTAGATGCGGCGCGCGACCGAGGCCATCTTCCAGGTGAGCGTCCCCGCGACGATCATCACGTCGCTCTGGCGCGGGGAGAACCGGAACACCTCGGCGCCGAAGCGCGACAGGTCGAAGCGCGGGCCGACGGTCGCCATCATCTCGATGGCGCAGCACGAGAGCCCGAGCGGCATCGGCCAGAGCGAGTTCTTGCGCGCCCACCCGACCAGGTCGGCGAGCTTGCCGGTCATCACGTCGGGCAGCTTCTCTTCGAGTCCCATCGTGACCGAGCTTCGCTCCTTCGCAGGCGCGCCTTCCGTGGATCGGGGTCGCACAGCGTACCCGACGCGCGACTCCGCTCCGAGCCACGGCGGGGCGCCGCCGGCCGTGCGGCTGCTGGTGGTGACGGCCCATCGGGAATTGCATGCGTCGCGGCGGCTCGCCGAGGCGGCGGCGGCGCTCGGCGTCCCGCTCGAGTTCGTCGCGCCCGACCCGTGGTGGCGGCGCGGCGTTGCGCCGCGTGCGTTCCGGAGCGCGCCGGCGGACGTGCGGGCGGTCGCCCGCCCCGGCCCGTTCACGCTCGTCGCCGTGCTGCGGACGGTGCGCCGGCTCGCGTGCGCGGGCGTCGCGATCGCGCAGACGCGCCGCGCGCTGCTCGACGCGTGCGACCAGTGGCGGTCGCTGCGGCGCCTCGCGGCGGCCGGGATCGCGGTGCCCGCGACGCGGCTGGTGCGCCGGCCGGACGAACTCGCTGCCGCCCTCGCGGAGGTTCCCGGGCCGTCATGGTTCGTGAAGGGACGGCGCGGGTCGCAAGGCTCGCAGGTCCGGCTCGCCGTCGATCGCGCCGAGGCGGCGCGCTGGGCCGGGCTCTTCTGGGGCATCGGCGCCTCGCTCCTCGTGCAGGAGGACCTGCGCGGACGCGGACCGGTCGAGCGCCACCTGGTCGTCGGCGGCGCGGTCGTCGCGAGTGCCGTCGCGCTGCCGGCGCGCGGGGAGTTCCGGACCAATGCACACCGCGGCGGGCGGTTCGTCGAGATCGCGGCGGGCGCGCGCGGCCGCTCCGCCGAGCTCGCGGTGCGCGCGACGCGGGCGGTCGGGCTGCCGTTCGCCGCCATCGACGTGATCGGCGGCGACGCGCCGCGTGTGCTCGACGTGAACGCGTCGCCGGGGCTCGAGGCGCTCGAGGCGGCGACGCGCTGAGATCTCGCGACGCCGATCGTCGCCGCGCTCTCCGGCGCGACGGCGCGCGCTTGAAGCGTCGCGGCGGCGCTGCCAAGCTCTCGCGGATCCCGGCGACGCGCCGAGTTCCCCGCCGTGCGGACCGCCCCTGCAGCGCAACCCGCGAGGCGAATCCCAAGAGGTCATGCCAACGATGATGCGTGCCACGACGACCGCGATCCTTTCCGGACTGTGCGTGCTGGCCGGTCTCCCGACGAGCCCGGTCCGCGCGACGCCTGCGAACCCGGTGGCGCCCGGACCGCAGGACAAGCCCGCCCCCGCGCCGGCTGCCGCCCCCGCACAGGAGAAGAACGTGGCCCCGACCGGCGACGCCGCGATCGACGCGATCAACAAGTTCATCGCGGACAAGAAGATCGACACGAGCAAGGAGGGCTGGCGCACGTCGGTGCCGAAGCCCGAGCTCGCGAAGTTCGACCCGAAGAAGTCCTACTACTGGAAGGTCGAGACCAACGTCGGCACGTTCAAGATCAAGCTGCTGCCCGACGTCGCGCCGATGCACGTCACGGCCTGGATCTACCTGACGAACCTCGGCTACTTCGACACGCTCAAGTTCCACCGCGTGATCCAGAACTTCATGGCGCAGGGCGGCTGCCCGCTCGGCAGCGGCATGGGCGGCCCGGCCTACAAGCTCCCCGGCGAGTTCAAGGACGGCGTCTCGCACGACAAGTCCGGCAAGCTGAGCGCGGCCAACGCGGGCCCCGGCACCGACGGCAGCCAGTTCTTCATCACGTTCAAGGAGACGTCGTACCTCGACGGCAAGCACACGATCTTCGGCGAGGTGGTCGAGGGGCTCGACACGACCGTCAAGGAGCTCGAGAAGCGCGGCAGCAAGGACGGCTCGGGCCGGACGAGCGAGCCGCTCTTCATCAAGAAGGCGACGATCGAGGTCAAGTGACCCGGCCGTCCGGCGCGTCGCGCCGGCAACCGGGATGACCTGCGCCTCGACGCGAGCGTCGAGGCGATGACGACCAATGCCACGCGGCGGTGCACGCGCCCGGGGCCTTGGTCGTCGCGTTTCCGGTCATCCCGCGCCTGCTCGAGCACGAGCAGCGCCCCAAAAAAACCGGCGGGGCACCGGGGGAGCTGCCCTGCACGTCTCCCTCTCGGGTGAGAGACGTGCCCCGGGTTTCCTCCGATGCCCCACCTGCGGCCGATCGATGGTGGCCGTGATGGTCAGTGCTTGAGTTCTTCCATCGGGTCGTAGATCTCCGACGCCCGGAACTTGCCCTCGACGATGCGGGGCTTCACGAAGAAGAGGACCTGCGCCTTGCGGTAGGTCGTGGTCTTGCGCTTGAACAGGTAACCGAGCAGCGGGATGTCGCCGAGGAACGGGACCTTGTCTTCGGTCTCGATGTCGTCGGTCGTGACGAGCCCGCCGATCATCACGGTCTTGCCCGACGGCACGTTCACGACCGTGTGGGCGTTGCGGCGCGAGATCAGCGGGTTCTCGACCGACGCGTCGGCGCTGACCGCGGCCGTCACGAAGCCGGTCACGGCCGAGACCTCGACCGAGATCTCGAGTTGCACGGTGTCGGCGGTCAGGATGAACGGCGTCACCACCACCGAGATCCCGGTCGGCTTGAACTGCGTCGTGACGGTGGAGACGCCGCTGCCGCTGAAGGTCGGCGTGAAGAAGGGAGTCTCCGAGCCGGTGTCGATGATGGCGCGGTGGCCGTTCAGGACGGCGAGCTTCGGCGCGGAGAGCACCTGCGAATCGGTGGTCGACTCGAGGAACTCGATCAGCGCGTTGACCGTCGTGTCGCCGTGGATGGCCTGGAACTGGCCGAAGGTGCCGCTCACGAGGTCCTGCGCCAGTTTGACGGCGGCGCTCTGCAGCAGGCTGCCGCTCGGGTCGGTCGGCGTGCCGCGCTGCATCTGCATCGTGATCCCGGTCGCGAGCTCGTCGCTGAGCGCGATCTCGACGATCGTGGTCTCGATCTCGATCTGCGGCACCTCGGCGAGGACGGCCGCGAGGAACTCGTCGATCTGGCGCAACATGTCGTCGGGCGCGGTGACCATGAAGAGGTCGGCGACCTGGCCTGTGCCCATCACGAGCTTCGGCGGAGCGCCCGGAACCGGCGCGTCGCGCCAGGACTCGTGGTTCTCCTTGCGCGGGTCGATCAGGAACTTCTCCTTCACCCAGTAATCCTGATCGGGCGCGAGTCCGGAGAAGCCCGGGATGAAGCGCTTCAGGAGGTCGACGTAGGCGGCGGCGCCCGGTCCCGACGGCTGCGCGCGGAAGTAGTAGAGCTTGGTCGACGAGCCGTCCGGGTTGCGGACGAGGTTCCACTCGAAGCGGTGGAACGGGCTCTTGGCGGTGCCGCCGTCGGGAGGCTCGACGTCGGCGTGGAGCGGCTCGTCCTGCTGCAGCGTGGCGGGCGGCGTCGCCCCGCTCGCGGCCGGCGCGGTCTCGACGGCGCGCGGGCCGCGGGCGTGCTCGGCGCCGCGCGTCGTGCTCGGCGGTTGCGCCGCGAGCTCGCCCGACACGACGCGGAACCGCTTCGGACGTGGATGCACCGGCTCCGAGACGCAGCCAAGTGACGCGAGCAGCGCCGCCGCGACGGCCGCCGCCGCGACGCGCGCCGCTCCGCTCCCCCCTCTCGTCGACGTCGCCATCAGCGGGTCACCCCCGCCGGCGGGAGGCCGAGCTCGGCACGCGTGCGAGGCGTGAGATCGACGACTTCGATCCCGGCAGCGCGGACCCCTCCGCTCTCGATCACGAGGTCGACGCCCGTCGCCGCAGCGGCCCGTGCGAGCGCCTGCTGGAACTGCCGGTTCGCCTGGTAGAGGTGGAAGTGGTAGTTGGCGGAGTCGCGCGAGATCCCGGCGCGCTGGAGTTCACGGTAGGCCGGCACGAGCCTGAAGAGCTCGGCGCGATCGACGGTCCCGACGCGGAGGAAGGACTTCGCGTTGCCGACGAGGACGCGCCCCGTGATGGTGACGTGCGGCATCGGCTTGGTCGCGTGCTTCCCGAATGACGGGGAGCCCGCGCATGCGAATGCCGCGACGACCGCTGCCGCGATCGACACGCTCCGCCGCACTCGGCTGTGCCTTTCCCCGAACATCGGGAATCTCCACGCGACCGTTTGCGGACGGCTCGTGATCTGATTCCGCTCGTTCACCCCGGGGCTGAACACAAGGCCGGTGCCGTGTCCGAAATTCGTGGGATTTCGTCCGAAAAACGGTGGGCGAATTGCGACCTACGTAGATACACAAGTGCCTGTCACCAAATATGTTACGTGACGTACAATATATACATTCTGATCTGATGACGCGCATGGATCGATTCGGACACGTTCGTCGATTCCGCCGGACTATTCGGACGATCCTCGCCTGATTCGGCCATGTCCGAATCTGAATCGGTCAGATCCCAGGGGCTCCCGCACCTTCGGAGACGGCCTTCTCCCCGTTCCTGATGTGGTAGGTCGCGGCCTTCCGAGTCCCGTCGCGCGCGAGGATTCCCCTCCGGACGAGCTCGGAGAGGTCGCGCAGCGCCGTCCGCTGCGAGACGTCCGCATGGTCGGAGTACTCGTGCGACGTCACCGAGCCCTTCTCCCGCACCCAGTCGAGGATCGCCTTCTGGCGGGAGCTGACCTCGGCCGGGGAGGCGAGTCCGGCGCGGTCGCTGGCGGCGGAGGCGGCTGACTCCGACCCGGACAACCCGCTCGCGAGCGAGGGGTAGGTGACGGGTGCCGGCGCGGGCGGCCGCGCTTCGCCGATCGGCACGGGCGCGAATTCGATGTCCTCGCGCCGCACGAAGTCGTCGTTGCCGAGCACGGTCGCGCGCTCGATCACGTTGCGCAGCTCGCGGATGTTGCCGGGCCAGGTGTGGCGCGCGAGGACGTCGAGCGCCGCCGGCTCGATGCCGCGCACCCGGCAGTTCGGGTCGGATTGCCTGCGCGCGGCCAGGAAGCGGTCGACGAGCGCCGGGATCTCGTCGACGCGCTCGCGCAGCGGCGGCAGCTCGAGAGTGACGACCTTGAGGCGGTAGTAGAGGTCCTCGCGGAAACTGCCGTCGGCGACGAGCCGCTCGAGCGCCCAGTGGGTCGCGGCGAGCACGCGCACGTCGACCGGGATCTCCTCGCCGCCGCCGAGCCGCTACACCTTCTTCTCCTGCAGCACGCGCAGCAGCTTCACCTGCACCGACAGCGGGATCTCGCCGACCTCGTCGAGGAAGAGCGTGCCGCCGTCGGCCTGCTCGAAACGGCCGAGCCGCCGCTGGTCGGCGCCGGTGAACGCGCCCTTCTCGTACCCGAAGAGCTCCGACTCGAGCAGCTTCTCGGGGATCGCCGCGCAGTGCACGACGACCAGCGCCCGCTCCGCGCGCGCGCTCATGCGGTGCACGAGCTGCGCCACGACCTCCTTGCCGGTGCCGGTGTCGCCGAGGATCAGGAGCGTCGCGTCGCTCGGCGCGACCTTCTCGATCTGCCGCAGGATCGGGAACATGCGCGACGACCCGAAGCCGAACTCGGGGAAGCGCGTCCGGAAGCGCTCGATCGTCTCGCCGTCGGCGTTGGCGGCGGTCGCCGAGGTCGGGTCGACGCGGCGGCGCGCGACCGCGACGAGGAAGTCGCTGCTGCGCGCGTCCTCGGGAAGCACCGCGATCCCGAAGTCGACGCGGCTGCCGGCCGCCTCGGGGACGCCCTCCGACTCGCTCCAGCGCCGCCGCAGCTCGGCTTCGATCTCGAGCGCGCGCGCCCGCCCGCCGTACGGCAGGAGGATCTCGAACTCGAGCCTTTCCGTGCGTCCGACGATCTCGCGCTCGCGCGTGCCGCGGCGCAGCTCGCGGCCGAGCGCGGCGACGGCGCGCCGCTCGAGGTCGGCCGGCGCCGACGCCGCGATCGTCAGCCGGACGGCGATCAGCGCGAGCGGCCGGTCCTGGTGCGCTGCGCGGTCGATCTCCTCGGAGAGGCGCGCCAGGAAGTGCGAGTGGACGTAGTGCCCGGTCTCGACGTCCTCGATCGCGCGCGACTCGAGCTGCGCGCTCTCGATGCCGGTCGCGACCTGCGCGAGCACGCCGCGCACGTGCGCCACGTCGAGCGTCGCCAGCGGGTCGGCGGCCGACGCCAGCCGGACCACCACCATCCCGAGCAGCCGCTGCGACCGCTCGAGCGGCAGCAGGAGGGCCGCGGGCGCGTCGCCGCACCACTCCGCCGCCTCGGCGCGCAGCACGCAGCGCGGCGCCAGGTCGGCGCCGTCGCGCGGCGCGGCGGCGCGCTCCATCTGGCGGCGGAACGCCTCGGTCCCGGGCGTCGTGGTCCGCTGCGCGACTTGCTCGAGCATCCCGGTCGCCGGCGACCAGACGAAGCAGGCGAGATCGCGCCCGCCGACCAGCTGCTGCACGAACTCGAGCGCCTTGGCGGCGCGCTCGCGCAGGTCGGCCGGCCGCCCCATCGCCGCCACCAGGTCGAAGAGCAGCTCCTGCTGGCGCGCGCGCAGCGCGAGCTCGTCGGAGAGGCGGCGGAACGACGTCTCGAGCGACGCCACCTCGTCCTCGCCGTCCTCGCGCGCGGGCGCCTCGGGCGCTGGCGCGCCGACGCGGCGCGCGTGCGTCATCGCGTTGCGCAGCACGCGCGCGAGCGGCCGCGTGATGCCGTCGGTCACCGCCGTCCCGAGGAAGAGCGACGCGGCGAGGATCACCGCGCCGAGCGCGAGCACGAACGACGGCAGCTCGAGCGTCGCGAAGCTCAGGTCGACGCGCAGCGGACGCGCGCCGATCGCCGCCGCGACGATCGCGACCGGGTCGCCCGCGGCGCCCTTCAGCAGGTCGAAGCCGCAGGTGCCGCCGCCCGGCACCTCGGCGGTGAACTGGCCGCGCCCGGCGCTCAGCTCCTTGGCGGCGCTGCGCGCCTCGTCGCCGGGCAGGCGGTCGCCGACCAGCGTGCCAGAGAGCGCCTCGCCCCCCTCGATCTCCTCGGCGCCGCGCCGCGTGGCCGGCGCGAGCAGCGCGATCGACTCGCCGTCCTCGCGCCGCATCCGGACCGGTCGCAGCGCCGCCGCGTCGACGACCCCGGCGACCTGTACCTTGAGGCGCGCGCTGCTCGACGCGCCAGAGAAGACGAGCGTGCCCCACGAGACGGCGACGCCGACGCTCGGCGCGTCGAAGCGCGGATCGGCGCCGCCCTGCGCGCTCGAGTGGATGCGGCTCACGTTGCCGTCGCTCGTGATCTCGACCACGATCGCGATCTTCGCGTCGCGGTCGGGGAACGACTGCGCGAGCGTCGCCAGGCGGCGCCGCACGTTCTCTTCGCTCACGCCCTGGTCGGCGAGGACGCCGCTGCTCTCGAGGTCGTTCCGGACGACGGTCGCGTGGTCCGCGGCGAGCTTGGAGAGGCGCTGCACCCGTTCGCGCACCTGCGTCAGCAGGTCGTCGGCGCGGTTCTTCTCGCTGATCCGCTGCTCGGAACCGACGACGTTGACGAGCACCGCGAAGAGCAGCGTGAGCGGTGCGAGCGAGTTGAGCAGGAGCAGGATCGAGAGGCGGAAGCGGATGCGCGCGACGCGCGCGAGCGCGTCGACCAGCAGCAGCAGGATGAACGGGAGCGCCAGCACTCCGGCGACCACCGCCGCCGCGTCGCGGATCGTGCGCAGCGGCGCGAGCGTCGTGAGCTCGCGCATCAGCACGACGCTCAGGTTCGCGCCGCCGACCACGCCCGGCGCGGAGCACTCGAGGAAGCGGCGCCCCGCGCGCACGACCTCCATCGCCGTCGGCGTGTCGCCGGCCGTGCGCGCGGCCGTGTCGACGCGCGTGCCGCGCAGCCGCTCGCCGATCTCGGTCGGGAGCGCGCCGCCGAACTGCGCCACCACGCCGTCGCGCGCGATGGCGAAGCCGATCCGGCCGTCGCCGCCGGCGTCGATCGCGGCCGCGGCGTCGGCGGTGAGCGAGATCTCGGAGCCGGTGATCTGCAGCGCCGTCAGGTGCGGCAGCGGCGGCGGCTCGGAGCGCACCAGCGCGGTCGCGCCGGCGACGATCAGCGCCCCCTTCACCTCGGCCGGCTGCTCGAGCTCGATGCGCCGGATGCGGAACGGGGCGGGTCCGCCGGCCGCCTTCTCGAGCGGCAGCTCGAAGCCGTCGTAGTGCAGCGTCCCCTGCCGCGTCTCGAGCTCCGACGCGAGGAAGCTCGTCATCGACGCCGGATGGTGCAGCTCGGGCAGCAGCGCGTCGTCGACCTCGATGCCGGCGCGGATCGGGATGCGCTGGACGACCGGGTTGCCGTCGAACGTGATCAGGATCCAGGCGCGGACCTTGAGCATCGCCGGGTCCGCGAGCGCGCGCATCACCGCCCCCTCGGCGCGGTAGTAGAGGCGCAGCTCCATCACCTCGAACGAGCGGCCTTCGCCGCTCTCGAGCAGGACCGCGCGTGCCGGCCCCTCCGGCCCCTTCGGCGCGAGCCGCAGCTCGCGCGGCGCCGGGTTGCCGCGCCGCATCGCCATCGGGAAGCCCCTGCGGTCGGTCGACCCGAGCGCGAGCGGGACGAACGGGTGCGCGCCGCGGCGCTCGACCGTGATGGCGGAGATCCAGACGATGGCGTCGCCCGCGGCCGCGGTCGGCGCGACGGAGAAGCGCGCGAGGCGCGGCTCGTCCCCCGCCTTGACCGGCTCGGGCGCGTCGATCTCGACGACGTAGTGGTCGAGGTGGCGGATCGTCCGGCCGCCCACGTCGATCGCCTTGCCGGCGTCGTCGGCGCCCGTGACGCGACCGCTGCGCAGGTCGGCGCGGCCGCGCACGCTGCTCAGGTGCCCGATCGGCTCGGTGCGCGCGTCGTCGATCGAGAGCGACGCGACCGACTTCATCTCGGCGGCGGTCCGGTTCGCGAACTCGAGGCGCACCTCGATGCCGTCGACGATCGTCCGCTCGAGGTCGACGTCGGGCAGGAACGACGCGATGGCGAGGTGGAGGCGGCGCACCGGCTCGGGGCGCGGCAGCTCGAAGTCGAAGCGCGGCGTGAAATTGGGCGCGCTGCTGCGCGGGCCGCCGAGCCGGACGCCGTACTCGCGGAACGGCACGCCCGGGATCGGCTCGAGCGAGACGTACTCGCCGCGCCCCACCTGGTCGGGCGGCAGCGCGTCGATCTGCTCGTACCGGTTCGCCTCGCTGGTCCGCAGCGGCTTGCCCTGCAGCAGGTCGCGCAGCGCGGCGTCGTCGGCGTTGCGCAGGCGCGCCGACACCTCGGGCAGCGCGAGATCGCCGAGGAGCGACCGGAGCGTCGCGCCGCGCCGGACCAGGTCGGAGCGCGCGCGCCACGTCGCCACCGAATCGACCGCGTCGGGGCCGACCGCCAGCAGCAGCGCGATCGCCGCGAGCGCCGGCCACGCGATCCGCTTCCAGCGCGGGAGCTGCGGCAGGAGCGCGCGCTGGACGCTGCGCGCCGAGAGGCCGACGAAGATCACGAGCGCGATCGCGACGAGCGCGCCGACCAGCGCCGTGCGGCCGACCGACGTCGACGCTTCGGGACGCGCCGCGAGGTCGCGCTTCAGGCTCCCGACGAAGGAGAGGCGCGGGAGCTCCGCGCCGCCGCCCGCGAGGCTCTTGCGCCCCGACAGCGAGAGCGTCGCGCTCTCCGGCGGCTCCGCGTCGGTCACCGACTTGTCCGGCGTGTCGTGGTCGCGGATCGCGACGTCGACGCGGATCGGCGCCGCCGCGCGCGGGTCGACGCCGAACGGGTGCAACGGGATGCGCGCCTCGATGCCGTAGGCGCCGCTGCCCTCGCCGAGCTCGCGCGCGACCGCCTCGACTCCGTTCAGACCGCCCGGCCCGAGGACGCGCCGCCCCTCCCAAGTGACGACGCCGAACTTGCGCCCTTCATTGAAGGGGAGGAGGCAGAGCCGGAAGCGGCGCGGCGTCGCGCCCTCGCCGACCTCGAAGTAGACGTCGACCCCGTCGGAGTCCCAGAAGTTCGTCGTGTCGGCGACGATCCGCTCGTCCTGGACGTGCAGCGCGAGGTAGAGGGCGTCGCGGTCGAAACTCGCGGCGACGCTGGCACTCAGGTCTTTCTGTGAAGGGAGCGGCTCGGCGCACGAGAGCGGAACGAAGCGAGCGTTCGCGCGATCCCATTCGGCGAGGTTCCCGTCGACCTCGACGGCCTCCGCGAGCGCGCGGCAATCGAATGCCACCGGACCCTGCTGCGCCGCCCCGATCCGGGCGAGCACGACGAGCGCCAGGAGATCCGCCACGAGCCGCTTCAAATCGGACACCCCTGGGGAATCGGAGGGTTCCGCCATCGTAGCGGCGGAATTCCGGCGGTCGTCCGGCGTCGTCCGCCGCGTTCGTGGATCGAGCGGTCGCGACCTCGTCGCGGCCCGGCTCCATCGACATCGGCCGTTCAGGTCCTCGGCCTCCAGCAAGAGGGGGCATGTGGTTTGCCCTTGCGGCGCGCCCAACCGGACCGAACCGCCGCCGAGGAAGCCCTGGGTCGACGACTGCATCCACGAGTCGGAGAGACGGCCGCGCGCACGAGCGACGAGATCGCATCGATCCCGATTCCGCAGTGCGCTCGCGCCCACCACCAGGAGCGCTTCGAATGGCGACGTCGAGCTGTTTCCATGGATCGGCCGGGCTCCCGGACGATCGCCGGTCGCGGCGCGCGCAGCTGCCGCGAAGCGATTTCCGGGTGACGGATCGAGCCGCGTTCGTCGCATTCGTCGCGCTGATCGCGACGACCGGCTGCGGCGGCGGCGGCGGATCGGGCTCGTCGGGCATCAGCTCGCACGGCGCGCTGCTCTCGGTCGAGTTTCCCGACCCCTCCGACGTGAATCCGGAGGCGACCGACACGCCTCCCGGCGCGGCGCCGCTGCTCCAGCAGATCGTCTTCACGTTCGACCACCAGCCCGACCCGAACAACGTCGGCAGCAGCACGCTGCAGATCCGCGACCAGAGCGGCTTCCCGGTGCCGGGCACTTTCGACGTCGAAGGCGAGGTGGTGACCTTCACGCCGCAGCTGCCGACGCGGCCCGTGACGATCGCGGGCGACGGCTCGGTCGACGACGGCGGCGCAGGCCTCGAGCCCGGCGCGGCCTACACCGTTCGCGTGAGCGCGGCGACCTTCCGGTTCGTGTCGCAGATCGATCCGGGCCTGCTCGCACGCTTCCGCGACCCGACCAACTCTGCCGGCCTCCTGATCGGCTTCCGGACCGGGATCGACCCGGCGTTCTTCCTCGCCGGACCGCCGATCGTCGCGCCGACCTTCCTCGAGTCCGACCCGGTCGACGGCGTGACGGGCGTCTCGCCCGACCTCTTCACCGACCCCGACCACCTGTTCCCGCCGCGCCGCAGCTTCCTGTTGCGCTTCGACGCGTCGGTCAACCCCGACCTCGCGAACGTGAGCGGCGACACCTTCCGGCTGATCGACCTCGACGACCGGCCGGGCGGCTTCCCGAACGGTTTGCCGCTCGGGATCGACGTCTCGGTCCTCGAGAACGAGCTCGACCACAGCGTGGTCGAGATCGTGCCGTCCGGCATCCTGCCGTTCGGCCACCAGCTCGCGCTCGAGTACCCCTCCGACCTGCGGGGCATCGCGCAGTCGGGCGCTCTCTCCGGCGACACGACGATCGCGACGGCGTTCACCACCGCGACCACGACCGCGCTCGCGGTGAACGACGTGCTGTTCGAGGATTTCGACGACAACGCGCGCCATGAGACCGATCCGGCGCAGATCGGGACCGGCATCCTCCCCGCGAACTGGAACGAGCGCGGCTCGGGGATCCTCGAGGCGAACCTCGCGTTCCAGGGCGACGGGCTGCTCGGCCGCTTCGCGCCGCCGCCGCCGGCCGCCGGCGACACGAAGGTGATCGTGCTCGACACGACGCAGCAGGCCTTCCCGCTCTTCGACGGCTCGACGCCCGACGCGCCGGTGACGACGGTGCTCGGCGGCGTCTTCGCGTTCACCGACATCGACGTCCCGGCGGGCGTCGTGATCCAGACGCTCGGCGACCATCCCCTCGTCCTCACGGCGACGGGCTCGGTGCGCATCGCGGGCACGATCTTCGTCGGCGGCCAGGACGGGAACGCCGACTTCGCCTACGACTCGGCGGTGACCTCCGTCCCGGGCGGCGCCGCGATCGCGGGTGGCGGGCGCGGCGGCGAAGGCCACCCGATCCTCTTCTTCCCGCCCGACCAGATCTCGACCTCGAACCTCGTCTCGCCGCCGTTCGGCGGCCAGGGCTTCGGCATCGATCCCGCCGACGGCGCGATGAAGCGCAACGGCGGCGGCGGTGGACAGAGCGGGATGAACGACAACCCCGACGGGCAGGGGAACTACTCGACGAACCAAGAGCTCGACTGCAGCGAGTTCCGGACGACCAATCCGGGCGTCAAGGTGCCGGGCGGCGGCGGCGGCTCGATGTTCCTGCGCGGTCGGCAGCCCGGCAACGCCGACGACGGATACTCGGGCAATCTCAAGAACGGCCGCGGCAACGTCCTGCCCGACGGGCAGGGCAGCTACGTGATCCGAACGATCGACGACAGGCTGCTGCGCTGCGGTATCCCCGGCTCGTGGCCCTTCTTCAACGACGGCACCAAGACCAACGACTTCTTCGGGACGCACGGGCAGCTCACGCGGCTGATCGGAGGCCAGGGCGGCGGCGGCGGCGCGTCGAACGTCGAGGGGTACTACTGCGGCATCTGGTGCGACCACGACAAACTCACCACCAACGACGCGGTCTGCAAGGGCGATGACTTCGGGCCGAGCGGCAAGTTCGCCGACTCGGTCGGCGACGCGCGCGGCGGCGGCGGCGGCGGCGGCGGAGGCGCGGTCCTGATCCAGGCGCTCGGCCCGATCCACCTCGACGGCACGGCGCGCGTCGACGCGCACGGCGGCGCGGGCAAGGGCGGCGAGTCGATCGGCTGCTCGAACTTCGGCGGCGGCGGCGGCGGCGGCGCCGGAGGCATGGTGATCCTCCAGTCCTCGAGCTCGATCGTGGTCGACGCCGGCGCCATCGTCGACGTGCGCGAGGGCCACGGCGACGACGCGTCGGACGGCGACGTCTACAACAACGGCGTCTGCAGCGACAACGGCGGCACCGACGGGGCGATCGGCGACGGCGGCCACGGCGGCCAGGGCTTCGTCCAGCTGCAGGTGCCGCTGGGACAGACGGCGACGGTGATCGACTCCGCGAGCGCGTTCCCGCGCGCGAAGAGCAAGTTCGATCCGCTCCCCTGGATCGACCCGAACAACACGCAGAACCCGGTCGAGTTCTCGCCGCTGAGCGCGGCGCTCTCCAAGTGGTTCGACCTCGGCCGCATGGTCGACCGCGCGCCCGGCTCGACGCCCGCTTTCTCCTTCGGCGGCCTCGACGCCGACGGCCTGGTGCGGACCGACGCCGACGGCAACGTCCTCGATCCGGAAGGCACCGACCTGGTGTGCGACTACCTCGGCGAGTTCGATCCGGTCCTGCACGTCTACAAGGCCGGCAAGGAGCCGCGCCAGGACTTCGTTCCGCCGAACGCGTCGGTGAAGGTCGAGTTCCAGGGCGCGCGCGCGATCGTGGCGGGCAGCAAGGAGATCGACCCGGCGTCGCTCACCGCCTGGTCATCCACCCCGTCGATCGCCGACGGACTGCAGTTCATCCGCTGGCGGATCACGTTCGACCTGACGGCCCACTCCTCCGACCCGCTCTCCGCGGAGACGCCGCGCCCCGCAGTGCAGTCGATCCGGATCCCGGCCCGCTTCTGAGTCCGGCCGGCCGTCGCCCGCGTTCCCGCGGCGGCGGCCCCCCGGCCGGCGCCTCGCTCCCGTCGGCGGAGCGAGGCGCCGGCCGCTCCTGGGTGAATTCCTTGCTCGGGACGACCCGGACATTGCTTCTTCGCGCCCGGGCGCTTAAGTGGTTCCCCGCCGCAGGGATCGATCGGACTAGCATCGGGTATTGGACGGCTGACGTGCCGTTCTAGGATGTCGAGCTCGCGCCGGGGAAACCCCGCGCAGAACTCGACGCGCCCATTGCCAGGAGTCCATCGATGTCGGTCGGTGACCGGATCCTGCCCATCGCGCTCCGCCTCGTCCGTCCGGACGGAGCCTCCCGCGCCGCCTTCCCGATCGGAACCTCGCTCGCCCTCCTGGCGCTGACGAGTTGCGGCGGAGGCGGAGGCGGCTCCAGCGGAAGCGGGTTCGACTCGCACGGGAAGCTGCTTTCCGTGTCGTTCCCCGACCCTTCCGACGTCAACACGGAGACGACCGACACGCCGCCGGCGCTCGCGCCGCTGCTGCAGCAGGTGGTCTTCACCTTCGACTCGAACCCCGACCCGAACACCATCGGCAGCGGCACGATCCAGATCCGCGACGGGAGCGGCTTCCCGGTCCCCGGCCAGTTCGTCGTCGAAGGCCCGGTGGTGACCTTCACGCCGCAGCTCCCGACCCGGCCCGTGACGATCGCGGGCGACGGTTCGGTCGACGACGGCGGCGCCGGTCTCGAGCCCGGCGGCGCCTACACCGTCCGCCTCGGCTCCCAGACGCTCAAGTTCATCTCCGCGATCGACAGCAAGCTGCTGACGCGCTTCCGCGACCCGAACTTCAGCAGCGGCATCCTGATCGGCTTCCGGACCGGGATCGATCCGCTGCACTTCTTCGCCGGCCTGCCGCTGGTCGCGCCGGTCTTCCTCGAGTCCGATCCGGTCGATGGCGTGACGGGCGTGTCGCCCGACCTCTACACCGACCCCGACCACCTCTTCCCGCCGCGCCGCAGCTTCCTGTTGCGCTTCGACGCGCCGGTCAATCCCGACGTCTCGAACGTGAGCGGCGACACCTTCCAGCTGATCGACCTCGACGATCGGCCGGGCGGCTTCCCGAACGGTCTGCCGCTCGGGATCGACGTCTCGGTCCTCGAGAACGCCCTCGACCACAGCGTGGTCGAGATCATGCCGTCGGGCGTGCTGCCCTTCGGTCATCAGCTCGCGCTCGAGTACCCCATCGACCTCCAGGGGACCTCGCAGACCGGGACGCTCACCGGCACGAAAGCCATCGCCGCGACCTTCACGACGGCGACCACTTCAGCCGGACTCGTGAACGACACGCTCGCCGAGGACTTCGATTCGAACGAGCGCGAGGAGCGCGACCCCGCGCAGACGGGCAACGTCCTCCCGGCCAACTGGAACGTGCGCGGCGCGGGCATCCTGCAGGCGAATTTCACGTTCCAGGGCGACGGGCTGCTCGGCCGCTTCATTCCGCCGCCGCCGGCCTCCGGCGACACGAAGGTCATCGTGCTCGACACGACGACCCAGCCGTTCCCGCTGTTCGACGGCTCGACGCCCGACGCGCCGGTCTACACGGTCGTCGGCGGCGTCTTCCCCTTCACCGACATCGACATCCCGGCCGGCGTCGTGATCCAGCCGGCCGGCAACAATCCCATCGTGATCACCGCCACCGGCTCGGTCCGCATCGCGGGCACGATCTTCGTCGGCGGCCAGGACGGGACCGGGGACTACGCCTTCGACTCGGCCGTCACCTCCGTCCCGGGCGGCGCCGCGGTCGCGGGCGGCGGGCGCGGCGGCGAAGGCCACCCGATCCTCTTCTATCCCCCCGACCAGGTCTCCTACGGCAACCTCGTCTCGCCGCCGTACGGCGGCCAGGGCTTCGGCATCGATCCCGCCGACGGCGTGATGAAGCGCATCGGCGGCGGCGGCGGCCAGTCGGGGATGATGGACAACCCCGACAGCAAGGGGAACTACTCGACCAACCACGAGCTCGACTGCAGCGAGTTCCGCGGCGGCACTCCGAACGTCAAGGTGCCGGGCGGCGGCGGCGGCTCGATGTACCTCCAGGGTCACCAGCCGG